>Ga0210060_1000006_pt1 | contig 157546 bp, 123 predicted proteins | sample Joice_CattailNLB_FD_184871 | JGI IMG/M metagenome (GOLD analysis project Ga0210060, IMG submission 184871) | Wetland microbial communities from San Francisco Bay, California, USA, that impact long-term carbon sequestration - Joice_CattailNLB_D2... | ecosystem: Environmental > Aquatic > Marine...
GTTCCTGTTCTTTGAAAGTCATGGTTGTTTGTTTTAACGGTTCGCACTTTAAAACTATAAATCAACCGTGACTTTCATTTTTAATTATCTCATAAATTCAATTTTACAGAAACAAAGTTACGTAGCGAAAATCCTTCCAGCTCTATAGATAACCTTTATCTATGCATAATCGCGGGCCAAATTGTGATGTTGGCTATTCACCGGAAATCTTCACAATGCGCTCCTTGTAGGTCTCTGAATCAATGGTCAGTTCAAGCAGGTAGGGCCCGTCAGCCAGGCTGGAGAGGTTGAGAGTAAGTGGATTAGCGGCATTGGTTGTTTTAAAGATCTCACGCCCTGAAAGGCTGGTGATCCGTACTGCATCGATCAATAATTTATTATTGAACTGGATTTTGAGTTCGCCGCTTACCGGGTTAGGACCAAACCGGTAAGGCATGCCCTCCGGTAATTTTTGAATCACCGTGGCTGTAGCAAGAAGGTGTTTATCCGGGTCGAATACAATGCGTTCCACCATCCCATCCACAGGTAGAGTGAACTCATCCAGGTTACTCTCCTGCATCAGCCTCACAGTCCGGGTAGTTCCGTCTAAAAAAATGATCTCTAGTTCGAAAGGAACCTGGAACAATGGAGTCCTGCCCGGAGCGGTTCCTGTCAGTTCACTCCTGATCTCCAGGCTGTCTCCAAGCTGTTCCCAAAAAAGTTGAAAAACGGGGTACCCCTCTCCATAATACCATTGCTGGAAAAAACAGGAGAAATCCATCTGGCTCTCCTCCTCCAGTATGACCCTGAAATCCTCCCCTGTAGCCACTCCGTTCTGATAACGTGAAAGATAAGTTCTCATCACCTTGAAAAAGATGTCGTCATCGTCCAGGATAAAACGGATCATATGAAGCAGTATGGCTCCTTTTTTATAGCTGAGCCCATAACTGAACAGGCGGTACTCATTCTCCACCTGGTCCTCCGGTACAAAGACCGATCCGCTCTTCTCCCCCAGCGCTATGGAGATGGCATTCTCCATCCAGTCATCTGCAGCTTCCTGTCCCAGGAGATGTTCCGAAGCGATATACTCCATATAGGATGCAAAACCCTCGTTGACCCAGATATCCTGCCAGTTGCCACATGTAATATGGTCCCCAAACCACTGATGGGCCAGTTCATGAGCCACCAGCGTGAAACTGAAATCCTGGATCGAGGTCATGGTCTGATGTTCCATTCCTCCTCCCAGTGGCACCATTGAATGCCCGTACTTCTCCAAAGCAAAGGGATAGTCTTCGAACAACTGTGAGTAGAGGGTGATCAGTGGTCCGGTCTTATCAATCCCCTCCTTCCAGTCAGTAAGCACCTGCTCCGAATCATAGATGAAATTCTGTACCAGGACCGAATCATTTTCATTGGAGAGCGATGCATAATAGGAGTAATCCAAATAATCGGCCACTGCAAATGAGATCAGGTAATAGGCTATGGGATAATGGGTTTTCCATGTCAGAATATGATCGCTGCCTGTATCTTCCATACTCACAAGCAAACCATTGGACCCGGCCAGAAGTCCTTTGTCACAAATCAGGTTAAAGGTTACGGAATCGATTTTATCTTCCAGGACCTGCTTCACAGGGAACCAGTCCCGGGCGTTAAGTGGTTCGGACAGGGTATAGGTCACATCAAAACCGTAATCATTTCCCTTTTTGTTATTGATTCCGGCAAAAAAGCCACGGTCCCGCCCGGCATTGCCATCATAAGATATCTTTACCCGGATCATTTCACCCTGCAGCAAGGTCCGGTCCAGTCCTATATAAAGAGCCTGATCACGGTGTACATATGAAAGCTCATTCTCAGGAGGATAGCTGAGACTGCCGGTCTCATAGGTAAACATGACCGAGGTGACATCCAGGCCATCCTGCAGCTCCAGCACAAGTGTATCCATTTCGCGGACCGCCTCCAGCACTACCTCTGCTGACCCGCTGATATATGTGTTCACGTTGGAAACATCAAGTGTCAGAGTGTAGTGTTTCACATCATAGGTGGAGAGCCATTCATCGTAGAGTGGATTCACATAACCGGCTTCCTGGTAAAGGGGGGCCGGACAGGCATGGTAAACCTGCGGCTCGGCCAGGGTAAAGAGGGCCAGGAAAAATATGGTGGATAGGATCCTGGACATCTATCTGCTGAATCGGTAAACAGTCACTGCCGAATACTCTTGCCCGGGCCTCAACAGTGTGGATGGGAACTGCGGCTGGTTGGGAGTGTCCGCGAAAAACTGGGTCTCCAGGCATAACGCACTGTGTTTTTCATATACTTTGCCGCCCTTACCCCTGATGCCATTCACATGGTTGGAGGTATAGAGCTGGATGCCCGGAAGGGTAGTCAACACCTCCATGGTTCTTCCCGATGCCGGATCATAAACCGCCGCTACGCGTGTGGGCTCCCTGGTACCCATATTCAATACATAGTTGATATCGTAACCCGGTTCCACTTTTTCGATACGTTCACCTATTCCGGCGGGAAACCTGAAATCATAAGGAGTAGAATCCACAGGGAGGATCCTGCCTGTTGGAATACTCTCTCCATCAAGTTCAGTAAAGCTCTTTGCATCAATCATTAATTCATGATTGTATATGGTGCCGTTACAATTGTTCAGGTTGAAGTAACTGTGATTGGTGAGATTCACATGGGTTGGCTTATCTGTTCTGGCCCTGCAGCTGATCCCCAGCTCATTCTTGTTATTCAGTGAATACTCCACCTCCACCATCAACTTTCCAGGGAAGCCCTCCTCTCCGTCGGCACTCTCATAACCAAGGACCAGGGAGACCTGGTCAGGTGTTTTGTGACTGTAGGCGTTCCAGACCTGCCTGTCAAAACCCTTTAATCCGCCATGCAGGCTATTGATCCCTTCATTGGCCGTAAGATTGTAGATCCGGCCATCCAGTTCAAACCGCGACTTGCCAATACGGTTGCATACCCGCCCTACCATGGCCCCAAAGTAGGGATGGTCACCCAGGTACTCTTCCAGTGTATCAAATCCCAGTACCACATCACCCGGTTCATTCCGGTTGTCGGGTACCCTGATGGCCGTTATAATTCCACCATAGGTGATGATATCCACCTCCATACCATGATCATTGTTCAATGTATACTTCGCCACCTCTTTTCCTTCCGGTGTTGTTCCAAACAGATTCTTCTCAATATTCATTGTGATTGGTCTTGTGTGGGAATAAAGATAGAAATATTCCGGCATTAACTTTTAATCCGGGTCTTTACCTGAGCTTGTTAAATGAACCGTGAATAACTGTTCATTTTTTTTCATATCTATCTTTCGTTAAGCAGTAAAAAGATTGTATTTTAATAGAACAAAACCAGGAGGTATAGTATTTTCAGGTTATGTTGGTGCGTGTTACAATTTTACAGATCAATTTGCAGCCTTCACCCAGCTTGGGTACGGTATCGCATATCTGACGCTTGGGGTTAGCATTAGACTCTAAAACTACGACCGATCCCTAAGTTCTCGCTGAGGCTGTCTCGTAAATGAGACAGCCTCTTTTTTGTGCCCGGTAGATATAAAATCGGTTCGATTTATCTATTTTCACCGGAAGAATTTGGTGGAACAATGATGCATGAACTGATCATCGCACTGATGCTGGGACTGATCGGCGGAGTTATTCCCGGACCGGTCATTACAGCTGTATTCACAGAGATCCTGCATTCGGGTTTTTCAAAAAGCCTGAGGATCATACTGATTGCCCTGGTCACTGAAACACTGGTGGCCATTATCTGCCTGTTGATCCTGGAGTCCCTTGATTTCAATGAAGCTTTTTTCAGAGGCCTGTCGTTTGCAGGAGCTGTTATCCTGATCTGGATTGCAACTTCAATCTGGAAAGTCCGCAGCATTGACAGTGGTGAAAGGGTGCAGTTCGGACTCTGGAAAATTGTAGTCATGATCCTCTTCAACGGGATACTCTGGACCTACTGGATCACCATTTGTATCCCCAAGGCGATCCTGCTGGGTGAACGGCTTCAGCTGGGCCAATACCTCTTTATGGGACTGGTACAGCTGGGATGGCTGGTCTCCACCATGATGGCAGCCTTCCTCTTTTCCCGCTTCCGCAAACTCCTTTCAAGACCCAGGGTAATTCCCATACTTTTTAAGTTATTTACCCTTGCTTTTATTTACTTTGCCATGGATATGATCGTTAAATCCATTCAGTACTTTACTATGTAGCAGCCCGAACATTATGTTAAACCCGAAAGATTTTAAAAAAGAGGCTGGCCCTGTCATCGAATGGATCGACAAGTATATGAACAATATCAGATCCTTCCCTGTGAAGTCAAAGGTTGCACCCGGCGACATTTACAGGGCCATCCCGGATAAGCCTCCCAGGCAATCCGAATCCATGGAGCAGATCATGGCGGACCTTGACAGGATCATACTGCCGGGAATAACCCACTGGCAGCATCCCGGGTTCCACGCTTATTTCCCTGCCAACTCATCGGTGGAATCTGTACTGGCCGAATCATTGACCGCCGCAATGGCGGCCCAGTGCATGATCTGGGAGACCTCCCCTGCAGCTGCTGAACTGGAGCAGCGCATGATGGAGTGGTTGCGTGATGCCATGGGCATTCCCGGAAATTTTGAAGGGGTCATCCAGGACAGTGCATCCTCTGCCACACTGGTATCATTGATTACTGCCAGGGAGGTGGCCTCCGGCTTTCGTTCCAATGAGGTTGGGGTACCCTCAAACCTTCGGGTCTACTGCTCGACAGAAACACACTCATCCATCGAAAAAGGAGTAGCGGTATGTGGGATCGGGACCAGGAACCTGGTTAAGATCGGAGTGGACCACCAGATGAGAATGGATCCTGCAGAATTGGAGAAAAGGATACGGGAGGACCTGGATTCGGGCATGAAACCCTGTGCAGTGGTGGCAACCCTCGGAACCACCGGAACGGTATCCGTGGATCCCCTGGAGGATATTGCCGGGATCTGTAAAAAATATGGGATATGGTTACATATTGACGCGGCCTTTGCCGGCACTGCCCTGATGCTTCCAGAGTACAGGTGGATGATCAAAGGCATTGAACAGGCCGACAGCTTCGTCTTCAATCCGCATAAATGGATGTTCACCAACTTCGACTGTTCGGTCTACCTGGTCAAAAATGCCGGACTGCTGATCAGGACTTTTGAGATCCTGCCGGAGTACCTGAAGACTAAAACAAGGGGAGCGGTAAATGACTATAGGGACTGGGGTGTTCAACTGGGCAGAAGGTTCAGGGCGCTGAAATTGTGGTTTGTTATCAGGAGTTACGGATTGGAAGGAATAAGGGAGAAACTTCGCTTTCACATTCATCTGAACAAACATTTCACGCAGGTGTTATCCCGGGTAGAGTATCTATATTTTCCACTTGAGCCCTTTCTGAATTTCAGCTGCTTCAGACTGCAGCCCAGGGGAGTCGAAGAAAAGGATGAACTGAACCGGCTCAATGAAGCCTTCCTGGAAACGATCAATCGAAACGGTGAATTGTTTCTTACTCATACTAAAATAGACGGACTTTTTACCATACGAATGATTATCGGGCAAACTTATGAAGAGGAGCAGGATATGTTATATGCGCTGGAATTAATAAAGGATGCCGCGTTAAAAACCCTCAGAAAAGGGAATTACAAGTAAAAAACAATGAACAAAATAAAAAAGTTACTGAATCCCAACACAAAAGATTTCTGGGAGGATATCTATACAAAACATATCGATCAGAATAAAATAAGGTCCGACGGGGATCACCTGCTTAAATTCATCCCCCTTTTTGAAAAGGCAGATGCCGTACTTGATTTTGGAGGTGGAATGGGTGGAAATCTGAAATACCTCTCTGAAAAAAACCGGAATACCAGATTTATCCTGGTGGATCACAGTGAAGTGTCTCTTGATTTTGTGAAAAATCAGCTTCTTGGAGAGAGGGATGAACGGGGAAACTGCTTCGAATACTATACCAGCCTTGAAAAGATTCCTGATGGATCTGTCCCCATGGTGATCTCCATCCAGGTGCTGGAACATATCACGGATTATAAAGCTTATATTGACCAACTCTGGGCCAAAACAGCACCGGGAGGAATCATGTTGATCTCAGTTCCGGTAAAGGGAATACGCGATCGTAACCGCCAGCATGTAAATAAGTTCACTGTGAATAGTTTTTTCAAGATACTCACCTATTATGCTGAGATTGTGCATATCGCTCCACGCACCTACTCCCGGCGATCGGGTATCCTTGGAACAGCCTATTTCTATGTTGAGAAATCCTGATAAGAAGCCATCCCTCCATGAACGAGACTGCCCCGGAACATAACATATTTCTGGTAACCGGTCCGGTTCAGGGCGGTAAAACCACCTTTCTGACACAACTGGTTACAGGGCTTATAAAAAAAGGCTTTCATGTTGGGGGATTCCTCTCCCCTGGCAGCATTGAATCGGGAGTGAGATCAGGCTTCAGGCTAAAGAATATTGCCACAGGAGAAGAGTATGAAATGGCTTCGGCCCGGGAAAGCACCAGCTGGATCAAATACAGAACATTCTGGTTTAATCCGAAGGCATTCCAGGTTGGCAGGGAGTGGATCCGGACATGCATCAAACAGGTACCCTCGGTGATGGTTATTGATGAAGTGGGTCCTATGGAGCTGGAGGGTTCAGGCTGGTCAGCTGAGCTGGACTACCTTAAAAGCACTCTGTTTCCGGTTCAGCTCTGGAGTGTTCGGGAAGGAATCGTGCAGGAAGTCAAGGAACGCTGGGATATACCCTCCGGTCAGCTAATACGTATAGAAAACATGAATTGGGAGCAGGCGCTGGAACAGATCAGTGCATTGCTTGATCAGAAAAAGAAATAAATCCATATACCATCGTATGAAATCAAGTAAAAAAATACCTGAACGAATGTCGGCCATCAGGCAATACCAGGCTGGAGGTGCCCTGGATGTGGAACAGGTGGAAGTTCCCCGTCCCGGTCCTGGTGAGGTACTTATAAAAATGGAAGCATCGCCTGTGAATCCCTCCGACCTGGCGGTGATGGCAGGTGGTTATCTGGAACGCCCCTACCCTTTTACACCGGGACTGGAGGGTAGTGGTACTGTTGTACAGGCCGGTAAGGGATTCTTTCCCTGGCTCCGGTTGGGAAAAAGGGTAGCCTGTTCACCGGCTCATGGAGGGGATGGGACCTGGGCAGAATATATGATCACCCCGGCTACGAATACAGCTCCGCTTCCCCGCAATACCTCCATGGAAAACGGGGCGATGATGCTGATAAATCCCATGACGGCTACGGCCTTTATTCACATGGCCAGGCAGGGAAAACACAGGGGAATGATCAATAATGCAGCCTCAAGTTCACTGGGAAAAATGTTGATCCGGCTTGCAAAAAATCGGGATATTCCGCTGATCAACATTGTAAGAAGAGAAGAGCAGGTGGATGAGTTGAAGAAGCTGGGCGCTACCCATGTCCTGAATAGTACTGCAGAATCATTTGACTCAGAGTTGAAAAGCCTTTCAGCAGAACTGGATGCCACACTGATCTTCGATGCCATAACCGGGGACCAGGCCTCCGTACTACTTGATGCTGCCCCCGGGGGGGCCACGCTGGTGGCCTATGCAAGACTTTCAGGTGATCCCATCAGGATCGATCCCCTGGCACTGATGAATGCTGAAAAGAAAGTAACAGGATTCCTGCTGGAGAACTGGTTGAAATACAAGGGATTACTTTTTAAGGTTCGGTTCATCAACAGTGTGAGACGTGAGCTGGATGGACCGCTTTCCTCTCACATCAGCAGGAGCTATCCCCTTGAACGTGTGGAGGAGGCCGTCACCCGGTACCGGGAACACATGTCAGAAGGTAAGATCATTCTGAACATTGGATCCGAATGATTACTTTTAATCATCCATACATATTAAAAAAAAGATACAATGAAGATACCATCGATCTTTATACTGCTGGTAACGCTCTCCTGTGCTCTTCAGCTGGACTCCTGCGGCCCTGCAGCAGCCTACAATGAAGATACAGCTGTTGAGGCACCGTTTCTATGGGAGAATGCCAACATCTACTTCCTGCTTACAGACCGCTTCAACAATGGCGATCCCTCCAATGACGTGAACTTCGGGCGGACTGCCGAAACAGGTAAGCTACGTGGGTTCGAGGGTGGTGATCTCAAAGGGGTCATTCAGAAAATAGAGGAGGGATACTTTGACAAACTGGGTATTACTGCCATCTGGACAACTCCCTGGTTCGAACAGATCCACGGGGGGACCAACGAAGGAACAGGTATGACTTACGGGTATCATGGTTACTGGATCAGTGACTGGACCAGCCTGGATCCCAATTTTGGGACCGAAGAAGATCTGGCGGAACTTGTAAAAACAGCCCATGCACATGGTATACGTATAGTGATGGATGTGATCGTCAACCATACTGGTCCGGTTACAGAAGAGGATCAGGTATGGCCTGGGGAGTGGGTCAGGACCTCGCCACAGTGCACCTACCAGGACTATAAGAGTACTGTGACCTGTACACTGGTCAAAAACCTGCCCGATATCCGCACCGAATCGGACCAGGATGTGGAGCTTCCACCGCAGCTGCTCGAGAAGTGGGCAAATGAAGGCCGGCTGCAACAGGAGATAGCCGATCTGGATGCCTTTTTTGCACGAACAGGTTATCCCAGGGCACCCCGATACTACATTATCAAATGGCTCACCGATTACATCCGCAAATATGGGATTGACGGGTACAGGCTGGATACTGCCAAACATACAGAAGGATATGTGTGGGGTGAACTGGAAAAAGAAGCCCGGATCGCATTTGCCGGTTGGAAGCAGTCGCATCCGGACGCAGTGCTGGATGAAAATGATTTCTACATGGTGGCTGAAGTGTATGGATACGGCATTTCCGGAGGCCGGCTTTACAACTATGGCGACCGGGAGGTGGATTTCTACGCACAGGGGATCAAAGCCATGATCAATTTTGAATTCAAGGAGAGTGCAAAAATGTCCTGTGAGCAGATGTTTGCCTCCTACTCTGACCAGCTGAATGGTCCGCTGAAAGGTGTAAGTGTCCTTAACTACGCCAGTTCGCATGATGATGGAAGTCCATTTGACAGGGACCGGACAAAACCTTTTGAAACCGGTACCAAACTGCTTTTATGTCCGGGTGCCTCCCAGGTCTATTACGGGGATGAAAGCTGCCGGGAGCTGGTGATCCCCGGAACACGTGGTGATGCTGCGCTGCGTGGTCTTATGAACTGGGAGGAGATCGAATCCAACACGCTCCGGAGTGGAGTGCATGTGGCTGATGTGCTGATCCATTATCAGAAACTGGGCCGGTTCCGAAGGGACCATCCTGCAGTGGGTGCAGGGAGACACCAGATGATCTCAGAAACTCCCTATATCTTCTCCAGGGTATATGAATCAGAAAGTTTCAGTGATCGCGTGGTGGTGGGAATGCAAATGGAACCGGGAAAAAAACAGATTGATGTGAACGGATTATTTGAGGAGGAGACCATTCTAAAAGATTACTATTCAGGCGCGAAGGTCACCGTTAAGAATGGGAAAGTCACGGTTGATTCTCCATATGATATGGTATTACTGGGAGTATAAGAGCCGGTCCATGAAGCGCTATACAATCGATCCGGTTACGATTAGCCATGAAGCCGGAAGTATCCTGACCAGGCCCTTCCCGCTCTCCGGTTTTCCCGGGATCCCCTTTGAGTACGTTGAGATACTTAAGGCCAGGGGGATCAAACACACGGGGGATCTTTTTGAAAAGGTGCAGAGTGAACGACAGCAGGATGAACTATCAGTTTCAACGGGAATCCCCTTATACAGGTTGAATGAGTTATTTACATTATGTGAGCTGTCCAGGATCCCAGGTGTGGATGGTATTTTTGCCAGGGTGCTCTGCGAAGCCGGCATCCGCTCCACTGCAGACTTGGCCGGAGCAGAGTGCCGCGAACTGCTGAAACACTGCCGAAGCGTCATTGAAAAGCATGGATATGCCATCAGACCACCCGTGGAGAAGGATATCACCCGCTGGATCAATTTTGCAAAAGTTGTTTTAAAATGCGATCAAAAACCAGGCTCAAAATGAAACAGATAAGTCCGATTATTGCTCTTATTTTAATAGGGTGCCATCTTCCGGTATGGACACAAAGGGATTTCTCCGAATCAGAGATCACCAAACTGGTATTGCTGGGGACCGGTAATCCCAATCCCTCACCGGAACAGTCGGGTTGCGCACTGGCCCTGGTGGTCAACGAAACTCCCTATATCATCGATTTTGGGCCCGGACTGGTACGTAAATCGGCCCAACTGACCCCTCGCTACGGGGGTGATATTGAAGGACTTGAAGCAAGCAGGCTGAAGACTGCCTTCCTTACCCATCTCCATTCCGATCACACCACAGGCTATCCGGACCTGATCCTGACACCATGGGTGATGGGCAGAGATGAACCCCTGCAAGTGTATGGCCCGGAGGGGATTGGATCCATGACCGAACATATTCTGATGGCTTACCAGGAGGATATCAGGTACCGGGTGTATGGCGATGAGCCTGCCAATAACCAGGGATGGAGGGTCAACTGGCATGAAATAGAGAATGAAGGCGAGATCTACAGGGACAGTAATGTCGTGGTGGAGGCTTTCCCGGTGATACACGGATCCTGGCCCAATGCCTGGGGTTTTCGCTTTACCACACCGGACCGGGTGATCGTTGTATCGGGTGACTGCAAGCCCTCTCCAAAAGTGATAGAATATGGTGCCGGGGCCGATATACTGGTCCACGAAGTATACAGCCAGGCTGGTTTTGAGACTAAAAGCGAAGAGTGGAAGGCGTATCATCGCCTGCATCATACCTCCACCCTGGAGCTGGCTGAAATTGCCGGCAAGACAAACCCGGGGAAAGTGGTCCTGTACCATATCCTTTTCTGGGGTAGCAGTGAAGCCGAGCTGCTGGAGGAGATCCAATCCGGCTACAAAGGTAACGTCATAGTTGGAGAAGATCTGGATATCTTTTGAGAGGCAGCACTTTGAAAAGGATCCCGCCCTACCTCAAGAGAACAGTGGATATGATCATCAATCATCTGCTGAAACCTTGAAGTATTCTTCATCCTCACAACCATCAAATGACGGAACATTTTTGTTAGATTTGTTTTTTGCATAACCTAATTGAAATACCATGAGAAAACTGACCGTTGCGTTTCTGTTGGTCATGATGACCCTCGCCCTGACTGCCCAGAAGAAGCAGTACGATTCACTAATGGAAGCGTTGATGAGCGGAGGATCGCTTCGGGGCGACAGAGGACCTGCTGGTGTGGAATGGATCCAGGATAGCGATCAATACTCCTTTACCATGAGGGAAGGGAGAAATCAACAAATCTGGATCTATGATATTAAGACCGATTCCGAAAAGCTTGTGTTCGATGAGGGCGATTATCAATTCCCCGGTACGGAAGATCCCTTCCGCTACCGGTCCTTCCAGTGGACAAGGGATTATAAGTTCCTGCTTTTTCAGACCAATTTCAGGAAGATATGGAGATATTCCGGAAACGCCGATTATTTTCTCTATTCCATCGAAGATGCTACTTTAACCCCTATCGTGGAGACAGCTTTTACAGCTGAGGTTTCTCCGGACGGGAAAAAGGTGGGATACGGAAAGGACGGGAATCTCTTTACCTTCGACCTGGCAACAGGACAACACACACAACTCACCTTCGATGGAGCCGACAAATATTATAACGGTCGCTTCGGATGGGCCAATGAGGAAGAATTCGGACTTGTCCAGGCCTGGGTGTGGTCCTACGACAGCAAATATATTGCCTTCTGGCAAACTGATGAAAGAGAGGTGCCGGTCTATAAACTGACCGATTTCTCCGGTCAGCATCCGGAGTATATGGAGGTCCCCTATCCCAAGGTAGGTGACAACCCACCGGTTGAAAGGCTCGGGATCATCAATACGGAGGACGGGACCAGGCAGTGGCTCGACTTTGATCCGGAGGGAGGATATATGCCCAGGATCTACTGGACCTCCATAGAGCATACACTGGCGGTGGTCTGGATGAACAGGGCACAGAACCAGATGAAACTATATCTTTTTAATGTGGTTACCGGCGAAAAGAAGATGATCCTTGTGGAGGAGAACGATGCCTGGATCGATATCTTCGATTTCTTTGCAGGAGAGCTTCACCTGTTTTACTTTCCGGAGAAGATGGACTCATTTTTCTGGATTTCCGACCGCGATGGCTATTCACATATCTTTCAATACGACTATGATGGTAACCTGCTGGGTCAGGTTACAAAGGGTGATTACGATGTGGTCTCGGTAAAAGCAATAGATCCTGAAAAGAAAACACTTTACTACCTGTCGTGCGAAGTCACTCCCCTGGAACGCCATCTTTTCAGTGTCAGGTTCACAGGCAAGGGGAAAAAACAGATTACTTCAGCTTCGGCGAATCACAGCGTTAATGTAGCGCCTGATGGCCACTATTTTATTGATAGTTACTCCAATACCACCACACCAGGCACCATTGATCTTCGTGATGGGAAGGGTAATCTGATCAAGAACCTGGCCGGTCACCAGGGTGCCCTGGATTTCCTTGAAAAATACGAGTACGCTCCAAAGGAACTCTTCTCATTTACCACTTCAGACGGACAGGCCATCGATGGTTACCTGATCAAGCCGATGAACTTCGATCCGTCGAAATCCTATCCCCTGTTGATGGCAGTCTACGGTGGACCAGGATCACAGGGAGTTTACAATTCTTTTGAAACCAGCGGCTGGAGCCAGTACCTGGCACAACAGGGTTATGTGATTGCCAATATAAACAACAGGGGAAACGGCGGATATGGCAGCGCATTTGAAAAGGTGGTTCACAAGCAACTGGGTATCTGGGAAACGCACGATTTTGCAGAAGCCGCCCTCTATCTCTCCGGGAAAGAATGGATCGATGGAGAACGCGTGGGGATCATGGGTCACAGTTTTGGTGGTTTTTCTGCAGGCATGGCTCTGTTGCTGCACCCGGATGTATTTAAGGCAGGGATCGTCACTGCGGCCATATCCAACCACCTGAATTACGACTGTGTGCTTACGGAAAAATATATGGGCCTCATTGAAGGCAATGAGCAGGGATACAGGAACAGTTCCATGGTAGCACTGGCCGGAAACCTGGAAGGAAAGATGTTGCTGGTGCACTCCCTGATGGATGATAACGTGCATCCGCAGAATACCTTTCAGTTTGTAAAGGCCCTGATCGATGCCGATAAATATATCGACCTGAAGATCTTTCCTCCCGGTGCCCACGGCGTGGCCTATGATATGAACAGTCAGCTCCACCTTTACAATATCTACCTGAACTGGCTGAATGAGAACCTGAAGGGGACCGATTAAACAGGAACTGATGAAATTCCGAATCCTGCTAATAATGATACTTTTACCTTTGACGGAATGTGTCAATATAGAAGTCTGTGATGATGATAAGGATTCGTACATGGTGGCCAGGTTCAAGACAATGAAAGAGGAGGTTACCGCGGATACTACAGTGAATTCTTTTTCAATATACGGGATCAGGGAGGGAATGCCCGACAGCCTCATCGTTGATTCGAAAACAACAAATAATTTCATGGTGCCCCTGGATCCACATAAGGAGGTTTCCAGATTCGTTATGCATATTGGAGCTGCGTCTGACACACTGGTTGTAAGCCATCACCAGGAGATCTATATGATCTCCTATAAGTGCGGTTTCGCGACACTCTTCACAATCGATCAGGTCGGGTACAGTACCGGTATGATCAAGAGCCATGAAATTATTAAAGCAATGGTTGATGCAGAAACTGAAAAGAATGAAGAACATATCTGGCTCTATCTGTAAAGCAATACTGCCGGTGCTGATCCTGGCCCTTTCGGGGCAGGTATACGGACAGGAAGTTACCGACCAGAAAGTGTCAGACAAGGATACCCTCCGGACCTATGGGCCCCGGTTCGGCATGGACCTTTCCCGTTTTCTCTATCTGCTTACAGATCCTGTCCAGGTTGGAGCAGAGGTTTCGGCTGATTTTGAGATCTACAAGAATATTTATCCGGTGGTTGAACTGGGATATAATACGGTTTCAGAGAGTAAGGAGCTGTTTGATTATAAATCGAATGGAAATTACCTGCGGGCAGGTTTCGATTACAATATCCTTCCGGTGAAAGACCGGTCGGTACACCATGCCATTACAGTGGGTTTAAGGTACGGTATATCTCAATTCACTCATAAAAGTGAAAAGGTATTTATTGCAGGTAGTTACTGGGGCGATTATTATCCTGAGACCTATGAAAACAGTTTGAGGGGTCAATGGCTGGAGGTGGCTGGAGGTATGAAGGCCGAGGTGCTACCCAATCTCTTCCTGGGATGGTATATACGCATCAAATTCATGATCAAGCTTGAAAATGACCCTGTGATGGTACCTGAAATGATCCCTGGTTACGGTAACGGAGGCGAAAACCGGGTTTTCGGGATATCCTACTCTGTTTCCTATAAGATCCCCTTACTTAAGAAATAAAATTAAAATTACAGATATGGCATATTTTGCATCTAAGACACGGTACGATCAGATGAAATACAACCGATGTGGGAACAGCGGTCTCCTGCTGCCTGCTGTCTCACTTGGACTCTGGCACAATTTCGGAGGGGAAGGCGACTATCAGAATATGAAAGATATTCTGCTCAGGGCATTTGACCTGGGAGTTACCCATTTTGACCTGGCCAATAATTACGGACCGCCTCCGGGCAGCGCCGAATCTAATCTCAAGAACATTTTACATTCAGAGCTGGCTCCCTATCGTGACGAATTGATTATCTCCACCAAAGCGGGCTACCTGATGTGGGACGGTCCATACGGTGAATGGGGAAGCAGGAAGTACCTGCTGGCCAGTCTTGATCAGAGCCTGAAGAGAATGGGGCTGGAGTATGTCGATATCTTCTATTCCCACCGGCCCGATCCAGATACTCCGCTGGAAGAGACCATGATGGCTCTTCACAGCGCAGTGCAGCAGGGGAAAGCACTGTATGTGGGTATTTCAAATTACGATGCTCAGCAGACCACCAGGGCCGTGGAGATCCTGGAGAGACTTGGAACACCCTGCCTGATCCATCAGCCACGCTATAATATGTTCGACCGTTGGGTGGAGAACGGATTGCTGGAGGTCCTGGAAGAGAGGGGTGTCGGTTGCATTCCTTTCAGTCCCCTGGCACAGGGACTGCTTACCAACCGTTACCTGAATGGTATACCCAAAGGTTCAAGGATTGACAGTGACAGTCCCTTCCTGGGCAAACAGCATCTGGATCCGGAAACCATGGTGAAAGTCAAAGCATTGAACCAGCAGGCAGAGCAAAGAGGCCAGTCAATGGCCCAGATGGCACTTGCCTGGATTTTGAACAGGAAGCAGGTTACATCGGTGTTGATCGGGGCCAGCTCGGTGTCCCAGCTGGAAGCCAACGTAGCCACGATCCAAAACCTGGAATTCACCAGTGATGAATTGGCTTACATAGACAATATCCTGGTCTGAGCCTATTTCTGCTGCATGGGGTTGGGCCCCGGGCTGTTCCCTCTTCCCGGGTTCCTGAACAGCTCGAAACGGTTCTCCTCAATCCGGGTTGGCCAGCTGTTATTACTCAGATCACAGTCAGCCGTTTCCTGGTAAGGATCAAGTGTGACACCAACCAGCTCCTTCTCCAGAAGAAACACCTTGGATGTTTTCAGGTTATCCTGGTTCCATATCTGGGCCGGGATACGCTTGATCTCGCTGCTCCCGTCGGCATATTCAAACTGGATCACCAGGGGCATCACCATCCCGCCAATATTGGAAAAATCCAGCTGATAGTAAGTGCCCTTTTTGGCCCGCCACTGCTTCTCCTGGTCTGACATGGAATTCTTGTAACGGGTGTAGGCTTCTACATCTGATTTATCCGGAGCATAGGGATCATAAGTATCGTAGAAATCTCTCATGGCCGGGTCTCTTTCCACCATGGATTGCATGGTGGCACGGTTTCGCTGTACTGCGATCTCTTCGGGTTCAGCTTCGGCCTCCTTCTTTTCGAGTGTTTTCTCTTCGGCCGGATTTCCTGAAGCCAGTTTCATGGCAGTCACCCTGTCCAGGGAGATATCCACATGATCGGTACCATAGAACCAGCCCCTCCAGAACCAGTCCAGGTCCACTGCCGAAGCATCTTCCAGGGTACGGAACAGGTCCTCGGGTGTGGGATGCTTGAACATCCACCGCTGTGCATATTGCTTAAAGGCAAAATCGAAAAGTTCCCTCCCCATGATGGTCTCCCTGAGTATGTTCAGGCCCGTGGCAGGTTTGTGGTAAGCATTGTTCGAAAACTGTTTCACCAGGTCACCCTGTGTCATAATAGGTGCAATATTCGAGTTGTCCCCTTTCATATAGTCCACAATATTTGCCGGTTTACCCATGGGGTCAGGAAAATTGTGATCCCATCCCCGCTCGGCAATTCCCTGAAGAAAGGAGTTGAGGCCTTCATCCATCCAGGTCCACTGCCGTTCATCAGAATTAACAATCATGGGGAAGAAGTTATGCCCCACCTCATGAATAATGACACTGATCATGCGCCATTTTGTACGCTCAGGATAGGTTCCATCCGGTTCAGGACGTCCGCCGTTAAAACAGATCATCGGGTATTCCATCCCTATTTCATTGGTATGGACCGAATAGGCTACCGGGTAGGGATAATCAAAGGTGTGACTGGAATAGACCTTCAGGGTATGCGCCACCACCCGGGTGGAATATTGTTCCCAGAGTGGATTTCCCTCTTTTGGATAGAGGGAGTTGGCCAGCACTTTGCGATCGCCAAACTGCACGGCCATGGCATCCCAAATAAATTTCCGGGAACTGGCAAAGGCAAAGTCCCTAACATTGTCAGCATGAAATTTCCAGGTAACTGTAGAGGTGAGTTTTTTCTTTTCAGCGCTTCTGGCCTCCTCCTCTGTCACAATGATCACCGGTTTATCCAGTGAAGAGCGGGCCTTCTCAAGGCGGTCCATCCTTGTTTTTGAAAGCACATCCCCGGCATTTACCAGCACACCTGTCGCCCCCACCACATGATCGGACGGAACCGTAATCTCCACATCGTAATTACCAAAGGCAAGTGCAAACTCGGATCTTCCTGTGAACTGATGGTTCTGCCAGCCTTCAAAATCGCTGTATACAGCCATCCTTGGATAAAACTGAGCGATGGTATAGAGGTAATTATCATCTTCAGGGAAATATTCCATACCCGAGCGTCCTCCCCCGTCTTTGAAACGGTCATTGACATTGTACCACCATTTAATTTCCAGGTTCACCTTGCCACCCGGTGCCAGCGGCTCGGGAAGATCGATCCGCATCATGGTATAATTAATGGTATAGGGAAGCTCAGCCCCGTTACCGTCACCAACATATTCAATCTTGAACCCACCATCAAAATCACTCATGAACATGCCCATATAATAAGGATTCATTCGTTCACCCAGTCTCATGGGCATGGTTAGCCTGGTTAGGCTCTCTTTCTGTCTGACATTCTGGTCCAGCTGCACCCACAGGTAATTCAACCTGTCGGGTGAATGGTTGATATACTCAATCTTCTCCCCGCCCCTGATCTGCTGTTTTTCATCATCCAGCTCAACAGCGATCTGGTAATTGACCTGTTGCTGCCAGTAAAGCTGTCCGGGCGCACCGGATGCTGTCCTGTAGGCATTGGGTGTAGTAAATTCGGTACGCATCTGTCTGAACTGATTCTTTGAAGGATTCATTTTTTCCTGTGCATGCAGTAATATTGCCATTGAAATAATCAATAGAATTGTAGCAAACCTTTTCATGAATGGTGGAATTTTTCTGAATTTCTAAAGTTAACAAAAGATTTACCATATTTGTTTTCGAAGACCCTGCTTATGTTGCTTAAAATTAAGAACAAAGCTCCTGTATTGCTCCTGCTTACCCTTTTTATCAGCAGTGGCTGGCTCATGCATAAATTCTATGTGAGCCTGACTGAGATCAGGTACAATCCTAAAACTGAGCGGATTGAGGTGTCAATGCGCATTTTCCCCGATGACCTGGACCTGGCCCTTATGGAGCGGACAGGTATCCGCACTCTGCTGGGAACCGAGCTTGAATCTCCTCAGGCAGACAGCCTGTTGATGATCTATCTAATGCAGGAATTTACACTGCATGTAAACGGTGAGGAGATTGTGCTGAACTACCTGGGTAAGGAACCGGAATCGGATGCCATCTGGTGCTACCTGGAATCTTCAAAGGTACCACGACCTGTGACAATCTCCATACGCAATGCCGTGCTCACGGAGTTCTTTCCTGACCAGGTGAATATCATCCAGGTTTATGATGGTAAATGGAACAGGGGCCTGCTGTTGAACCGCAGTGAAGACAAAGGTGAATTCACGATCGGGGAGTGATCACTCCAGGTCAAGGTTGAGTCTGTCCAGTTTACTGTTTATCATTTCCACCTCATCTGTAGAAAGTTGCACTTCAAGGGCCCTGGCATTTTGTCGTACCTGTTCCTGGGTTCTTGCACCTACAAGGGCAACAGTGATCCCGGGTTGAAGAAGGGTCCAGGCGATTACAAGCTGGGAAAGTGAAGCTCCCTTCTCTTCGGCCAGGGGCCTGATGCTCTCCAAAAATTTGTTGGTCCGGACCAGGTTATTGATCCTGAAGTGGGGGGTCTCGGGCCGTGAATCTCCCGGCGCAAAAGGATAATCAGGCCTGATCTTCCCGGTGAGGAGTCCTCGCTGAAGTGGGCTGTAGGCCAGGATCCCGCAGCTGTTTTTGATGCACCATGGAACTACATCCTGTTCTATCTCCCGCCTGACCATACTGTAAGGTACCTGGTTCGAGCTGAGTTCAACCACTTTTGAAGCCCGTTCCATCTGTTCAACAGAAAAGTTGCTTACTCCTGCGGCCCTGATCTTTCCCTGATCCATCAATTTACTGAATGCTTGCATGGGCTCCTCAATGGGGGTGGTATGATCGGGCCAGTGGATCTGGTAGAGATCGATATAGTCGGTCCCTAGTCGCCTGAGGCTTTCTTCACATTCGGCAATGATGCTGTCGTAGCCCGAGTATTTATAGATATCACATGGTACACCCTGTTCGTTAATGGTGGAAAAGTGGAACTCTCCCTTTGTCCCTTCCCAGGTAAGTCCCGACTTGGTCAGGATTTCATACCGGTCACGCTTCCCTCTGATCGCTTCACCCACCACCTCTTCAGAGAGTCCGAATCCATACACAGGTGCCGTATCAATGGAAGTAATGCCGTTATCCAGGCAGGCCTGGATGGCTCTTATGGAATCTTTTCTGTCGGAACCGCCCCACATCCATCCCCCGATAGCCCAGGCTCCCAGGGTTATAGGCGATACCTGCAGTCCCGATGTGCCAAGCGCTCTCTTTTCCATATCTATTTCTGCTGTTTTAATTGATTTACATATTCCTGCGGCAGGTAGTTCTCAAAACTCATGCAAACCTCCCTGGAGAAGCGTATGGCTGTGGCGATCAACTCCTCCCACTGGCTCCGGTCCAGTGCTTTGATCTGCTCTCTTTTGTAACCATTTTTCCATAACCCATAAAGGAGCCCGGCATTAAAGGTATCACCTGCCCCAATGGTACTCACAGGCTCAATGCGGTCCACCTCCATATGAAAACTGAGTGATCCGGATCGCAGGTAAACGCCCCCTGCATTGGCAGTATAGACCAGAGCGTCGGTAATGGGACTGACTTTCTCCCAGGCTTCATCAGGGCTCGAGATATCAAAAATATTAACCAGGTCCTCATTGGAGGCCCTGACAAGTGTTGCATATCCCATATTCTCCGAAATCAGCGAAACCATCTGATCTTTCCCGGGTGCAGTGGTACTTCTGAAATTGGGATCATACATGATGGTGGCTCCCGCACGGTCGGCGCTTTCAACAAGCTCCCGGACCCTGGGCCGGATATCCGGGTTCAGGGCATAGAATGAGCCAAATAAAAACAGGTCATCCTTCTGAAAATCAGGAGTTTTAACATCCAGACGCTTTTTCGGGTAATCTTTAAAGAACTGGTATTCTGCATCACTGTTCTCATCGAGAAAGGCAAGCGCAATGGCCGATTGTCCATCGTGATACCTCGAAATGTATCGGGCTCCCACCCCATTCTCTTCCATAAAATGCATGATCACATCGCCCACCTTATCCTTTCCCATTTCACTGATAAAATGGACAGGGGCTCCCAGTCTGCCAAGTGTGACAGAGGTATTGAAAGCAGAACCTCCCGGTTTTGCAGTCTGTGGCTCCACACCTTTGAATATAATATCAAACAGGGTCTCACCAATGGTATAAATTTTTTGCATAAAGATCTATTTTACCAATCTGGAAATCATTTTGAATTCTTCCGTGCCGGAGACCCTGGCCAGTTCGAACAGGATCGATTCGCAGGTGGTGACCACCGCTCCCTCCATACGCATGCGTTCCATGGCCACCCTCTTATCTTCATTGCTGCGCGAGGTGGTACAGTCTTCCACCACCACAGCATTGTAACCGTAACCTATCAGGTCAACGACAGTCTGTAAAACGCAAACATGGGTTTCAATGCCACACAATATTATTGTTTTCCTATCCTTCAAGGGGGACGACTGGAGCACCGCCGGTTCATCACAACAGGAGAATGCCATTTTTTCTATTACCGGTTCCCGGTCCATCAGTTCAGAGATCTCCGGTAAGGTAGCGCCCAGTCCCCTCGGATATTGTTCGGTCACCACCACCGGTAATCCCAGTACCTTTAATCCCTTTATAAGTATGGTACATTTTTTTAGAAATGCCTCTTTCTTATCCATATGGGGGAATAGCTTCTCCTGGATATCAATGATCAGTCCGGCAGAAATCTCACGCTCAATTCTCATTGCCTGCCTTCCTTGATTTTTCCCCGAGATATCCCCCATGATGCCGCCTGGCATAATCATTCGGTGTGAATCCGATTCGTTTCATCATCAGTACCACCAGTACATCCCCGATCACGGCCATGGCGGTGGCAGAGGTAGTGGGGGTAAGCCCCAGCGGACAGACCTCAGCCGGATTACCGGTATAAAGGACCAGCCTGGACTCTTTTGCAAGCGGACCCTCAGGATTTCCTGTAATAATGACCACCGGGACCTGGCTGTGAAGTGCCTTGGTCAGCTCTACCAGTTCAAGTATCTCCCTTGTTTTCCCCGAGTTGGATAGCACCAGGAGCAGGTCGTTTTGCCTGATAATTCCCAGATCGCCGTGTTGTGCCTCGCTGGGATGCAAAAAAAGTGCCGGTGTACCGGTTGAGCTGAATGTGGTGGCCATATGGTTGGCAACATGCCCGGCCTTGCCCATTCCGCTGGCAATGATCTTCCCCCCTCTTTTATGCACTCTTTCATAAATCAACTCCACCACTCCTTCGTATTCGGCAGTTACCGGAATGCTGCGTATGGCTTCCGCTTCCTGATCCAGCAGGCTTCTGATATCTTCAACGTTTATTCCCATTGGCCAAACGTACCTCTAGTTTTACAATAATGAAAATTTTAAAAAGGAAAGTTAATATAAATGGAGATAAATGATAACACTACTTCCCGGACCGGGAGAACTCTTTGATGACTTCATCGGTTGTTAGCACCCTGGCATATGTTCCCTGAAGGGTACTGAGTGTGGAATATTGAACATTTCTGGCGGTTATGATATGCTCTTTATACTGTAATGCCCTTGTGGCGCATGCATCAGATACAAGCAGGACCGAAAATCCCAGGTCATGTGCTGCCCTGACCGCAGCCTCCACACACATATGGGTTTGCATTCCGCAAATAACCAACTGTTCAACCGAGTCGTGCCGGATCACCTCCAGCAAATCGGTATTCAGAAAAGCATTGACCTCGTCCTTTGTTATCACCGGTTCACCCTCCATAGGTTTCACAAAGGGGTGAATGTTGCCACCTGGCTCGAAATTATGGCGAACATGGTAGACCGGCATCCCCATTTTTCTGAAATGTTCCAGTAACAATCCCGCGTTCATACCTGCTGCCTCCGGATTCTCCAGTTGCATCTTTCCACCCGGAAAATAAAACTCCTGTATATCTATAAGGAGAAGTGCGGTTTTTTGACCCATTAAGAAATGAGAAACCGTAAACAGCAGGAGCAGTAAGATGATGAGGCGTCTGAACATACCATGCCAATTTACACATTTGAACATCATCAATCAATAAAAATCATTGACTAAATGTAGATTTGCGATTATAGGGGGGTAAATTTAATATTATTATGTTTTTTTTCTTATACCCCCTGTAATTATGGGGGTTGATATATTTATTTATACTTCTTATCATTTTTACCCCCTATTTTTTAGGGGTTGTAAATTTTATTTCTACTTTTGCTTCGAATTATTATTAATTACACTTTAAAACTTACAGTTATGAAAAGAACACGATTGACCACAGGAGCACTGACCCTCCTGATCGCGACGATGATAATCCTCCCTGATAATTTAAATGCCCAGGAGGAATCATCCTCACCCTTTAGTGTCGGAGGTGACCTGGTAAGCAGTTATCTCTGGAGAGGTACCAAGTTTGGAACCGGACCTGCCATACAGCCTTATGTGGAACTTGGGCTGGGCAATTTCTCAATTGGGGGCTGGGGCTCCTATTGTTTCACCACTGATGAAGCTGCCGAAGCTGACCTCTATTTCTCCTATGGATTTGATTTTGGACTGAGTATCGGGATGACCGATTACTATTTCCCTGGAAGTGATTATTTTGATTATTCCACTGAAACAGGATCCCATGCCTTTGAGATCAACCTGGGTTATGAGACCGGGGGACTTGCCCTCGGAGCCAACTACTTCGTTAATGAAGCTGGTGGCGCCGGAACCATGGGTGGTGATATGTATTTTGAAGCAGCTTATAGTTTTGACTCCTTTGGTTTTGTACTGGGAGCCGGCAATGGCTGGCACACCATGGAGACCGACCCGGACGAATCAGATTTCAATGTCTGTAACATTGGCGTGACCGCTTCCAAAGAGATCAAGGTAACAGATTCTTTCTCCCTTCCGGTAAGCGGAGCGCTGATCCTGAATCCTGATACCAAGCAGTTTCATGTAGTTGTAGGTATATCATTTTAAATATAGAACCCATGAAAAAAATTGAAGCAATTATTCGTAAAACAAAATTTGAAGAGGTTAAAGAGACACTTCATGACAATGGAATCGAATTCTTTTCTTTCTGGGAAGCCCGTGGTGTTGGAATGGCAAGGGAAAGCAGGGTCTACCGGGGTATTGCATACGATACAAGCACCATCGAAAGGCTTTATCTGCAAATTGTGGTGCGTGATGTAAACCTGGAAAAGACCATCCAGGCGGTATTAAATGCAGCAGCCACCGGACAGGTGGGCGATGGAAAAATATTTGTTTCCAGCATTGATGAGAGCATCCGCATACGAACCGGGGAGAAAGGTGATGCCTCACTATATATAAAAGACTAATAACCTGAATAATAACAGAGAAATATAAAATATCATGGAAGATTTAACAACAGCCGTTTCTGAATTTGCCCTCTCCATTGACACCGTATGGATCCTGATTACTGCCGTGCTGGTGATGTTCATGCAGGCGGGATTTGCGATGGTAGAGGCTGGATTTACAAGAACCAAGAACACAGCAAACATATTAATGAAGAACCTGATGGACTTTGCCATCGGTTCCATTATCTTCTGGATCCTGGGATATACCCTGATGTACGGAGATGACATTGGTGGATTTTTGGGAAAAGTCTCACTGTTTTTTGGAAGTAATGAAATCAACGGGGTCCCCGATATGGCTTCATTGATGTTCCAGACCGTTTTTGCAGCTACAGCAGCCACCATCGTTTCCGGTGCTGTTGCCGAAAGGACCCAGTTTTCTGCTTATATCATATTTAGTATTGCCATCACTGCAATCATTTATCCGATCTCAGGACACTGGGTATGGGGAGGCGGATGGCTTTCAAGTATGGCTACACCTTTCCACGACTTCGCAGGTTCCACAGTGGTACACTCGGTAGGAGCCTGGGTTGGACTCACAGGAGCAATTGTGATTGGTCCCCGCCTTGGAAAGTATACCAAAGAGGGGAAAGCACGGGCAATCCCCGGGCAGAACCTGACCTATGGTGCACTGGGGGTATTCATCCTCTGGTTCGGTTGGTTCGGATTTAACCCAGGGTCTCAGCTGGCCGCGGCAGGGACCGATAATGCAAAGGCAATCTCTCATATTTTCATTACCACAAACCTGGCTGCAGCAGCAGGAGCCGTATCGGCCATGTTTGTCACCTGGATCAAGCACAAGCGACCTGGTCTCTCTCTTACGTTGAACGGAGCCCTGGCAGGATTGGTGGCCATCACTGCAGGTTGTGATGTGGTCAGTCCTGGAGGCGCAGTAATCATAGGGCTCCTGGCCGGTATCCTGCTGGTATTTGGTGTTGAGTTTATCGATAAGGTACTGAAGATAGACGACCCGGTGGGCGCCGTTTCTGTACACGGCCTCAACGGTGCACTGGGGACCATTCTGGTGGGATTCTTATCAACATCCAATGGACTTTTCTACGGTGGTGGCGCAGCTCAGCTTGGCTCCCAGTTGATTGGAGTTGGAGCTGTTGCCGCCTGGGCTATTGGTTGTGGATTCGTCCTATTCCTCCTACTGAAGGCAACTATCGGACTCAGGGTATCCAGACGGATCGAAGAGGAGGGTCTCGATGTTTATGAACATGGTGAATCCGCTTATAATTAATCCTTATAACTCAGTGTATTAAATCAATAAATACACTTTATCAGATCCGAAAGGGGCTGTTCTGAAATGGACAACCCCTTTCAATTTATAAGATATTAACAGGGTTTTGTTTCAAAAACATATGAGGAAATCTATTGTATGTTTTGATTCGTAGTTTTTATATCTATATTTGCAGGACGAACATGACAGATGAAAATTCTTTCAAAATCCATAAAAAGGCATGTGACAAAGAGGATTGCCTGGTCCGAATGAGAATGGTATGAAACGAAATAAAAAAGAAGCCGTTCTCACACCAGGTCGAGAACGGCTTTTTTTAATAGACTCTCAAAGCAGTTGATGATATGGAAAAAGTGAGACCCGAACAGGCCGGATTATACAGAAGCGCATTTGAACACGACAATTGCGGGATAGGGTTTGTAGCGCACCTGAAAGGAAAAAAATCCCATCAGATTATTCAGCGGGGGCTGGAGACCCTGGTAAATATGACCCACAGGGGAGCTGAGGGTGCTGACAGCAAGACAGGGGACGGTGCAGGGGTCATGATCCAGATACCCCGTGATTTCTACCTGATGCAGGGTTACTCCATACCCCATGAGGGGCAGTTTGGAACGGGACTTGTATTTCTTCCAAGGGATGTGGCAGAGGCTAAGAAGTGTGAGGAGATCCTGGTTCAGATAGTCAATGATGAAGGGGTTAACCTGATCGGCTTCAGGGATGTTCCAAGAGACAACAGTGTCATTGGTGATATCGCCAGGGGTGCGGAACCCAATATGAAACAGATCCTGCTCGGGGCCGATATGCCCCAGGAGCAGCTCGAGCGAAAGCTATACATTATCAGGAAACGAGCCGAGAAATTTGTGGCTGCATCCATGCTTGAAGAGAAATCGCTCTTCTACCTGCCAAGTCTTTCCACCCGGATCCTGATCTATAAAGGCATGCTCACCTCCGAGCAACTGGGAGAGTATTTCCTCGACCTGCAGGATAAAAGAATGGAGAGCGCCATCGCATTGGTTCACTCCCGCTTCAGTACCAACACCTTTCCCAGCTGGGACCTGGCACAACCTTTCAGAATGCTTGCGCACAACGGGGAGATCAATACTGTGAAAGGAAACCGCTTCTGGATGCAGGCACGTGAATCCATTCTGAAATCTGATGTCCTGGGTGACCTGGAGAAGATCTATCCGGTGATCGAACCCCATAAAAGCGACTCTGCTTCACTTGACAATGTACTCGAATTCCTTGTCATGAGTGGCAAATCGCTGCCCTACGCCATGTCGACCCTGATCCCTGAATCGTGGAACGAAAAGAATCCTATTTCGCCTGAATTAAAGGCCTTTTACCAGTATCACTCCACCTTTATGGAGCCCTGGGACGGACCAGCATCACTGATTTTCAGCGACGGGAGGTATATCGGGGGGATGCTGGACCGAAACGGCTTGCGCCCGTCCAGGTATATAATTACCAAGGACGATCTGATGGTAATGGGTTCAGAGGTGGGTGTCCAAACATTCGATCCGGGTGAAATTAGAGAGAAAGGCCGGCTGAAACCGGGCAAGATCATCCTTGTTGACGTCGAGGAAGGTAAGATCTACAGGGACGAAGAACTGAAGGAGCAACTTGCCCTGGCTCATCCCTATATGAAATGGATCGAGAAAAACATGGTAAGCCTGGAGGATATCCAGACCGGTAACATCGTGGCTCCCGGCATGGGAGAGTCCTATGAACAGTATCTTACCTCATTTAACTACAGCAGGGAAGATATCGAAACCATTATTAAACCCATGGCCGAGATGGCCAAAGAGCCCATTAGCTCCATGGGAAATGATGTTCCGACTACGGTACTCAGTAGAAAGCCATACAGGCTGTTCTACTATTTCAAACAACTGTTTGCGCAGGTGACCAACCCGGCCATCGATCCCATTCGTGAGGAGATGGTAATGACCCTCACCGGCTACCTGGGTTCGTTGCAGACCAATGTCCTGGATGAAACCCCCCACCATGTTAAGATGGTGATGTTCAAGAGTCCGGTGATCACCAATACCTATTTCCAGGTGGTGAAGAACCTGAAATACAAAGGGTTCTCCAACAGGGTGATCCCCATCAATTTCGATGCTTCGAAGGGGGCAAAGGGACTGGAGGAAGCGGTTGAGGATATCTGCAGGCAGGCTGAAGAAGCGGTGGATGAGAACAATAACTATATCATTCTTTCAGACAGGGATATCGAGGAGAACAGGGCACCCATCCCATCCCTTATGGCTGTCTCGGCTGTACACCATCATCTGATCAACAAGAGAAAACGGATGCAGATCGATATTGTGCTGGAATCGGCCGAACCCCGCGAAGTCATGCATTTTGCCCTTCTCTTCGGTTATGGGGCCAGCATTATTAATCCCTATATGAGCTTTGCCGTGATCGAACAACTTGTTCAGAAAAGGGTGATCCAGCAGGATTTCGAGAAGGCGCAGAGTAATTACATAGATGCGGTGAATAAAGGATTGCTGAAAATACTATCGAAAATGGGCATCAGCACCCTCAGAAGCTACCGTTCAGCGCAGACTTTCGAAGCCATCGGGATCCATTCAGATGTTGTGAACAGGTATTTTGAAGGAACTGTTTCACGTATCGGCGGGATCGGACTGGAGGAGATTGCCGAAGAGGTGCTGATCCCCCATCGGAAAGCCTATTCTGAAGATGTCCACTCCATGATCCTGACGGACGGAGTATACTCCTATAGGAAATACGGGGAGCATCATGCCTGGAATCCCGAAACGGTTGGCCTGCTTCAGTGGAGCACCCGCAACAACGACTATGAGAAATATAAAGAGTATGCTGCACTGGTGGATTGTGAAACAGCGCGTCCCAGCTTTCTGAGGGGTTTGCTCTCATATAAGCGAAACCCTATCCCCCTGGATGAGGTGGAGCCGGTTGAGACTATCATGAAGCGTTTCGTGACCGGTGCGATGTCATACGGGTCGATCAGCAAAGAGGCACATGAAGCACTGGCCATTGCCATGAACAGAATTGGTGGAAGGAGTAATACAGGTGAAGGAGGGGAAGACCCGCAACGATTTGAACCACTGGAAAATGGCGATTCCAAAAGAAGTGCCATCAAGCAGGTTGCCAGTGGCCGGTTCGGAGTGACCACTCACTACCTTGTCAACGCTGACGAACTCCAGATCAAAATAGCCCAGGGAGCTAAACCGGGTGAGGGAGGCCAGCTTCCCGGACATAAAGTGGATAAGATCATTGCAAAGACACGTTACTCCATACCGGGCATCACCCTGATCTCACCTCCCCCCCACCACGATATCTACTCGATCGAAGACCTGGCACAATTGATATTTGACCTGAAAAATGTAAATCCGCAGGCAAAAATCTCGGTGAAACTGGTTTCTGAGACCGGAGTGGGAACCATTGCGGCAGGTGTGGCAAAAGCTTCGGCCGATCTGATCACGATCAGCGGGACCGAAGGGGGTACAGGCGCCAGTCCCACCTCCTCCATCAAACATGCAGGGCTGCCCCTGGAGATCGGACTGGCTGAAACCCAGCAAACCCTTGTAATGAATAACCTGCGGCGCAAAGTTGTGCTCCAGGCTGACGGGCAGATGAAAACCGGAAGGGATGTGATCATGGCAGCACTGCTGGGGGCAGAAGAGTTCGGATTTGCCACCGGTGCACTGGTGGTGCTGGGCTGCGTAATGATGCGGAAATGCCATCTCAATACCTGCCCGGTAGGCGTGGCCACCCAGGATCCGGAACTCAGAAAAAAGTTCAGGGGTAACGCTGACTTCGTGGAGAATTTTTTCCGCTTTATTGCTTCCGATGTGAGGGAACATATGGCCGAACTTGGTTTCAGAAATTTTGAAGAGATTATAGGCAGGTCGGACCTGCTTATGAGGAACGAAGCCATCAATCACTGGAAGATCAAAAACCTCGACCTGAGCGATCTGACCGCATTTTTGCCTGCAGCAAAACATAATTCATTGCATCGGACCGAACAACAGCAGCATAAATTAGACGGTGTTCTCGACCATCATCTGATCGAACAGTCCATGCCGGCCCTGGAAAACAAAGAGCCGGTTACAATCCATCTGTCCATTAAAAATACGGACCGGACAACCGGTGCGATGCTTTCGGGTAACATTGCCCGCAGGTATGGAGGGGAAGGACTCCCGGACGGTACCATTAAGGTTCGTTTTGCAGGATCAGCAGGTCAGAGTTTTGGTGCATTCCTGGTACCCGGTGTTGAGTTTTACCTGGAAGGAGATACCAATGATTATCTTGGGAAAGGTTTGGCCGGAGGCCGCATTATCGTGGTTCCCCCGGAGGGTTCAACATTTGAGTCGGATCAGAATATCATTATCGGAAACACCGTTCTGTATGGTGCAACCAGAGGTGAAGTCTATATTTCAGGGGTCACAGGTGAACGGTTTGCTGTCAGGAACAGCGGTGCCATTGCAATTGTAGAAGGGGTCGGGGACCACTGCTGCGAATATATGACAGGTGGCAGGGTTGTGGTCCTTGGAAAGACCGGCAGGAATTTTGCTGCCGGAATGAGTGGTGGAATTGCCTATGTGCTGGATGAAGAGGGTGATTTTGATTATTACTGCAATATGGGCATGGTGGAACTTTCACTGGTGGAAGATCTGAATGACAAGAAGGAGCTTTCGGACCTGATTGCCAAACATTATGAGCATACAGGGAGCAAAGTGGCGGAAAAGATCCTGACCAACATGGATGAATATATGGAGCGCTTTATAAAGGTGATCCCATATGAGTACAAAAAGGTACTCATGGAGCTGGCTCTGGAGGAGACCAGGGAGAAAATGGCCAGGATAGAGAAAGATGTGGAAATGGTAGGCGATCTCTAATTGAATGAGAAATGGCAGATCCAAAAGGATTTATAAAAATAAAGAAGAAACCGGCCGGGAACCGACCGATTCATGAACGCATTGATGACTATTCCGAAGTGGAACAGGTCCTCAATTCCGAGGACCGCCAGTTACAGGCTCAACGATGCATGGATTGCGGTATCCCTTTCTGTCACTGGGGTTGCCCGGTGGATAACCTGATCCCGGAGTGGAATGACCTGCTTTACCGCGGCGACTGGAAAGGTGCCAGCGAAAGGTTGCATTTTACCAATAACTTCCCGGAATTTACCGGAAGAATATGCCCGGCCCCCTGTGAGCACTCCTGTGTTTTGAATATTGATGGAGAACCTGTCACCATCAGGGAAAATGAGGCAGCGATAGCGGAAAAAGCTTTTGCAGAGGGTTATATCAAACCCAATCCCCCGAAAGTCAGGACCGGAAAAAAAGTAGCTGTGATCGGTAGCGGACCTGCCGGAATGGCAGCAGCCGACCAGTTGAATAAGGCTGGCCATTCGGTCACCCTTTTTGAGAAGGATAAAAAGGTTGGCGGGCTCCTCCGTTACGGGATACCCGATTTCAAACTGAATAAGCACACCATCGACCGCAGGATGAAGATACTCATGGCAGAAGGAATCGAGGTTAAAACCGAAACTGAGGTAGGGAAGGATATATCCGGAACAGAACTGCTGAAAAAATACGATGCGATCTGCCTGACCATTGGAGCCATGCAACCCAGAGACCTGGAGATTGAGGGCAGGGAACTGGATGGCATTCACTTCGCCATGGATTTCCTGACCCAGCAGAACAGGGTGAACGATGGGGCTTATGTGGCCTATGATAACCGAATCACCGCGGAAGCGCGAAATGTAATGGTAATCGGAGGCGGTGACACTGGCTCAGATTGCGTCGGCACTGCTATTCGCCAGGGTGCCAGGAGCGTAACCCAGATCGAAATTCTTCCCAAACCACCGGAACAACGTTCATCGGATAATCCCTGGCCTTACTACGCCAGGACACTGAAGACTTCCACTTCGCATGAGGAGGGTTGTAATCGCCGCTGGAGCCTCTCCACGCTGAAATTCCATGGAATGCAGCAACGTGTGACCCATGCAGAGGTCCAGGAGGTTGCCTGGGAACGGGGGTTGAATGGAAATTACGCAATGAAGCCGGTCAAGGGTTCCAAAGAGAAAATTGAGGCTGATCTGATCCTGCTTGCCATGGGATTTGTGCACCCTGTGATCGAAGGCCTGGTAACCGAACTGAAGATATCACTGAATGGCCGGAAGAACATCGATATTGATCATACCATGGCCACCAGTGTGAAGAAAGTATTTGCTGCCGGGGATGCAGCCAATGGTGCAAGCCTGGTGGTCACAGCTATCGCATCGGGTCGGAGAGCCGCAAAAAAAATAGATGACTTCCTGATATCTCAAAAAAAGAAATAGTGATTTTTCTCCGTACACCTATTATTTATTATATACTCTTTTGAAATAGCATTATTTTTTTAACAACACCCCTGATTATTAAGGGTTCTGTCTCATAATATATTATATTTACGAGAGATGTCCAAATACCACCACATGAAAAAACAATGGCTCTTCGCACTGATTGCGTTTGGTATAATTGCTCTGCTCGGGATCATCCTGCCCTACAATTTTAATACCGGTGACACCTCTGATACAGATACGGGTGACGTGGCATGGATGCTCGCTGCAACAGCGCTGGTTTTTCTGATGACACCCGGGCTTGGTTTTTTTTATGGGGGAATGGTCAAGCCAAAGAATGTAATTTCAACCATCCTTCAGAGTTTTATTGCCTTGGGACTGATCAGTATCCTCTGGGTAGTGTTCGGTTTCAGCCTTGCATTTGGAGAGAGTATCGGCGGTGTGGGCCACGGATTTATTGGAAATCCGGCTACCTTCTTTATGTTCAGAGGCGTTGGGGGCGCGCCGGATCCTGAATTTTCTTCCACGATCCCGCTTGCATTGTTCGCGCTATTCCAGTTAAAATTTGCGATTATCACCCCTGCCCTTTTTACAGGTTCTTTCGCAGGGAGGGTCAGATTTACGGCCCTTATGATTTTCATGGTACTTTTTATGATCTTTATTTACTGCCCGCTGGCACACTGGACCTGGCACCCCAATGGTTTTCTGAGAAACTGGGGTGTGCTTGATTTTGCCGGGGGTACCGTCGTACATATGTCCGCCGGTATGGCCGCCCTTGCAGGAGCCTTCTTTTTTGGTCCCCGCCGGGATTATGCCAGACCCTCCTACCCTGCCAATATTCCATTTGTACTCCTGGGAACCGGTCTGTTGTGGTTCGGGTGGTTCGGGTTCAACGCCGGTTCGGCCCTGGGATCATCTGATGTGGCGGTAAAAGCGCTGCTGAACACCAATACAGCCTCGGCTTCGGCTATGCTTGTCTATGTCTTCTTTGACGGTGTCAGGGGGAGGAAACCATCAGCATTGGGTGCCTGTGTGGGTGCTGTTGTTGGACTGGTCGCCATCACACCGGCTGCTGGCTATGTAACAGTTGGTGCAAGTATGTTCATAGGCGGAACTGCAGCCATTGCCAGTAACCTGATGATCTATTTCTTCTCCCGCAGAGGAGTTGATGATACGCTCGATGTATTTCCCGCTCACGGAATTGGTGGTATGGTCGGAATGCTCCTTACAGGAGTATTTGCCGAAGATGTGGGTCTGATCTACGGCGAGACAACCACATTTCTGTTTCACCTGCTGGCGCTGGTGATCGTTGCCGCCTTTGCCTTCGGAGGGTCCCTGCTGCTCTACTGGATCACCAATAAGATAGTTCCCATGCGCGTGCCAAGTGTTTACGAAGATGTGGGTCTCGACATGAGTCAGCATGATGAAACGCTCTTTTATGAAAACGATGAGAAGGTGAAGATTCGCCGGGAGAAGCTAAAGAACTACTCACCCGATTTCTATCCGCGCAGGTCACGGAAATAAGACTATTTTGAAGATGTTTGTAACTTGCTGAAGTTGCAACTTAAAAAGATGAAATGTCGTGATCATTGCGGGGCATGCTGTATTGCTCCCTCCATCTCCTCCCCCATACCCGGAATGCCCGATGGAAAACCTGCCGGGGTACCCTGTATCCATCTTTCAGGTGACTATCGTTGTTTGATCTTTGACAATCCTGAACGACCCGTTGTATGCAGCCGGTTTAAGCCTGAGCCTGCGGTGTGTGGGACCAGCCGGGAGGAGGCTATGGCGTTGCTGGGCGGCCTGGAGCAAGGAATCGTCGCATGAGGATCTCCTTCAACTCGATCTTGATCCTTTCAAAATCCTGGGACCGGTCTGCCTCCTTCTCCATGGAGGTGACTCCTTTGTTTTCAAAGCCGCATGGGTTGATATAGCTGAAATATTCCAGGTTGGTATTCACATTTAGTGCGAACCCGTGCATGGTGATATACCGGCTCGACCGCACCCCGATGGCACAGATCTTTCTTGCCTTTGCCGGATGATCCACATCCAGCCAGACACCCGTTGCTCCTTCCATACGCGTGGCCACAATCCCATATCCATACAGCAATTCTATGATGGCATCCTCGATGATGGTTATATATTGTTTCAAACCGATTCCCAGCAACTCAAGGTCTAAAATAGGATAGCCCACTATCTGGCCCGGACCGTGATAGGTAATATCACCCCCCCGGTTGGTCTTATAAAAGGCCGCATCGATCTTTTTTAGAAAGTCCTGGCGAATCAGCAGGTTGTGTTCATCTCCGCTTTTACCCAGGGTATATACATGGGGGTGTTCGCAAAACAGGAGGTACCGGGGAGGTATCCTGTTGCCTTCCGGATTGCGTTTATATTCCACCAGCGAATTAAACCGCCTCTCCTGAACATCCCACGCCTCCTGGTAACCGATCAGTCCCAAATCCTCAAAAAGGATCCCTTTCTCAGTCTCACCCATCCCCGTTTTTTTTCTGAATTGATGCGTGTTTTTCGGCGTGGTAGGACGAGCGCACCAGTGGGCTCGATTCCACTGCCCTGAATCCTTTTGCAACAGCCTGCTCCCTGTAATATTCAAACTGTTCGGGGTGGATATACTCCACCACGGGCATATGTGCCCTGGTGGGCTGAAGGAACTGGCCCAGGGTAAGCACTTCACATCCATTTTGCAACATATCGTCCATGGTTTGCATGATCTCCCTGTCGGTCTCTCCAAGACCAAGCATGATCCCTGACTTGGAAGTCACCAGCGACTGTGAAACCTGCCGGATCACCTCCAGGCTCTTTCGATAGCTGGCCCTGGATCTTATCATGGGTGTAAGCCGCTCTACAGTCTCCAGGTTATGCGAGATCACTTCCGGCGCCGCATCAATGACAGTCTGTACCAGCTCAGGGATCGCATCAAAATCAGGGATCAGCGTCTCCATGGTAAGACCGGGCACCTCTTTCTTCAGTATCCTGATCGTCTCGGCCCAGAATCCGGCACCCTTATCGGGAAGATCATCACGGTCCACCGAAGTGAGAACCGCATGACGGATCCCCATGGTCCGGATGGTGCCAGCCAGCCGGAGCGGTTCTTCTTCATCAACCGGCAGGGGTTTCCCCGTTTTCACCGCGCAGAATTTACAGGCGCGGGTGCAGATATCACCAAGGATCATAAAAGTGGCTGTACCCGCTGCCCAGCATTCACCGATATTAGGGCAGTTTCCGCTGGTACAGATGGTATGCAGCCTGTGTCTGTTCACCTGCTCCTTCACCTGCATATAACGGTCCCCTCCGGGCATCTGCATGCGCATCCAGTGGGGCAACCGTTTTCTGCCCTCCAGGCCGACCTTACTGTTTCCACCTTTCATGCAGCGAAGATAGTCAGAAATATGCTACATTGAGATCTCTATTTAGACTGTATGAAGAATCAAACCGAAATGCTCCAGCTGGTCAAACAGGTGCAGGCACTGGCTGAGAACGGACTTCACTATTCAGAGAATGACTTCGACCTGGACCGTTACCAGGCACTTGAGGAGATCGCCCTGAGAATGCTCGCCCTGGTCACCGGACTCCCCGATGAAACAGTGCGCGTGGCTGCACCGGAAAGAAACGGATACCGCACTCCCAAAGTGGATGTACGCGCAGTTATTTTCAATGAGAGGGACGAGATCCTGATGGTCAAGGAGAGGGTCGATTCCCGCTGGTCCCTGCCCGGGGGCTGGTGTGATGTGGGTTATACCCCCACAGAAACAGCCGAAAAAGAGGTTCTTGAGGAGGCGGGCATCAGTGTAAAGGTGTCCCGCCTGCTGGCCATATTCGATAAGAAATGCCATGACCACCCCGAAGATCTATTCTATGCTTACAAGATCTTCCTGGAGTGTGAGGCGGAGAACCATAAGATCACCACGGGAATGGAGACGCTTGATGTGGGTTTTTTCAGCCAGGACAGTCTGCCCGAACTATCCACCCCCCGCAATACCGCCGGACAGATCCACAAGATGTTTGATTTTCATTACAACCGGTTGACCTGGCCGGTAGTTGATTAACCATTCTGATTCCGGAACGGGGACGACTATCAAGAATGTTATTGATCTCAAATTAAACCTGCGCGACATGGAACCAGGACATGCGGGTTTTTCATTTAATTCAAGTATTTTTATATGAAATTTAAAGGCCATGCGAACCGAGCACGATTTTCTGGGACAGGTATCCATACCTTCGGATGCACTCTATGGGATCCACTCTTTTCGAGCCAGGGAAAATTTTCCGGACCAGGTACCTTTTCCCGAGGAGTGGTACCGTGCAACCGGAACTGTTAAACTCGCATGCTACCGGACCGTTAAAAAATTAAAGGAGGCCCTTTTAAAGGAGCATCCGGATCTTGTGGATCACCTGAGGATCCCAGATATGAAGATCCTGGATGCACTTGAAGATGCTGCAGGGGAAGTTGCAGCAGGATTGCATTTTAAGGAGTTTATTGTACCGGCTGTGCAGGGGGGTGCAGGGACTAGCATCAACCTGAACATTAATGAAATCATTACCAATACCGCACTTCTGGCACTGGGTCACCGGCCAGGAGATTATCATCTGATCGATCCCATCGAAGCAGCCAATATCTACCAATCCACCAACGATGTGGTCCCTACTGCCCTAACCGTAGCAACCATGCAGCTTTTCACACACCTGGAGGAGGCGGTAAACAGGTCGAGGTATTCAATGGAGCAGCTGGAAACAAAATTCAGGAACAGCCTGCGGCTGGGATATACCCAGATGCAGGAAGCTGTGCCCTCCACCTTCGGACAACTGTTCAGTACCTACAGTGATGCACTCTCCAGGGACTGGTGGCGGGTCTCCAAAGCGTTTGAGCGCATCAAGGTCGTAAACCTGGGCGGTGGCGCCACAGGGACGGGTATTTCCATACCCCGTTTCTACATTATGGAGGTGGTCTCGGTATTAAAGAGCATCACCTCCCTGCCGGTTACACAGGGTGAAAATATGTGCGATGCCACATCGAACCTGGACAGGTGGGTAGAGGTGCATGCCATCCTTAAAGCACATGCCGTGAATCTAGAAAAGATTGCATCCGATCTGAGACTGCTTTCTTCGGGGCGGGAGGGGAACCGGGAGGTGATCCTGCCAGCCAGGCAGGTAGGAAGCTCAATCATGCCGGGCAAGGTGAACCCGGTGATCCCGGAGTACCTCATCTCATCGGCCCACCGGATTTATGCCAATGACCAGGTGATCACTTCACTGGCGGCACAGGGCTGCCTGGAACTCAATGCCTATCTGCCAGAAATTGGAGTGGCCATGCTGGAAAGCCTGAAGTTGATGATCTCCATGAACAATTCATTGAACGATCACATGCTCATTAAACTTGAGATCAATGAAGATGAGGCCCGAAAAAGACTCTACAGGAGCCCCTCTGTGACTACGGCACTTTCACCCGTGATCGGTTATCATAATGCGTCGGAACTGGCCATGACCATGAAAGAGAGCAATTGTACAGTGTTTGAAGCCAACGAAAAAATGCAACTGGTCAGCAGGGACAGAATGAAGAAACTGATGGAACCCGATCAACTGCTGAAAAAAGGATTTACAATAAATGACATCAGGGAGCTGTTATGAAGGGAAGAGATGCCAAACCGCATATAGGAATATTCGGAAGAAGGAACAACGGGAAATCTTCCCTGATCAATTGCCTTTCCGGTCAGGATGTGGCCATTGTTTCAAGTGAACCAGGTACCACAACGGATCCGGTAAAGAAAAGCATGGAGATTACAGGTGTCGGACCGGTGATCGTGATTGACACCGCAGGGACCGACGATACCGGAGAACTGGGTGACAAGAGGGTATCCAGGACCAGGGAGGTCATTAAAAGTATCGATATGGCCATCCTTGTGCTGGCCGGGAACCTTTTCACCGATGAGGAGAGATCCATTATCAGCCGGTTTGAGAAGTGGGAGATCCCCTACCTGATGATCCACAACAAATCGGACCTTGAAGCTCCTGATCCCGGGCTTATGCAAAAGATCGAAAAAGAGTATCAAAAAGAAGTGCTGGGCTTTTCTGCAATCAAGCCTCATAAACTGGAGGCGCTGATCGGACTGATCAGGGATACAATCCCTGCAACAGCCTACCTCACTAAATCACTGGTAGGTGATATCATTTCACAAGGTGACCTGGTGCTTCTGATCACACCCATAGATGAAGAGGCCCCGGAAGGGAGGATGATCCTTCCGCAGGTCCAGGCCATTCGCGATATCCTGGACAATGACGCCATCGCGGTGGTGGCCAAGGAGCGGGAGGTGGATTCACTTATGAAAAGGCTTCAACCCAGACCGGCACTGGTGATCACCGATAGCCAGGCATTTAAAAAAGCCGACGCCTCTATACCGGATGATATTCCCCTTACCAGTTTCAGTACGGTACTGGCCAGGTATAAAGGAGATTTTGAAAACTACCTGAAAGGAACACCCTACCTATCGAAGCTACAGGACGGGGATAAGGTCCTGATCCTTGAATCATGTACCCACCAGGTCTCATGTGACGATATCGGAAGGGTAAAGATCCCCAGGTGGCTTTCAGGTTTTACGGGCATGCGGCTGGAGTACCAGGTGGTTGCCGGACTTGAAAAAGTCCCCGGAAAGATCACCGATTACAGTTTGGTGATCCAGTGCGGGGGGTGCATGATTACAAGAAAACAACTGATAAACAGACTGAAACCGGCCATTGATGCCGGGGTACCGGTAACCAATTATGGAATGGCCATTGCCTATATGCAGGGCATTTATGAGCGGGCAGTTGCTCCATTTGTGAAGCTTGAATCAGGTTCAATGACGTATTTATAGATAAGGAGGTATTGTATGGGAGTGAAAGAGATACTGTTGAGAGGTAACCCTGGCAGGGATGAGATTATCACCCTGCTCGAGGCGAAGGATGCGGAAAGACAACTGCTTTTTCAAAGGGCCAGGGATATAAAAATAAAGGAAATTGGGAAAAAGGTGCATTTCAGGGGACTTGTGGAATTTTCCAATATCTGTGGAAAGGATTGCTACTATTGCGGGATCAGGAAATCAAACAGGGAAGTCAGGCGTTATGACCTGACGGACGATCAGATCCTGGAGGCTGCCAGATTTGCATACGAAAACAGTTACGGATCTTTTGTAATGCAGTCAGGAGAGCTGGAATCTCCCGCATTTACAGTGAGAATCGAGAACCTGTTGAAGGAGATCAAGAAACTCTCTCGCGGGAGACTGGGCATCACACTTTCCCTGGGTGAACAGGATGAGGAGGTTTATAAGAGATGGTTCAGGGCCGGGGCCCACCGGTATCTGTTAAGGATCGAATCATCCAATCCGGGCCTGTACCAGAGGTTCCATCCGTCCGATTCCCTGCACAGTTATGCCCGCAGGCTGACCTGCCTGAAAACCCTTCAGAGGATAGGGTATCAGACCGGAACGGGGGTTATGATCGGCCTGCCCTTCCAGACTACCGGAGACCTTGCCGACGATTTGCTCTTTATGAAAGAATTTGATATCGATATGGTGGGTATGGGACCCTATATAGAGCACAGAAATACACCACTGTTCCAATACAGGCACGAGCTACTACCGATAGAAGAACGGTTCGACCTGTCACTGAAAATGATCGCGATACTTCGCATTCTGATGAGGGACATCAATATCGCAGCTGCTACCGCCCTTCAGTCCATCGATCCCATGGGGAGGGAGAAAGCCATTAAAGTGGGTGCCAATATTATCATGCCCAATATCACACCGGGGAAATACCGTAACGACTATGCACTCTACGAGAACAAACCCTGTGTTGATAAGGAGCCCGATGACTGTACCAGCTGCCTGGATGTGAGAATTCAGCTGGCCGATGAAGAGATCGGGTACAATGAATGGGGCGATTCGAAACATTTTCATAAGAAAGTAACCGTTGAATAGATTTCAGATTCTGGTCCTGGTTACATGGGTGCTACTTGTCCCTTTGATACCGTGTATCTCCCAATCCGGCGATTCCAGGGTCACAATAATGAAAGGGGCAGTGGTCCGTGGCAATCATGACAGACCCGAACTGGCACTGGTCTTTACAGGGGACGAGTATGCGGATGGGGCTACCCGTATCATAAGTGTCCTGGAGCAGCAACAGGTAAAAGCCTCTTTTTTTTTCACCGGGAATTTTTACAGGGATCCCGGTTTTCAGGATATTATTATAACACTTCGAAAAAATGGCCATTACCTGGGGGCCCATTCCGATCAGCACCTGCTCTACTGCGACTGGGTGAAGCGTGACAGCCTGCTGGTCACAAAGGAGCTTTTTACCGGAGATCTGATGAAAAACTACGAGGCCATGCTGGCTTTCGGCATTACCATGGAGGATGCCCCCTTCTTTCTGCCTCCCTACGAGTGGTATAACGACTCCATTGCATCCTGGACCAGAGACTTGGGACTGCAGCTGGTCAACCTTACTTACGGAACCCTTTCTCATGCGGATTATACTGTTCCGGGTACCGACGGGTACCGCAGCAGCAGTGAGATCTTCGATTCCATTCTGGATTATGAATCCTCTGAACCGTCCGGTTTAAATGGTTTTATCCTATTGATGCACATTGGCACGGATCCGGAAAGAACTGATAAATTATACCTGTACCTCGAGCAACTGGTGAAGGATCTGAAGTTGCGCGGATACCGGTTCCGGCGGATTGACGAACTCATCTTATGAAAGCTGACCTGCATATCCACTCCCATTACAGCAATGATGGTGAGTTTAGCATCCCCGATATTATTAAGAAGGGTCATACTTGCGGGCTTGATACATTCTCAATCACTGACCACAACAGTGTATCCGGATCCATAGAGGCTGAACGTTTAACAGCTGTATCTGATGGAATGAATTTTATTCCCGGTATTGAAATCGACTGTAACTACCAGGGTACCGATCTCCATCTGCTGGGATACCAGGTTGAATTGAGAAGTGATGATTTCAGTGTCCTGGAGCGTAGCGTACGGCAGCGACACATGGATGCGATCCCGCAAATGATCGGAAACCTTAAAAAGCTCGGCATTCCCGTCGATCTGGACGAATTGATGAAAGAATCGGGAGGAGAGCCACCCTCAGGTGAGCTCATGGGTGAACTGCTGCTGAAAAACCCGGAACAACATCGGAATTTCCGGCTCCTGCCTTATCTGCCCGGAGGAGAGAGAAGTGAAATGCCCCTGATCAACTTTTACCTGGACTTTTTTGCGCAGGGAAAACCTGCCTATGTAAAGATAGAACATCTTGATTTCGGGGATGCCATTGCACTGGTGCGCGATAATGGCGGTATCCCCGTGGTGGCGCATCCGGGACTGAACCTGCAGGGCCGCGAGGAAGTCGCAGGAGAATTACTGGATCAGGGAGCCGCCGGACTTGAAGTATTCAACAATTATCACAATAGAGAGCAGGTGGCGTTTTTTGCAGACCTGACGCTTCAACGAGGTGCATTGATGAGCTGCGGGAGTGACTTTCATGGAAAAAACAAACCACTTATCTCACTCGGGCAGTACAGACTCCTGGAGAGCTACCGGGTGTATCTCGAACAATGCCTGATCAGGATCCTGGAAGCTGAATAAGGATCTAACTTATCTCTTTCTGGGAGTGGGAGTTGACAAACAGGATATTCCCGACCTCATCGTAACCCTGAAAGATCCTTGCCCCTTCGTGCTTCAGCATTTCTGAATGAAATCCAATGATGGTCAGGCCTGCATGAGCCGAATGTTCATTGATCAGGCTACGAGTATTCTGATTGCCCATCTCCCCAAGTACCTGGATATTCTTGGAGGTGATTGGCAAACGTCCGGTCCTTACAAGTTCTTCCAGCTGCGTCCGGGTTTCCTCCTCTTCCCCCTTTTTGCACACATCGAAAATGGTTATTTCACTTTTCCTCCAGAGTTGGTGACCCTGGATGATAAAACTCATCAGGATCATCAGGTGGGAGTTCTCATAATCATTGCTCCTGATCCATACGTGGATCCCATTTTTAAAATTGATGGTCCTGTCGGAACTGGCGAAAATACAGACATCAAAATTACCTGCATTCACGAGGGAAAAATTACTCACAATCTCCTTCAGGTCGCTGCCCTCATGCCGGTCGAACTCGAATATCACCATGTTATTCTCCATACCGGAAATACCCGGGACCTGGATGGCCTGTGCAACTGCAGAAGTATAGGAAGGAGAGATCATGGTATCCACATACACATGGGTGCCTTTCCCCTTAAAATTCCTGATGAGTTTTTCCAGCTCTTCCCCCGATTTCTGCATACTCGCCTTTGAATAATAATCTTCTATCAGGTGGATATAGGTCCCAAAGCCATATTTATGACTGATCCAGTTGAGTAACTGGAAGGCTTTATCCCTTTTGAAAGAATCCCTGGAAATGCAGATGGCACTTGGCCTCCATTCGCTGTTACCTCTCGATTTCCTGGTTTGCTGCAGGTAGACCTGCAGGCTCCGGTTCAGCTGGAACAGTGCGTTGGTAAAGATGGATTCCAGGCCTTGCCGGGTCTTGTGGTAGCTGTTTATATACAGATAGAGCAGCACCATGATCACAATCGCAGCCATCGCGAACAGGGAATTGATCTTAAACATGACCCATATGGAGGCTAAAAATCCCACCAGGGAGATATACCATCTTGAACGGAACGATGGACGGTAGGAAGGGGCCGAACCAAAATGGTGCAAAAATGAGATAAGGCAGAGGGAACCATAAGTGACCATAAAGAACATACTGATGATACCCGCTACCTTGTTTACATCCCCGATAATGATAAACACCAGGGCAATGACTACAGTAACCAGGGTTGCATTAAAGGGTTCCCTTGTCTCCCCCCTGCCCTTGAAAAGGAATGCATTCAATCTTTTGGAAGGGAAGGAACGGTCACCCGCCAGGGCTTGCAGGGTGCGTGGCCCCACAAGTATCGAACCAATGGCGGATGAGAAAGTGGATGCAGCAAGTCCTATGGGAATGATCGCTTTCCCGGCAAGTGCTATATCCGCCATCACCAGTTGTTTGGATGGATCCCGCAGGGTTTCCAGGCTGGCCGAAGCATCCAGTTTATAAACAACAAAAAAGTAGACGATCATCCCTGTAACTGTGGCCAGGACAGTCCCCAGGGGGATCGACTTGCTGGGTTTTCTCAGATCACCTGATAATCCGACCCCTGCCGTCATTCCGGTAAAGGCGGGGAAAATAATGGCAAAAACCACAAAGAACTGGCTCATATCGCCCTTCTCCATCGAACTGAGTGAAAAGGTATGTGTTGCACTGTAGTCCGTGCTCCCCATAAAGAAAAGTACCAGTGAAACGGCCAGTATGGCCACTACCAGATAGAGGGTTTTCATTCCCACGGCAGCACCTTTTTTTAAGATCAGTATAGAAAGTCCGATCATGGCCGGAATACTGATAATCTGCCTGGGTAAATTGAAATCAAAACGTTTGGTTACCCAGTCAAAGAAAAACTCAAAAGCCTCGGTGAATGCAATAATGTAAAAGGCAACGCTGATAGCCTGGGATATAAAAAGGGCAATGCCAATGGTAGCCCCAATGTTCATCCCGAAGGACCTGGAGATGATAAAATATTCACCCCCTCCCTCAACCCGCTTGTTGGTGGCCAGCTCTGAGATGGCCAGTGCAGTGGGAATAGTTACCAGGTTGCCCAGAAGAATAATACCTATCACACCCATGAATCCCACGGTTCCCACAGCAAAACCGAACCTCAGGAAAAGAATGGCTCCCAGAATAGTGGCAATGGCTGTAAAGTAAACAGGGGCTGTCCCAAAGGATTTTTGAGTTGGTGCTGCCATATGAAGAGTATCTTCAGTAAATATAACAATATATTGACAACCTAACTCTCAGAAATAGAGGTCGCGTTTCCCCTGTTTTACCAGTTCTAACCGTTCTTCCAGTTTTATCTTGAAGGCATTCTCTTCCAGCTCATCCAGATTCTTTTGGATCAAACGGTAGCCTTTCTCCCTGGTGCCATTCCGGCCATAGTCTTCCAGATACTCGGCCAGGGTCAGGATGGCATTCGGAGTACAGTACCTCTTGATAAATCCGGGTACTGAAAACTCCATAAAGTGCTCCCCGGTCCTCCCGGTGCGATAACAGGCCGTACAAAATGAAGGAAGGTAATCCCTTTCAATCAGTTCATCCATAATCTCGGCCAGTGAGCGAGAGTCGCTGATCTGAAACTGCTCGGCATCCAGATCCTGGTTTTGTTCCTTTACACTGTAACCCCTCATTTCAATTCTGGTCCCCCCGTCTATTTGCGACACTCCAAATTGAAGCACCTCATCGCGTATGGCAGCAGGTTCACGCGCCGTCAGAATAAGCCCGGTATAGGGAACAGCCAGCCTGAGGATAGCCACCATTCGCGTAAATTCTGCATCACTGACAATCCACTTATCTTCATACTTAACACTGGAAGCTCTCTGGAGCCTGGGGAATGAGATGGTATGTGGTCCCACATTGTATACAGCTTCAAGGTGATTAACATGCCGGATCAGGCCCAGCACCTCGAAACGCCAGTCGTAGAGTCCAAACAGTGCTCCGATCCCCACATCATCTATACCCGCCTCCTGGGCACGATCCAGGGAGGATAACCTCCAGTTATAATCCCGCTTTATTCCCATAGAATGATACCTTGCGTAAGTCCCTCTGTGATAGGTCTCCTGGAATACCTGGTAGGTACCTATCCCCGCATCCTTCACTGTTTTGAATCCCTGTATATCCAGGGGAGCTGCATTGATATTGACACGCCGGATCTCTCCTGTCCCCTTTTTCACCTGGTAAACGGTACGTACGGTCCCGGCGATAAATTCAGGTGAGTATTGGGGATGCTCTCCATAGACAAGGATCAGCCTCTTCTGTCCCATCTCTTCCAGCATCTCCACCTCCCGGATCAATTCCGGAACGGTGAGGGTAGTGCGCTTCTGGCTCTTATTTTCTGCCCGGAACCCACAGTACTCACAATTGTTAACACACAGGTTCCCAACATAAAGCGGAGCAAACAGTACGATCCGCTTCCCGTATACCTGTTCCTTTAGTTTTCTGGCTCCCGCTTTAATCTCTTCAATAAGTGCAGGATCTTCAGTATTGACCAGCACAGCAGTCTCCTGCATAGTCAGGCGTTTCTTACTCAGGGATTTTGCAACAATTTCACGTACCCGCTGCCTGTCCGGCTGAGCACTGCTCAGGATCTCCTCGATCTCTCTCTCAGAAATGAAAGGCACCATGGGTTTATCTTCTATGGCACAGACCTGTGGCTCGTATATCATTCCGTATGTATTACACACCATCTTTTAAGCGCGTACAAATGTAGGTATTGTTATTTGAATAACAAAAGGAATCAGAACAATAATTGCTACTTTTATCCACCACATGATAAGCTCAATTAAATCGATAGCCCTTGTGCTGTTTATGACACTCGCAGGGGAGGTCCAGGCCCAGGAGCCCCTTCTCACCTACCGGTTGGATCCGGGTGAAACCTATTACCTGGTGACTGACCTTCAACAGTCTACCCATTCTGAATCGATGGAAGGTGAAGAGATATCATTCTACAATCGCACCAGACTTGAATTCAATGTGGACTCGGTGGACAGTGATCTGATCTATATGAGTGTTCAATACCGCGACCTGCTGATCTCGATGCTGGCACCCCAGATGGATATAGATATAAGTTCTTCTTCAGGTAAAAATCAGATGCTGACTGCAATGGTGAAAATGCTGGAGCAATCCATATTCCATGTAGCCATCTCCCCTGCCGGAGAACTGCTTCATCTGGAAGGGATGGAAAAGCTATTTAATCCGCTGGCATCAATAAGCGAAGCGGACACTTCTGAGCTGGGTGTCATATTAAACACACTTGAGGAAACCTACGGTCCCGATGCATTCAATAGCTTCTGCAACCTGTTTCTCTGGGTCTATCCCGTTATTCATCCAATGAGTAACTGGACCAACGATATCACCTACTATTTTAATACCAAACCGGTGAATATGGTCAACCGTTATATCCTGACCAAATCTGCAGCGGAGCATGTGGTTATACAGGGAATGGGTATGCTGAACTCCTCGAAAGAGTTTTTTGAAACCACTGATTTGGGCGATGTGAAATCCACTGTTTCCGGAAGCCAGACTTACGATTTTCAAATGGACCTGGAAACCGGGTGGCTGAAACGATGTAACTCGCGGCAGCGGGTGATCATCGAAACAACCATATTGAAAAGCAAGTATTTTCCACAGGGACTCAAGATCCCTTCTTATACTGAAACCATTTTCGAAGTGACCGGAGGAAGAATGGAAAAATCCGTTGATACCAAAAGAAAATGAAAAGGACAAAACCCGGATTGATACTGTTGCTGGTAATGATGATCTCCATGGTCACATGCCAGCTGGACCTGAGTGCGCAACCCTATAATCATTCTGTTGGTATACGTGCCGGATACTCAAGCGGGATCAGCTACAAAGGATTCAGGTTGCACAAAATGTCGGCCATTGAAGCAGCATTTCTGTACAACCGGAACGGCCTGAACATCACGGCGCTTTATGAGTACCACATGGAGCCATTTCACAGCAAAAGAGCTTTCATCTACCTGGGTGGTGGCCCATTTGGAGGAAAGTGGGATAATAATCTATCCATGGGAGTTGCGGCGGTGGCAGGTTTTGAATATACGGTAAGGGATCTTCCTCTTAACTTCAGTCTTGATTGGAAACCCATGTTGAGCCTGTACAGTCAACTTGAACAGGATCTGCTCGATTTCGGCCTCTCCATAAGGTATCGCTTTGGAAGGTAATCCTTTACTTTTTCCCCAAAGAAGCTTATATTTATAGACATTGGTATATGTTCACTAATCCGTGTTGCTATGATCCCTGCTCTAAAAGATGTACAGGCTGCTGTCAAAAGAATTGGACCCTACGTACATAACACCCCGGTACTCACCTCCTCGACCATCGATCGGATGCTACGTGCCAACGTCTATTTCAAATGTGAAAACTTCCAGCGAGGAGGGGCCTTTAAGATCAGGGGAGCGGTCAACGCCATTCTTCAGCTATCGGAAGATGAGCGGGCAAGGGGTGTCATCACCCATTCATCAGGCAATTTTGCGGCAGCGCTCGCACTCGCTGCAAATGCCCTGAACACAAAAGCCTACATTGTGATGCCAACCAATGCTCCCTCGGTAAAACGAAATGCCGTAGCAGGATATGGAGCCCAGATCATTGATTGCGAGCCCACCCTGGAAAGCAGGGAATCAACAATGAAGTTACATCAGAAGCGACTGGGAGCTACATTTGTCCACCCCTCCAATGATATGAACGTCATTCTTGGAAATGCTACAGCCGTTATGGAACTTGCTAAAAAGGTCGAACAGCTGGATGTGGTGATCGCTCCTGTGGGTGGCGGCGGATTACTCGCAGGAACGGCTCTGGCAGTCAACCATCTTCACTATTATATGGATACAATTGGTGCCGAACCATTTGGTGCCGATGATGCATACCTCTCCCTGAAAACAGGGAAGATCCAACCCTGTATCAATCCTAAAACCATTGCCGACGGGCTCAAGACACAGCTTGGGGATCAGAATTTTCCCATCATTCAAAAATTTGTAAGCAAGATCATTAGGGTGGAGGAGAGCGAAATCATTGAAGCCATGAAGTTCATATGGGAACGAATGAAGATAGTTATTGAACCATCCAGTGCGGTGGCCGTGGCTGCTATGTTCAGGAACAGTGGAGAATTCAAGAACAGGAAAGTCGGAGTGATCCTGTCGGGCGGCAATGTGGATCTCTCCAGCCTTCCATTTTAAGGACATAACGATTAAAAAAAATTAGGCAGGACGCTGATATATATGCCGGTAACCACATAAACCAGTGAATATGTTATAAAACATAGTTTTTAACCGGTGACACAGAGTAAATCAAATAAATTTGTAGACAGTAAGATTGGGAAAGGGATTTCTCTTTTCTACTTGCTAACCAAAACTACCAGTACCCGGCAGGTGATCTTATATCACCTGCCATTTTTTCTGTCACAAGAATGAACCCCCCTTCCGATACCGAATTGATCAAAGGGATCAAATTTCATGATTCGGCAATACTCATACATGTATATGATACCTACTATCCTATGATTGAAGGATACATTACCCATAACCAGGGGACAGTAGATCAGGCCAGGGATATTTTCCAGGACGCCATGATTATTGTATACAATCGCATCAGATCAGACGAACTGGTGTTGAGTTGTAAGTTCGGAACCTATCTCTATGCCATCTGTAAGAACCTCTGGACCCAGGAACGCAAAAAGTACCTGCACAGAACCGAGAAACTGCGTCATCAGCCCCTCCTGGTGAATGATCCCGGTCAGGACGATGACCCGTTGCTACAGAATCACCTGACCAACCTGTTCAACAAACATTTTGAACAGCTCAGCAAGGATTGCCAGAAGATCCTTTCCATGTATTTCAACAATTTCAGTGTGGAAGATATCAGGGCTGAAATGAACTACAAGGATCTGCACCACACCGCTGACAGAAAATACAGATGCAAAAAGAGCCTGATAAACAGGATTGTGAATGACCCCCTTTTTAAACGACTGAAAAATGAGCTACGTTGATCTTATTATCAAATATTTGTCCGGGGACCTCAGCCTGGAAGAGGCCACCTCCTTCAAAAAGGAGATGGAATCAAATGATGAGCTAAGGAGAACGTTCGAGGAGTATTCTGCCGCATATAACCTGATCCGTGACCAGCTTCGGGAAAGGGACGAAATGTTATTCCGGAGGAAGCTGGAGGAGGCAATGAACCACGAAGCCAGGGAACCCGCACATAAAGCCGGTTGGCTGAAGAGGCGATGGTATATCCCCCTTGCAGCAGCCTGCAGCCTCCTCTTTATCCTTGCGTTTCTCCTGGATCGGCCGATCGGAAATGCACGGGTCCTTTCAAGGTTCTATGACCCGGGCAGTGACCCGGTCATCATCGCATTGAACCAGGATACCCGGGGTGAATCCGATACGGGGATATTGCTGTACTACAGGGGTAATTACCAGGGATGCATGGATACGCTATCAAACCGTATTGCAAACCAGGGTGTAAATAAAACGGCCCTGCTTTACTACCTGCTCTCTGCCATTGAACTGGACCGCCAGGATGAAGTACTGGGGATGATGATGGATGAAAACGGTGATAGCATGGACCCGCCGGACCAGGCCATCATATGGTATACCACCCTGGCTCTGCTGAAATCGGAGCATCGGGAAGCGGCTTTGGCAGAGCTGCATCCTTTGACCAGGCAACCTGGCCCATACCGGTCTGATGCCATCAAACTGGAAAAGGTTTTGTTAAAATAATTCTTAATTTAGGGGCATAAGCAATCTGCATCTATGCCCTCATTCCCTTTCTACAAGCAACTTGACGCCATGGATTGCGGACCCACCTGCCTGAGAATGGTGGCCCGTCACTATGGGAAGCATTTCACCCTTCAGACGCTCAGGGAAAAATCTCATCTGAGCAGGGAGGGCGTATCCATGCTGGGTATCGCCAGGGCAGCAGAGATGATTGGAATGCAGACAATGGGTGTATCAATCACCTGGGATCGATTGAAAGAGGAAGCGCCCTTACCGGTGATTGTTCACTGGCAGCAAAACCATTTTGTTGTAGTTTTTAAGATCCGTAAAGATAAGGTATATGTAGCCGATCCAGCATTTGGACATACGGTCTATTCCAGGGAGGAGTTCCTGAAAGGATGGCTCAGTAGCCGGGAGGAGGGAGAAGCCAAGGGATCTGCCCTTCTGGTTCAACCGACTCCGGACTTCCTGAACCAGGAGGATGAGCCTGTTAAGAAAACCGGTTTCCGGTATCTTTTCCGGTACCTGACCCCATATCGTCGTTATGTGTACCACCTGCTGCTGGGCGTGATCATTGGAAGTATCATCCTGTTCCTGCTCCCGTTTCTGTTCCAGGCCATGGTAGATTTCGGGATCACCAATCAGGATCTTCACTTTATTTACCTGGTACTCCTGTTCCAGTTTGTACTGATCATTTCCCAGATGGGGATCGATTTTATCCGCAGGTGGATCCTGCTTCATCTGAGTACACGCGTTAATATCTCGCTTATCTCTGATTTTCTGTCCAAACTGATGAAGTTGCCAGTAAGTTTTTTTGATACCAAACTTACCGGCGATATACTTCAACGCATCGGTGATCACCGGAGGATCGAAACGTTTATGACAACCTCTTCACTGACCATCTTATTCTCCATGGTCAATCTGGTTGTATTTGCAGTCATCCTGGCGATCTACAGCTTTAAGATACTGCTGATCTTCCTTGCAGGAGGGCTGCTCTATTTCCTGTGGATCTACATCTTCATGAAACGCAGAAGGACACTGGATCAGAAATACTTCTCAAAAATGGCGGAAAATCAGAGCAAGTTGATTCAGATCATTCATGGGATCAGGGAGATAAAACTGAACAACGCGGAACGTACCAGTCAGTGGGACTGGAAAAATATCCAGGCCGGACTTTTCAGGGTCAATATGAAGTCCCTCTCCCTCAACCAGTATCAGGAAGCCGGCGGAGTATTCATCAATGAAACCAAAAATATTCTGATCAATGTGACCGCGGCCATTGCAGTGTTGAATGGTAATCTGACCCTGGGCACATTGCTGGCAATCAGCTATATACTAGGGCAATTAAACGGACCTATTGAACAGATGATCTCCTTCTTTCACAGGGCCCAGGATGCCAAGATCAGTCTGGAGCGACTGGGTGAGATTCACGATTCTGAAGATGAGTACCAGCGTGAAACAGGTGTAACAGTGCTTCCTTCCATTGATAAACTGGTAGTCTCCGATCTTGAATTTACCTACCCGGGAGCTATCCAGCGAAATGTGCTGGAAAATATCAATCTGACATTAAAAAAGGATACGGTTACTGCTGTTGTAGGTGTCAGTGGCAGCGGTAAAACCACATTGCTGAAATTATTGCTGGGATTCTACCCTCCTGCTAAAGGAGATATAAGGGCCGGTGATATGAATCTTCAAATGATGTCGCCCGACCTGTGGAGAAGTCAATGTGGAGTGGTGATGCAGGACGGTTATATCTTTTCCGATACCATTGCCAGGAATATCGCCATGGGAGAACTTGATATAAAAGTCGACCAGTTGCTGTACGCTGCAAAAATGGCCTGCGTGGACGATTTCATAGATCAGTTACCACTGGGCTACAATACTCTGATCGGCCAGGAGGGACTCACGCTCAGCGGAGGAGAAGGACAGAGGATCCTGATTGCAAGGGCCATCTACAAGAACCCGGGATTTCTTTTCCTTGACGAAGGGACCAGTGCCCTGGATGCCCAGAACGAAAAGCGTATTATGGATAACCTTCAGCTGGTATTCAGGGGCAAAACGGTGCTGGTTATTGCACATCGCCTGAGCACCGTAAAGAATGCAGACCAGATCATTGTTCTGGACAAGGGAAAAATTGTTGAGGAGGGTAAACACAATCATTTGATTGCAAAGAAAGGGCACTATTTTAACCTGGTCAGAAACCAGCTTGAACTGGGAAATTAATCCACGATCATCACAAATCCTCCACCCCGGTCCATCTTTACAGTCATACTGGCATCGCGGTTTAATTCTGAGATTACCTCCTTCTCCAGGTGAGCCGGGCTGGTATCTGTGTCTTCCGCATCCTTCCAGAGGGTTGAATTGTGCCTACCGGCTCCAAGGAAATCAAGTGAATAAGTGACCTCCCTGGATTCCTCGTTGGTCATTCCCCCCACATACCACTGGCTGCCCGAGCGCCTTGCGAGAATGATATACTTCCCGGGATAGCCGCTGATGTAACGTGTTGCGTCCCAGGTAGAAGGTACCAGCTTTAAGAAATCGCTTCCCGGTTGATCCCTGTAATTATATGGTGAATCGCATAATACCCCGAATGCGCTCTCATATACCACAAGCATGGCCAACTGGTGACTGCGGGTTCCCATCACATAGGGATTGGGGGCATCCCCTCCTACGATGATGAAATCATCCTGGTGGACCTGGTGAAATCCTCCCGGTGTGAAATCCATCTCCCCAAGCACACCCCTTGTAAACGGAATGGTCACAGTATGACGCGGCGTGACCAGGTCCGACCACTTGTTATATTCGTTACCCAGCACACCCTCCCTGGTAAGCATGTTAGGCAGGGTTCTTGAAACACCTGTGGGCTTGTAGGCTCCGTGAAAATCAACTACCAGATGGTGAGCGGCAGCTTTCCGCGCTACGGTCTGGTACCAGTTGACCATATCCTGGTCATCACAATCCATAAAATCGACCTTTATTCCGGCCGCCCCCCACTTTTCATATTGTGCCAGCGCCTCATCCATTTGCCGGTCAAGGTGCATGGACAAAACCCAAAGAATGATCTTCACATCCCTCCCTCCCGCATAATCGATAATATCCTCTATATCCACCTCATCAACCGGGCTGGTAATATCTGCATCAGGATCTGGAAGCTGCACTCCATCCCTCTGGATAAAAACATTCCCGTACCAGGTCCAGTCCACGATCATATACTCCCATCCCATCCCGGCGGCCAGATCCACAAAATATTTCATGGTGGCGGTGTTCATTCCCAGCTTAAATCCGGCATCCAGACCATAATCACCTGACCACCAACGATCCCATGCACTCAATCCCGGTTTGATCCAGCTTGTATCATCATACGACGCAGGGTCATTCAGGTTGGCAATCATATTGGACTCTATGAAAGTGCCCGGATCATCTCCCACCATGATCACACGCCACGGAGACTGTGCAGGGGTTTTTCCCTCCACTTTTATTGAGGGGTCACGCCTGAGTGTAGCCAGGGATGAAACAATTCCACCGGGAGCCACGCCAGGTGCCCTGAAATAGAGTCCTGCCCAGTCGGTCAGGTCCGCTTCCGTGATCAGGAGCCAACCCTTCTCGTCTGCTTCAACAAGAAGGGGACAACCGATCATCTCTTCAGGGCCAATCTCTCCTATGGTTCTCTCATCATATGTATGTTCCTGGCTGGAATAATAGTCCTGATGATTGGTGGCCCAGGTCCTGTAAGCGGGATCCATGTTAAAGGACGTTGCTTCCTCTGTCAGTTTGAAGGCACCAAAACCAGAATCCTCCGGGAACCTGTAACGAAATGCAACACCTTCATCAAATACCCTGATGATCCATTCCAGGTAACGGGCATCCTCTCCCCTTTCAGATAAACGGTAGATGTATTCATTGTAATGATTGCGGACCAGTGAGGTCTTGCCCCATAGTGGTTGCCACGTTTCATCTGTTGCAGACTCAGAAACCAGTTCGATATTCAGGTTCCCGCCAAAATCAGGCTGATCCCGGAACTTCATCACAATGGCCGACTCTTCAATCAGTTCTTTCCCGTTTTTAAAGACAGTATAAGTAAATGCCTGTGCTCCATCTGTGCCAGGTGAAACTGTAATGGTGCCGTCAGGTGATGCCGGGATCACCTTCTTTTCACTGCAGCTGAAAATGATTACAAGTGAAATGATCAGGGTGGTGCTAATTGGCCTCATGCAGGAAACGATTTGGATTTGCTTTCTAAATTAAGGAAATAATTTCAGATATTTATGGCGCAATCATTGAAGCCTTACCATGGATAATGACTGGAAGAAGCGGTTGGGAATGGTCTACTCGACCAACCCGGATTTTCAATTTGAATCAGGGGACCAGGAGGAGAATCAACACCTGGCTCCCGAACTACAAAGAGTTTATGTAAGCCTCGATAAGAAAAATCGCAAGGGAAAAAAAGTTACACTGGTGAAAGGTTTTCAGGGGAACTCAGAAGAGGTCCGTAGCCTGGCGAAAGAGCTGAAAATAAGGTGTGGAGTAGGAGGCTCCGTGGTTGATAACGATATACTGATACAGGGTGATTTCAGGGACCGGGTAGTAATCCTGTTGCTGGATAAGGGTTTCAAAGTAACACGTTCGGGTGGATAAAAAAGCAATTATAAGAACGGCCATCGGATTGATGACAGGGGTGTTTTTAGTAACACTTTCGGTCCCTCCTCTTTTTGCCCAGGAGAGTGTGACAGGTGAAGCAGTGGACACCTCATACTTCAAAACCGGTGAGGATGACTGGAACCTGGTTGAATCAGTTATTAGGCAGGATCCCGCCAATGTGCTGTTGCTCCTAAAGAGAGGAGCTGATCCCAACGCAAAAGCTGAAGGGGGAATGACCGCGCTGATGTTTGCAGCTGAAAGTGGGGATACCATGCTGGTCAAGCTGCTGGTCCTGAACGGCGCCGACCTGGAGCTCGCCCTTGAGGAAGGGACCACTCCACTGTTGATCGCTGTACTCAACGGTCACTTTGATGTGGCCTACTATCTCCTGAAGAAAGGGGCGGACCCTGACCATAAAGACAGTTACCAGGGTTCCCCACTTATCTATGCTGCAGCCACCAATAACTATGAAATAGCCGACCTGCTCATTTACTATGGGGCCTCCGATACCATCCGGGACAGGGATGGTAATACGGCACTGATGACAGCCGCATACTTCAGGAACCTTGCGACCGCCGACGTACTTTTGCAGGATGGGCTTGATCCGGATGGGCCCGATAATCAGTACAATACACCCCTGATGATTGCCGGTCAGCAGGGAGACATTCTCATGACAAGGTTACTACTTGAGTATAAGGCCTCGCTCGAGAGGGTCAACAAACAAAACTATACTGCACTGGCTCATGCCGTGCGATTTAACCAGGACTCCACAGCTCAGATACTGATTGATAGCGGGGCCAACGTGAATCATCTCATTAAACCAGGGATGAACCTTTATGACCTTGCCCGCCAGCAGGGTAACCGGAAGGTGCTGGCTGTGCTAAAGAAAGAGGATGCCAACCAGTCACCAGGGCCGGAGTTTTCAGAGTTTGGCGTGGCATGGGGCAACTCTTTCAACTCAAACGAACATATGATGCAGGTGAGGCTTTCACTGGTGGACCAAAAGCATGGTTTCTTTGTTGAAACAGGTTTTGACTTCAGGCCCTTGTACAGGATCGTGCAGATCGAAGTAGATGATAATCTGATACACCAGTACAGGGAGTTACGATGGGTGTGGACCCACGGTGCGGGGAAGAACTTCACACTTTTTCATGATCACTCGGGCTTTGAATACGGCGCATATGGAGGAATATACGGGATGCTCTCCCTCCCGGGTTACAGGGGTATTACCGAATACCAGAAGGTGCATTACTCCCTGGCCCTGTCAGCAGGCCTCTATATGAAGGGTGATCTTGCCGGAATAAAAGCCGGAGCCGAACGCTATACATATGGAACACTGCTGGAAGGAGCCTGGAAGGTAAATATTACAGTGTTTATTAGAATTGCAAAAAACCACGATGAAAAGATCTGGAAAGAGATTACTTATTAATATAGTGTCAACAGCACTCCTGGTGATCATATCGGGCAAATTCACGGCATGTGAAACGGAGGACTGGATGCTGCAGGTTAATTGTAATGATTGTTACGGGTCTAAACCGGACAGTGCAAACCTGATCGTCTATCTGACCATTGATGCTGAAAATGATTCGGTACCCCTGACGTTTTATCGTGGTAATTATGAGGATGGTGAGATCGACTGGCAGGATACAGCCACCACAAATGAATTTTATCTCTATTCAAAAATGGAGAAAAAATACACGGTTCGTGCCACCTACAGGTCCGGGAATAAAATCATTGAGGCATTCGACCAGGATGTAATGCAAATTAACAACGCTGAGGGTGAGTGTGGTTCTCCCTGTTATATTATAAAAGGGGGTATCTTTGACCTGCGCCTGCCTCAATAGGAATAAGAAAAACAGGAATAGAAATTGAAGGATACGCAACTCTCGAGGGAAAAACTGCTGAATCAGCGAAGGGAGCTGATGGCCAGTCTGAAGTATGCCAGTTTTATTCAGCGGGCTGTTTTACCCGACCAGAAGCATATGGACAATATGCTCAAGGAGTACTTTATTTTTCATCAGCCGCGTGATATAGTCAGCGGTGATTTCTATTACTGTGCCCGCAAGGAAGATTATATCGTCGTGGCGGCAGGTGATTGCACCGGTCACGGGGTCCCTGGAGCTTTGATGAGTATCATGGGTATCTCCTTTCTCAACGAAATCCTCAGTATTCGCGGTCCCATCCGGACTGCCAGGATCCTGAACCTGCTCCGGGAACGGGTAATGAAAGCCCTGCACCAGCGTGGCTACGAACTTGAAAACAAGGATGCTATGGATATGGCTCTCTGTGTCTTCCATCCCAGGACGAGAGAGTTGCAGTTTTCAGGTGCCAATAATCCGCTCTACCATGTTCGTAAAAAGGTCCTGACCGAAATAAAGTCGGATAAAATGCCTGTTGGGATCGATGCCATTGAAGAAAACTCATTTACCAACCATACGCTGCAACTTAAGCCGGGCGATATCGTATACATATTTTCTGATGGGTATCCCGATCAGTTTGGCGGACCCGAAAATAAGAAATTCAAATATGGACCGTTTAGAGAGTTACTGATCAACTTATCGGACCGGTCCATGGAAGAACAGCGGAATGAACTGGAGCGTATAATGGCAGATTGGAAGGGTGATGTGCCACAGATAGATGACATATTGGTATTGGGAATAAGATTTATTTAACCCGGGAAAATGCAGTTGCTTGCTTTTAGAATACAAAACTTCAGATCCATAGTAGATACCGGCTGGCATCAACTGGCCCATGACAATATCACCAGCCTGATAGGTCAGAACGAATCTGGCAAGACCTCCATACTGGAGGCAATTAAAGCCTTCCATGATGGAACCCTTATCGAGGATATGCTCAGAAGTGACCTTTCTCTCCCGGTTGTATCCAGCAAATTCAAATTTAAGTTTGCCGAGATAGACAACTACCTTGATAAAAAAAGGCTGAACCCTGAAATCCGTAAACTCCTCAGTACCGTTGAAACAATATCACTTACAAGGCGCTGGGAGGATGATATGGATTCTCATATGGAGATGGGAGATGAATTGCAGGAGGTCTTTAATGAAGCCCTTGATAAGCTCAGGGAGAGGGAGCAAAAGGTAATGGAGCGCCTTGAGCTATTGAACCGTGATATTAAAACTGCATCAAAAAACCTCAATAAAGCTCGGGAAGAGGCTGATCTGACAGCTGAAAAAGTAGAGACCGTCAGGCACAGGACCAACGAGATCAAGAGAAGTATCAGAAAATTTCCCTCCCGGGTGAGGAAGGAGGAATTAAGGAAAGAGCTGGAATTGGAGGAGCAGATGTACCTCAAGCTAAAGGAGACGCTGGACCATAAAAAGACAAGACAGGAGGAGCTGGGTGATATCCTGGAAGCGCTGGATGAAAAATCTGCTGTAAGCAGGAAACTGAATGATATAAAGGACCAAACGCTTACAAAACAGGAGGAGCTCGGTTCCTATCAGGAGCAACTGAAACAGCTTCTCCAGATGACAGGGATGTATCCGTCAGATAAGGAACAACGGGCGGCTGAGATCCGGGAAGATATTCTCAGGACCGATATTGAGAAACTCAAGGGCGAAATCGGGGAATTGATCCGGGATCATAGCATTCATTTACTTGCACTCGAATATGTGTTCGAAGGGACCAGTATTGATCTATCCATCCAGAAAGCACATAAGGAGCTGGATGAAGCGAATCAATTTTACAGTTCATCCAAACTTGCCGAAGAGATCTTTAAGATCCTCCCAGATTTTGAGATGTTTGAAGATTTCAGTTCACTGCTCCCGAACCGTATCGACCTGGAGGACATTGTAAGGGCCAATAAGCGTGCTGAAGGGTATAAAGCCGCCATTAACTTTCTCACGATCACCGGTCTGGAGTACTCTTTTTTCCAGCAACCGTCCAGCAGGATCCTGAAACAGAAAATTGAAAACCTGAATGGGGAACTCACACTCAATTTCCAGGATTTCTGGAGACAGAATGTAGGTAAGAATAACAAGATAAAGATCAATTTTGAGCTTTCACATTACGACCACACCAATCCTGAAAAAAGCGGGAAACCCTTTATTGAATTCTGGATCAAGGATGAACTGGAACGGCTCTACCCCAAACAAAGGAGCCGGGGTGTAAGATGGTTCCTCTCATTTTTCCTGGAGCTGAAAGCCACGGCAATGGATAAAAGTAAACGCGATAAGGTATTGCTCATTGATGAGCCGGCAGTGAGCCTGCATGCCAGGGCCCAGGAGGATGTCCTTAAAGTGTTTGATGATATTAAGGAGCAGATCCAGATCATTTATACAACCCACTCTCCTCACCTGATCGATGTAAACAAGTTATACAGGATCCTGGCCGTTCAGCGCGCCATTGAAGACGATATGAAGAGTGAAACTGTGGTTTTCAGTGCACGTTCCCTTAAATCGGCCACGGCTGATACACTTTCCCCCATCTACTCCACGATGGGTGCAAGACTGAACCAGCAGGAGATCATCAAATCCTTCAACAATGTCATAGTCAAGGACCTGGCCACATACTACTTCCTGAAAGCCGCTGTCTCATTAACCGGGTTCGAAAAGGAGTGCTATTTTCTGCCTGCTACAGGGGCGGAGAGTATCCCCATGATGGTGAATATCCTGATGGGATGGGGCATCGATTATGTTATTCTCAATTTCGGAAATGCTGAAGAGAGGCTGGTATTTGAAACACTGATGAAAGAACAGTATGATAACAAGATCGACCTGGCCAGTAAACAGATGCTTTTTATGGAAGAATATCCCGATACAGAAGACCTGTTTTCTACCATTGACTTTAAAAAATATGTGGTGAAAGTGAGGGAGGGAATCACTGTAAGAAATTCCGAATACCTGATTGACAATAATTACTCCAGGGTTATCCTTGCTTCGAACTTCCTGCAGGAGGTGAACAACGAAAATGTAAGTTTCAAGAACCTTGATGAGGAGACCCAGCACAACCTGAACCAGTTTATCCAGAGACTATCTGCCATACTCAAATAAACCGAACCTTTTATCAATGAGACGCTTAAAGATTATTACCTGTCTTGCCCTCCTATTTGGTTTCATTCTTACCGGTGCAGGGCAGGACACGGTCCTTCTGTTCCATCCCACCGCCTATAACCTTGAAGTTTTTCAAAACCTGTCAGATAAAGGATTATTCTCCCTGAACGGCTATCACCTTCTGGGGGTTTATCACCAGGACGAGAACTATGACTACAGTGAGGCGCAGGCCTATATTGATGAGCAAAATATCCCGAATGTCAGTCTGAGGGAGATACATGGCAAACTGGAGCCGGGTAATATTTTCGGGCAAAATCCGGCCTCAGAAGAGTTCAGGAAACTCTTTGAGTGTTCAGAAGGTGCCCTTTTTATGGGTGGACCGGATATCCCTCCCGTGTGCTACGGCGAGGAGGTTTACCTGCTCACCATGGTTATAGATCCTTACAGGCACTACCTGGAGCTATCTTATATTTTTCACCTGCTGGGAGGAAGTCAGGACACGGACTGGGTCCCTTTCATGGAGGAGAACAGGACCTACCTGGTCAACGGGATATGCCTGGGAATGCAGACATTGAATGTGGCAACAGGCGGAACCCTGGTACAGGACATTCCTACCGAAATTTACGGGATCTGGACAGCAGAGGAGATACTGGCGCTGCCCCCCGATCAGATGCATCGAAACTATATGGATTATCTCAACACGGGCTGTGAAGATCCCACCTCCTATCACTTTCACAGGATTGCCCTGAAAAAGAGCATGTTCCTAACCAGGGGAATTGGTTTTAAAAGCAAGGAAGATCCCCTGGTGCTCAGTTCGCACCATCAGGCCGTCGAAAAGCTGGGTGAAGGATGGGAGATTGCTGCCACTTCAATGGATGGCAAGATTGTTGAGGCAATTCAGCACACCCGATATCCCAATGTGATGGGAATTCAGTTTCACCCGGAGAAGCCCGGACTCTTCGATCCCTCCATTCAGCACCCGGAGGGCTGCAACAGCACCATCAATTTCCAGGAGATTATAGAAAATAGTGATTCCTATCTGTTTCATACTAAATTCTGGAAATACCTGGATGATCAATTGCAGAAAAACAGGCAAGGAAAATAGCTATTCAATTTCAATAAACTTGATATTCAGATCCAGGATGGAAGCGTAATACTCTCCCCTTTCCAGGATATCATCATCGCCCTCTTCATATACCCAGTTAATCTGCAAATTGTAACCATCATTCTCAACCTCTTTCAGCTTCTTAAGTAGCCTGAGCATATACTTGGAAGTCCCGCTGTTCAGGTATTCCATTTCAATATACACTTCTGTATTAGCAGGAGGAGCAGAGGCGAATGCAATGATCCAGTCAAGAATGTCTTCGTAGAAAAGTGATACATCTTCAGGGATGGACCTGCCTTTAAATTTGATCTTGCCGTCGGGGTCCAGCAGGACATACGGCGTCTTCTGAGTAGGCTGAAATTCCAGTTTATCCATCCTTAACAAAAAAGTATGAACAATATAGTGATTTTTGCGGCATTGGACTACTATTGAATTTCATTTTATCCAACATAATAACCCTGAACTCAGAAATACATCCTGGCCAGCGGAGCAATATCGTCAGAAGCAAATTGTCCCTCCAGGTAACGGTAATATCCGGTAATTGCAATCATGGCAGCATTATCAGTCGTATAACTCAACGGTGGGATAAAAAGCTTCCAGCCATGCAGTTGCGCCTCCTTTTCCATAGCGGAACGTAACCCGGAATTGGCAGAAACCCCTCCGGCCAGGGCAACCTGGTCTATCCCGGTCTCCTTCATGACCAGTTTCAGTTTATGGATTAATATATCAATAATGGTCTGCTGCAGCGATGCTGCAAGATCTTCCCTGTTCTTCTCCACAAATTCAGGATCCTTCTTCAGGTGGTCCCTGAGAAAATATAAAAAGGAGGTTTTCAGGCCGCTGAATGAGTAATCAAAACCATCTATCCTTGGTTTGTTAAAGCGATATATGGAACCATCGCCCCGCTGTGCCAGCCTGTCTACATGGGGGCCTCCGGGATAAGGCAGTCCAAGAAGCTTGGCGCATTTGTCAAATGCCTCTCCGGCTGCATCATCGATGGTACGTCCGATGATCTCCATATGATGGTGGTCCCTCGCCACCACCAGCTGTGTATGGCCTCCGGAGACCAGGAGGCATACAAATGGGAAGCTGGGTGATGATGAACCTGAAATATCCGACTCAATAAAGTGAGCAAGGATATGCGCATGGAGATGATTTACCTCGATCATGGGGATTCCCAGGGCCGCTGAAAAACCCTTGGCAAACGAGGTTCCCACAAGCAGGGACCCCAGCAACCCGGGCCCTCTTGTAAACGCAACGGCATCGATCTCACTGCGTAATACCCCTGCCTCTTTCAGGGCCCTGTCAACAACCGGAACAATATTCTGCTGGTGTGCCCTGGAGGCCAGTTCAGGCACGACTCCACCATATTTCTGGTGGACCTCCTGGCCTGCGACAACATTGGAAAGAAGATGCCTGTCCCTTACAATCGCAGCTGAAGTATCATCGCAGGAGGATTCAATCCCAAGAATAACTGTCCCCATGACAACTTTTTATATTTTTACAGTGTTTGAATCAATAGAAAGGGCAAAAGTATTAAAAAGATAGCTAAAATAGGATTGATCGTTGTTTTGCTTCTCCTGGCAATTCCTGCACTCTCATTGCTCTTTTTGCAGAACAGGCAGGTCCAGACCCAGGTCAGTAAGCTGCTGGCCGACCGGCTGTCGGAAGAGTTGCAGGCTAAAATCACGCTCTCATCCGTAAATTATTCGTTCTTTAAACGCATACAGGTAAGAGATCTCTTTATGGAGGACCTGAATGGAGATACATTGATCTACTCTGAGCTTACCAAGATCAGGATCAAGCAGCTGAGACCGGATAAGGGGATTCTGGAGATCAGGAAAATTACCCTGGAGAACTACTGGTTGAACCTGATCATTGAAAATGATGGAGGGGTCAACCTGGAACTTATTATCGACAGACTGGAGAAACCACATGTCCCCCCCGAGCGGAAATCAACATTACAAATTCATGAAATCTCGTTAAGCGATGGCCGCTTCTCCCTCACAAGTAGGGACCATCCTCCTTTACGATCTGAGATTGATTTTAACGATTTTGATCTGCACGGGCTTGATATATCGGTCCAGGATCTGATCAGCCAGCAGGATACAATAAGTATGGATATCATCTCTCTTTCCGGGGTGGAGAGATCCGGATTTGAATTCAACCACCTCTCCACCCTGATGTCGATCGGGAGGACCCATATGACCTTCGACAATCTCGAGATAGAAACCAGAAGTTCTGATCTTCATGTCCCCCAACTGGGATTTTATTTTGAAGCATGGCAGGACTTCTCACATTTTTCCAGTGATGTGGAACTGACCTTTGAATCTACCCAATCGCTTGTGAAAATGGAGGATCTCACAGCTTTTGTGCCTGAAGTAAACGGGTTGCTCGACCAGCTCACCATTGATGGCAGTGTGCATGGCAGGCTGAATGATTTGAAAGGGAACGATATGCAAATAACATTTGACCAGCAGAGTACCCTTGAGTTTGATTTCATGATGATCGGTCTGCCAGATTTTAAAAATACTTTTCTTGATTTGAATTTCAGAGAATTGAACAGCACTGCGGTAGCCCTGCACGATCTCTTTTCAAATAATAAACGTTCAGCAAAGCAGTCACTCTATCCCCTGATCAATATGGGCCGGTTGGGCTTCATGGGAAAATTTTCAGGCTACCTTGATAATTTTGTTGCTTCGGGATACCTGAGGACTGATATGGGAAGGATGCTGATGGACCTGTCATTCAAACCGGACAGTATGCTTGGTATTGATTTTGAAGGGCATCTTACTACTGCCGATTTTAAACTCGGTGAATTCCTGGGCCAGGAGGAGTTGCTCTCCCAGCTCGATATGGATGTAATGGTAGATGGGAACCTGTACAACGGGGAGATCCGGGCTCAAATGAACGGAACGATAGATACGCTCTTTTTCTCGAAATATGCCTACAGCAACATTACCCTTGACGGAGCACTTACCAATAAAACCTTCAATGGTGGCTTCTCAATCAGCGATCCCAATATAAGGATGGATTTTCAGGGAAAAATGGACTTTTCGGGCGAGGTGCCTTCCTATAACTTTACAGCCGATGTAGGCCGTTCCCGCCCCTATTTCCTTAACCTCGGGGTGGATGATCCCAATACATTCGCTTCATTTCTGATTGAAACTGATATTACAGGCAGTACGCTGGATGAACTCAATGGAGAAGTACGGCTTATCAACAGCCTGTTTGAAAGGAACGATAATCAGGTTCAATTGTACGATATGAGGCTAACAGCCCTCAATACTCCTGATACTTCATCCATTGAGATAAGATCCGACCTGGTTGATGCTTCCATGGAAGGAAAATTCAAACTCAGTACTATACCGGGCTTTCTGGAGAGTATTGCAGATCAATATATCAACCTGCTACCAGGCAAAGATCCTGTAACCGATACTGTTAACCGGTTTACCTATTATGCTGATCTGAAGCATGTGAATCCCATACTTGATTTCTTTTTTCCAACAATTCAGATAAGTGAAAATAGCAGCATCACCGGTATATATGATCCTTCAAAGGATAATTACAAATCCTCCGGGAAGTTCCCGGAACTGGAGATCGGGCCCAATTCATGGTACAATGCAGAATTTGATGCACTCTCAAAGAACGGTGAATTTGAATTCAATTTCAAGTCGGACAGCCTTGTATATGGGAGGAACTATGCCCTGGAAAACCAGATGTTCCATGTCAATACCGTCAATGACACAGCCAGCCTGCAAATTACATGGAGTAACCGGTCCGGACCGAGATACAGCGGAGAAATCGATCTTGCAGGTAGCTTCCAGCCTGATTCACTCGCAGAAAGGGGATTTATTGTGGAGATGGAACCTTCTGAATTATATATCAACGACGAACAATGGAACGTCGACCGTACCAGGATGCTGATTCGAAACAAATATCTGAATGTGGACAGTCTCTCCATCAGAAGCCATGAAAAATATATGATCGCCAATGGTACAATCGCCTCTGGCGGGAACCAGGACTTCAACCTGGATTTCAGAAACCTGAATGTTTCCGAACTGGTAAACCTGAGCGGGATCAATGCGGATATGGAGGGTAGTATCACCGGAAATCTCACCTACCAGGAAACAGAAGGAAATCCTTATATTTTTTCAGATATAGAAGTGGATACACTGCTCTTTAATCAACAAATCATTGGTCCTACCAATATCAAGGCGACATGGAATGATTCACGGAAGACCATTCGGATGATCATGGAATCGAACCGGGATGATCTGAAAACCGTTGAGTTGGACGGTGAGTTTACCCCCGCTGAAAAATCACTTGATTTTGAGATCCACCTCAACGAGTTTCAATTGCAATCACTTGATCCATATGTCGATAATATAGCCACGGATCTGGCAGGTACCGGTAATGTCAGCCTGACGCTCGACGGGACCCTTGATCAGCCTAAATTAAACGGGACCATAGAATTCAAGGATGGATCAGCCACCATCTCCTACCTGAATTCGCGATACACATTCAACGATCAAGTAAGAGTTTACAATAACAACCTTTACCTGGAAGGATTCAACTTTGTTGATGACTGGGGGAACCAGGGATCCATTAACGGTTCCATATCCAACAGCTACTTCCATGATCTTTACCTCAATTTACGGATCCAGGCCAGGAATATGAATTGCATGAATACGGGACCGGAGGATAATGAGCTTTTTTACGGTAACATATTTGCTACAGGCAATGTAACAATCAGTGGTGGCACCAACAATATCAGTTTCACCATTGATGGCACTACAGAACGAAATACTGCACTTTTCCTTCCCCTTTATAATGCCAGTGAGGTACAAAGCACGGATTTTATCACATTCATCCATCAAGCGGATATGGAAGAGACTATGGAACCTGAAGAAAATGCACTGAATGGAATTAGCCTGGATCTGAATGTGGATATCACTGAAGATGCAGTTGTACAGCTCATCTTCGATCCGAAGGTTGGTGATATCATTGAAACGAGCGGGCGTGGCAACCTGCGCATCCTTCTGGATCAGAATGATGAATTCAGAATGTTTGGAGATGTGGAGCTGTTGAAGGGCAATTACCTGTTCACCCTGCAAAATGTGATCAATAAACGGTTTGAAATTGAACCCGGTGGCAAGATCAACTTCAACGGTTCACCTACAAACGCTTCTATCGACCTGTCTGCTATTTATGATACAAGGGCGGCACCATACAATCTTTACCCGGGAGATCCCTCTGATGATGTAGAATTGAAAAAGAGACTTGAGAAAAGGATACCCGTTGAATGCCACCTCAATTTGCAGGGCGAACTTCAGTCACCTGTCATCACCTCAGGAATTGAGATGCCTACAGCTGATCCTGATTTCAGGGATTTGCTTGAAAATGCCACAAGCACTGATGAAGAATTGATGAAACAGTTTCTTTCGCTACTGGTAATCAATAACTTCTACAGTACAACAGGTTACGGGATACAGGATGTGGGTACCATGAACACCTCCATAGCCGGTGTGACTGCAAGTGAATTATTTTCCAACCAGCTGAGTAACTGGCTTTCCCAGATCAGTGATGATTTTGATATCGGATTTAACTACAGGCCGGGTGACCAGGTTAGTACACAGGAGGTGGAACTGGCTCTTTCCACCCAGTTACTCAATGACCGTGTCATCATCAGTGGAAACGTGGATGTGGGTGGACAGGAAACCAATCCTTCAAGCGGATCCAGCAACAATCCCTATATACTTGGAGACTTTGAGGTGGAGTATAAGGTAACCGATAACGTGAGTGTGCTTGCCTTCAACCGATCCAGGGATGAACTATTGTACCTGACAGCGCCCTATAAGCAGGGAGTTGGTGTCTCATTCAGGGAGGAGTTCAATGATTTTAATAACCTGATCTCCCGATACAGGGAAGCCATTACCAATCGAAAAAAGAAGAAGAAAAAGTCAGATAAGTCGGATTCTGAAGATTAAAACTTTTCTATCTTTGCTGCCTGTAATTCCCGAATCCTAACTAAATTTCTGTATCATGTTCATTGTAATGGTTGTTGTTTTTGTTCTGGGGTACCTTGCCATCGCCCTGGAACACCCGCTTCATGTTGATAAGGCTATTCCGGCTTTAACGATCGGTTCGCTGTTGTGGGTACTCTATATTTTTGGAGCATACGACATTTTCTCAGGCGGATTAAGTGATGCCTGGAACAAACACATTGCTGGCGGTCAGTTACATGGTGAACAGGGGATTGAAGCCATGCGGCATTTCATCGTGGAGGGGGAGATCATCCAGCACCTTGGTGACATTTCAGAGATCCTCTTTTTCCTCCTGGGGGCAATGACCATTGTTGAAGTGATCGATAAACATGATGGATTCAAGATCATTACTGACAAAATCAAGACCACACGGAAGGTAAAGCTCTTATGGATCCTCAGTTTCCTCACTTTTTTTATGTCCGCTGCACTGGACAACCTTACCACCACGATTGTAATGGTTGCATTGCTGAGAAAGCTGGTTTCTGACAAACAAACAAGGTGGTTCTTTGCTGCCATGATCGTACTGGCAGCCAATGCCGGTGGGGCCTGGTCGCCCATAGGAGACGTCACAACCATTATGTTGTGGATCGGTGGTCAGGTTACCACCTTAAGTATTATGACCCGCGTTTTCCTTCCCAGTCTTTTCACAATGGCGATTCCCCTGGTTTTCCTCAGTTTCACGCAGAAGGGCGATGTAACCCGTCCTCATATTGATGAGAATGAAAAAGTCTATACCCTGCCGTTTGAACGAAGATTAATGCTTATACTGGGTATTGGCGGACTTCTTTTTGTCCCGGTTTTCAAGACAGTCACACACCTTCCCCCCTATATGGGAATGCTCTTCTCACTGGCTATGATCTGGCTTACTTCTGAACTTCTTCATAAGAATAAACCGGACCATGTAAAGAAAAAACTGAAGGTCATCTATATCCTGGAGCATGTGGATACGCCAACCATCTTCTTCTTTCTCGGAATACTCTCAGCTGTGGCAGCGCTGCAGAGTGCAGGCCAGTTAAATGTGCTTGCCGGCTGGCTTGATGACCATCTGGGTAATATTTTCCTCATTGACCTGGCCATCGGGCTGCTCTCTGCCGTAGTGGACAATGTTCCCCTGGTGGCCGGTGCCATGGGAATGTATCCCATACAGGATCCAGCCAGCCTTGCATTAATTACGGATCCGGCAGCCCTGTCATATGCCGGCCATTTTATCGAGGATGGCCTGTTCTGGGAATTCCTGGCTTACACTGCCGGTACAGGAGGAAGTATCCTGATCATAGGTTCCGCCGCAGGGGTGGCTGCCATGGGCATGGAGAGGATCGACTTCATTTGGTATCTGAAACGCATCTCATTGCTGGCTCTTATGGGCTATCTGGCAGGTGCCGGTGTCTATTACATTGAGTCACTGTTCCTCCACCATGGATAGGGCGGAAACAGTCTGTTAATAAAAGAGGCAAATCTTTGATAACGGGATATACTACAACCCAGTATATCCCGTTTTAAATCATATATTTGACGGAAATTGAACACGCATGAAAGACTTGATTATTCTTCAGGTTACCAATCTGGATACCAGTAGTATACAGGGTACCTCAACTGAATCATTTATCGATATTGCCCTCAAGGGTGGCTGGGTAATGCTACCGATTGTCATCCTGAGTTTTATAGCTGTATACATATTTTTCGAACGGTGGTTTGCCATCAAGAAGGCGGCCAGAGTGGACCAGAACTTTATGAACCGGATCAAGGACTATATCATTGACGGTAAGGTAGATTCTGCCCATTCGCTGTGTCAGTCCACTGATAACCCGGTAGCAAGGATGATCGATAAAGGGATCAGCCGTATCGGGCGTTCACTCAACGATGTTAACGCAGCCATAGAAAATGTGGGCCGGCTTGAGATCTATAAGCTGGAGCGGGGACTTCCCACGCTGGCAACAGTAGCCGGAGGGGCTCCCATGATCGGTTTCCTTGGAACGGTGATCGGGATGGTACAAGCGTTTCTCGAGATGTCCAATGCAGGCAACAATATCAATGTGGGAGATCTCTCGGGTGGTATTTATACTGCATTGATCACGACTGTGGCCGGACTGACCGTGGGTATTATTGCCTATTTCGCTTACAACACCCTCGTGGCAAGGGTTGATAAAGTGATCAACAATATGGAGGCGGGGACTTCCGAATTCATCGACCTGCTGAACGAACCGGCTAAATAGAAGAAATGGCACTGAAACCCAGGAACCGGGTAATGGATAATTTTGCCATGTCGGGCATGACCGACATTGTATTCCTCTTGCTGATCTTTTTCATGCTGACCTCCACCCTGATTGCACCCAATGCCTTGAAGATGTTGCTTCCCAGCCGGGGACAGGTGACTATTCAGGGTGAATCGCGGGTACCCACTGTGACCATTTACAGCGCAAGCCGGATCACGGTTGATGGCAGAACGGTATCGCTGCAGGAACTCGGTTTGATCCTTGACTCAAAATTGTCAGGGCAACCCGATCCCACGGTAAAGGTGGTCACTTCCCCTTCGGTTTCAGTCGGAGATGCCGTAAAGGTCATGAATGTATTAGCCAGAAGAGATTACACTGTAGTGTTGAAACAACTGTGATGGCCATAAAATCAAGACATAAGATCAATAAGAACTTTGCCATGTCGGGTATGACCGACATTGTATTCCTGCTGCTGATCTTTTTTATGATCGCTTCCACCCTGGTCGTTCCGGCAACCCAGAAGGTTCGCCTGCCCGAGAGCAACAATCAGACACAGGCCAGCCCGGTAATGGTGGTTTCAATAGGACCTGACAGGACCATCTATGTGGACGACCAGGAGTACGGACTAACCGAGCTGGAGGGTGTGATGCGAAAGAAACTGGAAAACTACGGAGAAGCCCCTACCGTGCGCCTGAATGCGGACCGGGACCTCAATATGGAGGAGGTATTTGCCTTCCTTGATATTGCCAAACGAAACCGGTATAAGGTGATCCTTGGAACCAGACCATCGAACTGATCGTTATATAAGTACCATGAAGTTCAAAAGAAGAGGCCTTATAGCAACCATTGTCTACCATGCACTGCTGCTTTTGCTGCTGGTGTTTGCAGGGCTCACCTTTCCCGATCCGCCACCGGAGGAGGAAGGGATCCTGGTCAACTTTGGTACCGATGAATACGGCTTAGGGGATTTTGAGCCCATGGGAGACGATCAGCAGGCGGGAAATCCCGATATGGAGGTCTCCCAGGTACAGGAACCTGTTGAAGAGGTCAAAGAGATAGTCGAACCCGTAAAGGAGAGAGAAGCCGCCATCACCCCACCCGATCCGAAACCTGTGGACCAGACCCAGGATGTGGAAGAGACCAGGGTAAAGGAACAACCTACGCCCCAGGAACTGGAGAGGCAACGTCAGGTTGAACTTGAGAGACAGCGCCAGGTGGAACTGGAAAAGCAACGCCAGGCAGAACTGGAGAAACAGCGCCAGGCGGAACTGGAGAAACAGCGCATCGAACGGGAACAGCAGGCTCAGGCAGAAAGACTGAATAACCTGGGCAGGAATGCCTTTGGTAACCAGGGCGTGGGCCAGACAGAAGGCTCCGAGGGAGTTACACAGGGAGCCGGTAACCAAGGCGATCCCAACGGAAGCCCCGATTCCGACAATTACAGTACCGGTGGCGGACTGGGAGACGGCATCTCATTTGGGGGACTCGGTTCCAGAAGGGCCCTGGGAAGCTTACCTAAACCCAATATGTCCGGCTGTGATGTGACACAGAGGATCGAAGTAAAGGTGGAGGTTCAGGTGGATAAGAACGGTAATGTGACCAAAGCGCAAGTGATCAATGCCACTTACCAGGATAAATGCATCTGGGATATGGTGGTGGAGGCTGCACAGCGCAGTAAATTCTCAGAGGACCAGAGCGCCAACCTTCGACAAACAGGTTGGATCCTGTACATTATAGTACCTTAACGGCATCCACGATCAGTTTGGTTGCCGCGGCAAGGATTGCCACGAGTACAACATACCTTATTAAAGCAGCTCCCCCTTTCATGGCGATTTTAGCACCGATCCATGCCCCCGCCATGTTTCCAACTGCCAGTACCAGTCCCATCCACAGATCCACATCTTTGTGAAAGAAGAAGATTGCCAGGGCAATGGGGGTGTATAGCAGAATGACAAAAAGCTTCAGCGCATTGGCTTTCAGGAGTTCATAACCGCTCGCAAGTACCAGCCCGGTGAGCAGGAAAAACCCCACACCCGCCTGGATAAAACCGCCGTATACGCCCACAAAGAAAAAAACGATCACCTGTACCCAGTATGGAATTGGGGGGGATGATTCATGACTGTTGATCCAGCGTTGGGGTTTCAACAGCATCAGGAAAAAGACCACGATCATCACCCCGGCAATGGCCAGTTTCATCACCCTGTCGTTGAGGCTCACCGCAATAAAGGCACCGGCTATTGCACCGGCTGCAGCTGGCAGACCCACCCTGAAACCGGAGGGAAAATCCATCACCTTTTTTTTGTGAAACGCGCGAACTCCGATCACATTCTGCAGAAATATGGCAATGCGGTTGGTCCCGTTGGCCATGTTGGGCGGTAGGCCAAGGGCCATCAGGACCGGAAGGGTCAGAAGTGAACCACCGGCAGCCAGTGTATTTATGATACCTGCTATGATCCCTATGCCAACGACAATAAGATAGGTATACCACTCCATATAGAAAATGTCAGGCAAACATGGGATAATCGGCCATCATTTCATTCACGCTCCTGCGCGTATCCTCGATACACCGTTTATCATCAATGTTCAAAATGACCCGGTCGATCAACTCCACCATTTCCGGTATCAGCTCCTCCTTCACGCCGCGTGTGGTGATGGCCGGCGTTCCCACCCTGATCCCGCTGGTCTGGAACGGCGACCTGGAATCGAACGGGACCATGTTCTTGTTGACTGTGATATCAGCTTCCACCAGGATGTTCTCCACCTGTTTCCCGGTGATATCAGCCACCCTGGTCCGCAGGTCGATCAGCATGGAATGGTTATCTGTTCCATCGGAGACCACCTTGTAACCCTTCCTGATAAATGCATCGGCCATCACGGCTGCATTCTTTTTCACCTGTACCTGGTAATCCCTGAACTCGTCTGTGAGCGCCTCGCCGAATGCCACCGCCTTGGCTGCAATAATATGTTCCAGCGGGCCACCCTGGATTCCCGGGAAGACGGCCGAATTGATCAGGGAGGACATTTTCCGGATCTCTCCCTTCTTGGTTGCCCTGCCCCATGGATTGTCATAGTCTTTTCCAATAAGTATAATACCTCCCCGCGGACCCCGCAGGGTTTTATGCGTGGTAGAGGTTACAATATGTGCATGGGGCAGCGGGTCATCGAGCAGGCCCGCCGCGATCAGTCCGGCCGGATGTGCCATATCGATCATCAGTATGGCACCGATCTTGTCCGCTATCTCACGCATCCTTTTATAATCCCATTCACGGGAATAAGCTGAAGCTCCTCCCACGATCAATTTGGGTTTCTCCTTCAATGCAACCTCTTCCATGGCATCGTAATCGATCCGCCCCGTTTTCTCATCCAGACCGTAGGAAACCGCCCTATACAGGATCCCTGAACTGTTGACCGGGGAACCATGCGAAAGATGACCTCCATGTGACAGGTCCAGGCCCATGAAGGTATCCCCCGGTTCGAGTACGGTGAGGAACACAGCCATATTGGCCTGGGCACCCGAGTGGGGCTGAACATTGGCATATTCGGCGCCATATATCTCGCACAGACGTTCTATGGCCAGATCCTCAACCTTGTCAATCACTTCACATCCCCCGTAATATCGGTGCCCCGAGTAACCCTCGGCATATTTATTGGTCAGGCAGGAACCCATGGCTTCCATCACCTGGTTGCTTACAAAATTCTCTGATGCAATCAGCTCAATGCCCCTTTTCTGGCGCTGCTGTTCACGGTCAATCAATTGAAACAGATCCAAATCCCTCTTCATTATGGTAGTTATTTTTGAAATATTTCCTCAAATTTAATGTTTTGATACTGTAATACGGGTGAAGTTGGTTCGTCTTTTTTACAAATCTTCTGAATATGGCCTTAAACAACCTTAAACAGACCCTCCGCATCCTGTTTAGAGAAAAGCGAATTACCATTATCAACATTCTTGGTTTATCCATCAGTCTTACCTGCACACTTTTTATGTTGCTCTGGGTACAGAATGAATTAAGTTTCGACCGGTTCCATAAAGACTTCGACAGGCTCTACAGGGTCGAGGAAGACCAGTATTACTCAGGCAAAGAGCCCTACCATGTAACTGTAACACCATATGTATCCGGACCCGTTTGGAAAGATGAGGTACCTGAGATCGAGGAGCAATGCAGGCTGGCATATTTAAGCGGGCTTCTTTTTACAAACGGAGAGAACAGGCATTACGAGGATGGGATCGCCTCGGTGGACTCCTCCTTCTTTGACATGTTTACATTTAATTTCAAATACGGAAGTGCGGAAAGTGTACTCCGGGAACCCAATACCATGGTGATCACCGAGGAGGTTGCAACAAGGTACTTTGGAAACGAGAATCCTGTGGGCAAAGTCATTACGGTAAACCAGGAACAGCCATTCACCATCTCAGGCGTTGTTTTTGACCCCCCTACCAATACGACAATAGGTTTCAAGGTGTTGTTCCCCTGGAGTTATGTGGAATCACAGGACCGGTATAATGATTCCTGGGGTTCCAACTCCATTCGCACCTACGTGAAGCTTTTAGAGGGAAGCATGGATACAGTAGTAAACAGAAAGATCACCGATGTAACAAACATTTACAAGGAAAATAACACCATCGACTACTCAGTGGCTCCGTTCTCAGATATCCATCTGTACTCCTATTTTGGTTTCGGCCATTCGCCGGGGGCCATCATGTATGTATATATCTTTTCGGCCATTGCCATTTTTGTATTGCTGATCGCCTGCATCAACTTCATGAACCTCTCCACGGCCAGATCCTCCATCCGGGCCAAGGAGATCGGATTACGAAAAGTGAATGGGGCATCCAGGGCCCGGCTGGTAAGACAATACCTTTCAGAATCGTTTATTCAGACTTTCATTTCAGTGGTGGTCGCTCTGTTGCTGGTACTCCTGCTGCTTAACAAATTCAACCAGATATCGGGGAAAGAGATCCAGGCCAGGGGTCTCCTCTCACTCCAATACCTGCTTGGAATCGCAGGAGTACTGGTAGTCACAACACTCCTGGCAGGCAGTTATCCGGCACTGTACCTTTCAGCACTGAAACCTGTGAAGGCTATCCGGGAGCAGACTGACCATAGGACCGGTAGCGGACTGTTCAGGAAGATCCTGGTGGTCTTCCAGTTTACCCTTGCTGTCATTTTGATTACCGGGGCCATGGTAGCCTCCAAGCAGCTGAACCATATGCGCAATGCGGATCTTGGATACAACAAGTACAATCTTGTACACATTTTTCTAAGGGGCTCCCTGAACCAGAAATATGAACTGTTGAAACAGACATTTATAGAGAATCCGGGAGTACTGAACGCCACTATATCCATGGAAGCCCCATACCGCATTGGATCCAATTCCAGTGGCATAGACTGGGAGGGAAAAGATCCCGACCTGGACGTACTGGTCTCTTTTACGGGTGTTCACTACAATTTTGCTGAAACAATGGGCATAACTCTGAAAGCAGGCCGGGACTTCTCTTCGGATTATCCCGGGGATATGTTACATGACGATACACTGGCTAATTTTCTTATCAATACTACCCTGGCGGATATTATCGGGAAGGATGAGATCGTTGGAATGGACCTGAATTTTATGGGGATCCACGGCCAGGTGGTAGGTTTGATGGAAGATTATCACTTTAAGCCGGTCGGTGACAATATGGAGCCCATGGCATTGGCCCCACTACCTGTTGAAATGCTCCAGAATATGGTGGTAAGACTGGCTCCCCAGGAGCCACAGCAGGCACTCCGGTTTATGGAGGAGAAGTGGAATGAACTGCTCCCTCAGTACCCATTCGAATATGATTATGTAGAAGATGTGGTCGAAAGTATGTACAATACTGAGGAACGAATGGCCACACTCCTGAAGATCTTCATGGCAGTCGCCATGATTATTGCCTGCCTGGGCCTATTTGCTCTGGCCTCCTTTACAGCCCAGCGCAGGACAAAGGAGATCGGGATACGGAAGTCCATGGGAGCCATGGAGGGCCAGATCACTGTGATGATGATCCGCGATTTCTCCCTCTATATTCTGATATCACTGGTAATTGCACTCCCTGCGGTCTGGTTAATCGCCAGCAGGTGGCTCAATGAGTTTTCGTACCGCATCGATCTGGGACCCGGTTTATTCATAATCACCGCCCTGATCACAACCACCGTAGCCATTATTACAGTGATGTACCATGCTTTCCGGACTGCACATATCAATCCTGTACTGGCGCTTAGGTATGAATAGAGATCAGGCTACCAGAATCCCCTGAAGCAGGAAAAATCCTGCAGCGATCAGAGCCCCAACGATGGGCCCCACAACCGGGATCCAGGCATATGTCCAATCACTGCTTCCCTTGTGATTCATGGGTAACAGGTAGTGCATGATCCTTGGACCCAGGTCCCTGGCCGGATTGATGGCGTAACCTGTGGTACCTCCCAGTGAAAGCCCTATGGCTGTTACCAGAAGTGCCACGGGCAGGGCACCGAGGGTACCCAACCCCATATTCACTTCAGCTCCCTCTAACTGAATAGTTGGATCAGCAATATAGAGGATCACAAAGATTAACACAAAAGTTCCGATCACTTCACTGATAAAATTATTCAATGGTTTACGAATAGCCGGTCCTGTGGAGAAACATCCCAGCTGTGCTCCGGGATCCTCAGTTCGATTAAAGTGATGGCGATAGAAAAGCCATACAGTTCCCGCTCCGGCAGCCGCTCCGGCCATCTGCGCCAAGATATATGGAACCACCTCGTTCCAGGGAAAACTACCGGCTATTGCCAGCCCCAGTGTAACCGCGGGATTGATATGTGCACCGGATACAGGGCCGGCCACCGCAACTCCCACGAATACACCCAGTCCCCATCCCAGCGATATCACGATCCAGCCACCTTCATGACCTTTGGTATCCTTCAGTACCACATTGGCCACCACACCATTCCCCAGCAGTATCAGGAGAAATGTGCCTATAAATTCTGCGAAAAGTTCGTTCAGCATAGAGGAAAAGTTAGTTTGTTAGATTGTTATGACGTTAGATTGTTAGAAAATGTTTTTGACCTAGGGGGTGGGATCCTGCCATGAACGGCTCCTTGATACTGCCTTTTCCCACTCAGTTTTCAGCACCTGGCTCTGCCCTGGTGTGATCTGGCTCGAAAAGCTCCTGTCCACCGCCCACTGCTCCCTGATCTCATCCACCGATCCCCAGAACCCTGTAGCCAGTCCGGCCAGGTATGCGGCCCCCATAGCTGTCGTTTCAATGTTCTCGGGCCGGATCACAGGTATCCCAATCAGGTCCGCCTGGAACTGCATCAGCAAGTCATTGACCACTGCACCTCCATCCACCTTGAGTTCTCCTATCTTTATTCCGGCATCACTTTCCATGGCCCCCATCACGTCATATACCTGGAAAGCAATGCTCTCCAGGGCTGCTCTGGCAATATGACCGGAAGTAACACCTCGGGTCAGTCCGGCTATCATCCCGCGGGCGTACTGGTCCCAGTGAGGGGCTCCCAGACCGGTAAAAGCTGGTACAAAATAGACACCCCCGTTGTCAGGTACTGATTCAGCCAGTTTTTCCACATCGGCCGAATGCTTGATCAGGCCGAGTCCGTCCCTCAGCCATTGGATCACAGCACCACCAATAAAAATACTCCCTTCAAGCGCATAGGTGGTTTTGCCGTCCAGCTGCCACGCAATGGTGGTGACCAGGTTATTTTTTGAGGGTACCGGTTTCTCCCCGGTATTACACAGGATAAAACAGCCGGTTCCATAAGTGCATTTAACAGAACCCGGAGACAAACACATCTGACCAAAAGTGGCAGACTGCTGGTCCCCTGCGATCCCAGCAATTGGGACCTGCATTGAGAGAATTTTCCCGGTGGTCATTCCGTATACTTCGGATGAAGATTTTACATCCGGGAGCATGTTACCCGGGATCTCAAACAGGTCAAGCAGGCCCTTATCCCATTCTAATGTCTTGATATTGAACAACATGGTACGGCTGGCATTGGTGACATCGGTCACATGAACAGCGCCCCCAGTCAGATTCCAGATGATCCATGTATCCACGGTGCCGAGTGCCAGCCGGCCCTCCTTTGCCATCTCTCTGGCCCCGGGTGTATGCTCCAGCATCCACCTCCATTTGGTAGCAGAAAAATAGGCATCGATGACCAGTCCAGTCTTCTCCTGTATCATCTCCTTATGACCCTGGGCCTTCAATTGATCGCAATACCCGGAGGTTCTCCTGTCCTGCCAGACAATGGCATTGCATATGGGCTTTCCGCTCTCCCTGTCCCAGATCAGGGCAGTCTCTCTTTGATTGGTTATTCCGATTGCCGCCACATCGGCTGCGCCTATACCGGCATTGCGTAATGCATCATGCATCACCCTTTTCTGAGAATTCCAGATATCCATGGGATCATGCTCCACCCAGCCTGGTTGAGGAAAGATCTGCCTGAATTCTTTCTGGGCTACGCCCTTTTGTTTACCAGAATGATCAAAGACAATGGCTCTGGAACTGGTGGTTCCCTGATCAAGGGCAAGGATGAATTTGTTGGATGAATTGCTCACGATGTTTCTATATTTTTTTAGAAAGTTAATACTTTATTGCGCTCCCCAGCCGGGCATCAATTTAGAATACACATGGTTGCCAGTTGTGTATATGCCTCTACCTGTTCGGCTTCCCATGCCTTATTCTTTCCCAGTTCGGGAGCGATTATTGCAGCCACTGCCGGGGCTATCCGTATGGATTCCCTGGCATCCAGCTGTATGGCCCTTATCCGCCGTGCCAGGCAATCCTCCAGGTTCCTGGCCATCTCCTCCCTTACAGCCAGGATGATCTGGGCCTTGATCACCAGCAGCCGGTCGCTTATCATGCTGCCCAAATCAGGATCTTCCTGAATCATTGCATTGATCAGCTCCCGGTCAGCTCCATACCAGTAGAGTGGATCAGAACGGTCCACTCCCGGCTGGTAACCATGGATCTTCATGGTGGGAGTGACGGATTTTCTGGATGGGAGTCCTGCACTCTGAGCGGCTGCATTAACCACGTCCTCTGCCATTTTCCTGTATGTGGTCCATTTCCCTCCGGTCAGTGTGATCAGGCCACCCCCGGATATATAGATCTTATGTCCCCTCGAGATCTCTTTTGTTTTCTTACCCTCTCTGGCCGGGGCTGCCAGCGGTCTGAGGCCGGTAAAAACGGCCAGTACTTCGGACCTCTCGGGAGCTTTCTCCATATAGAGTCCTGCAGTCTCCAGGATGTACTCCACCTCTCTGTCTTCAGCCACTGGTTCCAGTTCTGCATGCTGCTTTTCCACATCGGTTGTTCCCACTACCACCCTGTTGTGCCAGGGCACAGCAAACAGCACCCTTCCATCGGAGGTTTTCGGGATCATGAGCGCCTGCTCCCCTTTCAGGAAATCAGGTGACATCACCAGGTGGATCCCCTGGCTCGGTTTTACCACATCCCGGGCTTCCGGATCCTCCATTTTCAGAATATTATCCACAAACACTCCCGTGGCATTAATCACAGCAGAGGCTGAAAATTCATACTTTTTACCGCTTTCAATATCCTGGGCCACAACTCCTTTCACCCGGTCCAATTCGAGCCTAAGGCCGGTCACCTGCATATAATTAATAACCACACCTCCTTTTTCAGCGATAGACTGTGCCAGATTCACAGCCAACCGGGCATCATCGAACTGGCAATCGAAATAACGGACTCCTCCCCTTAGTTTCGCTGTTTTTATGGCAGGCAATGCCTTACGCACACCTTTTACGGAGAGCGGTACCGAACGACCAATTCCCAACCTTCCTGCCAGCAGGTCGTAAAGGGTTAAACCGATGGTGTAAAAGGGTACGCACCACCAGCTGTAACAGGGGATCACAAAAGCCTGATCCTTTACCAGGTGCGGTGCGTTTTTTTTCAATCGCCCCCTCTCCTTCAGGGCTTCCAGTACCAGTGAGATATTTCCCTGGGCCAGGTACCTGACCCCACCGTGTACCAGTTTGGTACTTCGGCTGGAAGTCCCCTTCGCGAAATCACTCTGTTCAAGAAGAAGTACCCGGTATCCCCTGGTTACGGCCTCCAGGGCCGCACCCAGTCCGGATGCCCCGCCCCCAATCACAATTACATCGAATTCATAACTGGATTGTTCCAGTTCTTTCATCATAAGATCTCTGTTCATGAGGGCGTCAGTAATTATCTGGTGTGTTCATCTTAAAAATACTTTTAATTTCCAACCCTCCCAATTCTTTTTTGTAGTTTTAAAAAGGTCGATCTAAAAAACTCAAAACTATCAGAAAATGAAATCTGTCATTCCCGGAATCGTGCTGACCCTGCTAACTGCATTCCTGATGTTCAATAATATCAATGCACAGTCTGAAGAGGTGACCGAAAACAGTCGGGCCATCGAATTTCCCGATATACCGGGATACCTGACACTTAAATGTGACCTGCATATGCATACTGTTTTTTCTGATGGGAGTGTCTGGCCCGACATCCGGGTACAGGAAGCTTTGAGAGATGGATTGGATGCAATCGCCCTGACCGATCATATCGAGTATCAGCCCCACCAGGATGATATCCCAAACCCTGACGGGAACAGAAGTTACAATCTGGCTTTGAAGGCTGCAAAAGGAACAGGCCTGCTGGTCATACCAGCGGCTGAGATTACACGTTCAATGCCACCGGGTCATTTTAATGCCCTCTTTGTAAAGAATATAAACAAACTGGACCAGGAGGATGTGATGGAGGTATTCCGGGAAGCAAAAAGACAGGGTGCTTTTGTATTCTGGAACCATCCGCACTGGACAGCCCAGAAAGCTGATGGAGTTGCTGAATTAACCGAAATGCACCGCCAGCTGCTGGATGAAGAGCTGTTCTCTGGCATCGAGGTATATAATGATGTAACTTATTCGGATGAAGCACTTGAAATTGCCAGGAAGTATAACCTTGCCATAATGGGCGACTCAGATGTTCACGGCCTGGTGGACTGGACATTCAATGTGCCTGAAGGAGGGCACAGGCCTGTAACCCTGGTATTTTCAAAAGAAAAAACAGTGGAAGCAATGAAGGATGCAATGGAAAAAAGGCAGACTGCTGTCTGGTTTAAGAATACCCTGGTGGGCAGCCAGGTGTTCCTGGCCCCAATGATAGAAGCATCACTGGAAGTTAATAGAATTGGCAGGGGACCAGTACCCACACTTGAGATCCATAATTATTCTGATGCGGACTACATTCTTGAAAACCTGTCTGAATATACATTCCACAATTTCCCTTCCGTATTCATCCTGAAGGCACATGAAACCACAACCCTGATGGTGAAAACACTGAAAAGCAGAGAATCATTCGAATTGACATTCAGGGTGCTAAATACCTATATTGCTCCGGATACACATGCTGAAATTACGCTCACTGTGCAATAGGATAGCTGGGAGAATTTCTATGAGTTTACTATATTGAAAACTACTTTGAACCATATCTACTAAACACTCAAACCTATTATCATGGAACAGAACTACAACAAACTAAGACTATTTATTGGTAGTTGTTTTGCACTATTGGTAACAGCCCTGACCTTTGCAATGAGGGCAAAAATTGAAGAAATATTTGGCCCTGTTGAAGATGGTGGCATTTTTGGACTCTCGAAAGAAGCCATCGGCTGGGCATTTAGTCCTGCATTCTGGGGTTTTACCATTGCCATGGTCCTGGGAGGATTTGTTATCGACATTGTAAAGACAAAGACCCTTGTTTGGACAGCATTTATACTTCAGTTGATCGGGGCTATTGTATTTATTATTGCAAAGAATAAAGAGGTGCTGTTTATAGCTAATGTTTTTATCGGACTTGGAAACGGAACAGTTGAAGCAGCATTCAATCCCTTGGTAGCCACCATCTACCCAAAAGACAAAACCAGGATGTTGAACAGGTTTCACGTCTGGTTCCCTGGCGGGATTGTGATCGGGAGTCTGCTGGCTTACTTTATGATGGATAACATGCATATTAACTGGCAGATTTATGCTGCCCTGCTATTTATTCCACTTGCGATATATGGTATTATCTTCCTCGGACAGAAAATCCCGGAAACAGAACGCGTGGCCAGTGGTGTTAGCTACAAGGGAATGATGATGGCTGTGGGGGCACCTTTTACAATCATTATATCAATGACCCTTATGATTCTACTGGCGACCAAGGTCATTAATTTCCCGGAAGGATGGATGTACCTGGCTCTAATTGGATTGATTTCCCTGATATCTATTCTGGAGGCAAAATTGGTCCAAAAGGGAAAGGCAATATTTCCAATAATGTTCTCATTGATGCTTCTTACCTCTTCTACAGAACTGGTGACCAATCAATGGGTGAATGCCCTGCTAGGAGGTGCTGTTGAGAGTGCTATTCTTCTGCTGGCACTTATATCCACCATCATGGCTCTGGGCAGGTTTTTTGCCGGACAACTGGTTCATCGTATTAATCCCCTGGGTGTACTGCTCATGTCATCTATATTTGCGGCACTCGGAATTTACGTGTTGAGCTTTGTAAGTTCATCAGGTATGACAATAGTTGGTGCAGTTCTGTTTGCCATTGGGATTACCTATTTTTGGCCTACAATGCTTGGATTTTGCTCTGAATATATTCCAAGGACAGGAGCGTTGGGGCTTTCTCTTCTTGGAGGTGCAGGATTTGTTTCTGCATCCATGTTCATGCCGGTAATGGGTAAGATCCTTGAAGAGAATGATACCAGTGTTGCTCTGCAAAGCATGGGTATACTCCCTATCTTGATGATTATTGGATTTTCAGTCCTCTTTGTTCTCTACAGAAAGAAGAAACCTGAGGTCTTGTAACTACTAACAAAAGGGCTGTGTCCTGTTCAAGGGGGACAGCCCTATTTACTTCACTATATAAACTAATTTCTTAGTTGCTAAACTAAATATTTAGTTTATTTTTACATGAACCTTGTTATTAAACAATTTCCATATGAAGAAAATTGTCATCCTGTTAATTTTTGGCCTCCTTTTCCCAATCAATATATTCTGCCAAAAAAGATATATACACATTGATAGCACAAAAATCTGGATAAACACTATTGGGACTGAAAACCGCAAGGCGGGTCAACCTGTGGTTGTATTTGAAAGTGGATACGGAACTCCCATGGGGCACTGGGACCGGGTCCTGGATGGAGTTTCAAGAATGGCTCCGCTTGTAACCTATGACAGGCCCGGCATTGGAGAATCTGATCCTGATAATGAAATGCCTACTATCAAAAATGTGGCAGATAAACTGATAAAGATCCTTAATCAGTTGCATCTCGAACCTCCTTATGTTCTGGTGGGACATTCCCTTGGTGGTGCCTATGTAAGGGGATTTGCCGTCTATTATCCCGAAATGCTGGCCGGACTGGTCATTATTGATCCAGCTGACTTTACAGAAACACACCTGAACAAAAGAGAGGTATACCGGGAACTTGGATTTGATGAAGCAACAATCGATTCACTTTTCGCCAAATGGGAAAAAGCAAACAATGAGAACAGGAAAAACTCAACTGCCCCCCTATCGGTTCAGGAAGAGAGTGAGGTGCTGGAGGAGATGAGAAAGACTGATTTTAAAGAGATCAATGATTCTGAGCTCCCAAATATCCCTGTCCATATACTTACGGGAGGCCGTTATGACACACCAATGCGGTTCAGGTCCACAGAATTCAACGATTCACTTGAATTCAGAATTAAAATGAAATACCGGGTCGAGCGATGGACAGATGTAATTCAGTCCGTTGATAAAGGAATGCTATTTTACAGTGGAGATGCAGGCCATTTTGTTCACTGGGATGATCCCGAATTGCTGATATGCAGCATAAGGATCATCCTCCAGGATTATGAACAACTTAAACAATAAAAGGCAGGGCTTTTGTGAATCATCCTAAGGTTCACATGTAAAATCATTGTTTCTTTTGCCATAAAAGCATACTTTTAAATGCAAGCAGAACAAGTTGGAATATTTTCACAAATCATATTAATTTCTTAAATCTATTTTACCATGAAATACTTAGTAACGATCACACTTTTCTTTGGTTCATTCCTGATGTGCTATCCGCTGCAAGGGCAGGATCGGCCCAGGCAAAGACCAAACTACGACCGGATGAAGCAGGAAGGTTATAATCCCAATAATGACTCTCTCTTGATGATGAACCATTTTATGACAGAGATTTGGGACCCGGAGGTTCCGGTTATTCAGGCTGCCGAAAAAGCAGGCGGTGCACCTTCCGATGCCATCGTTCTTTTTGATGGAACCGATATTGACAAAGAATGGGAGGAAACAGCCGGATTCGGACCAAATGCTGGCTTCAAACCTGCCACATGGATCATTGTAGATGGGGCGATGCAGTCCGTTCGGGGATCCGGTTCGCTCAGCACAAAAAGGAAGTTCAATGATTTTCAGTTGCATGTAGAGTGGAAAACACCTTCGGAAGTTACAGGCAACAGCCAGGGAAGGGGCAACAGCGGTGTTTACCTTCAGGAACTGTACGAAGTTCAGATTCTGGATAGTTATAACAACCGTACCTACAGAAATGGACAGGCAGGCGCCTTTTACAAACAATATGCACCACTGGTAAATGTATGCAGGGGACCGGGAGAGTGGCAGTCCTATGATATTGTCTTTACTGCCCCAAGGTTTGGTGAAGACAGTACCACCTATTTTACGCCACCCAGAGCCACAGTATTTCAGAATGGTGTATTGATCCAGAACAATGTTTCATTGCGCGGACCTACTGAATATATAGGCATCCCCGAATATTTTGTGAAGAAGCATGGCCCGGGAAGGATCATGCTGCAGCAACACGGCAATCCCGTTTCTTTCCGGAATGTATGGATCAGGGAATTGTAACAGGTCAAAGTGCTTCAAATGATTTCTTGAAACTTTAAATTGATGGGATAGCAGCGTTTGAGTGATAAACATTATCTTGTCTTGTATTGGATATGATTATGTTTGCACGCCGGATATCAATTCTTTTTGTTTTCAATCTGCTGGTCGCTTCACTCATGGCTCAGCCGGGTGGTTTCAACCAGTCATACATCCAGAATCACTACTTTGCTGAAACCGGGGGAGGTGAGCTGAACTGGGGTATTGCACAGGATAAACGGGGCATTATCTACGTAGCGAACAACGACAATGGCATTCTGGAATATGATGGCAGCTCCTGGAGAACCTACCCTGTTCCCGGCAACGTCGCTGTCAGGTCACTTGTCGCCGGTAAGGATGGGTATATTTACGCGGGCCTTGACGGGGACTTTGGCAGGCTGGAACCCGATCGGGAAGGTAGTCTCCATTACAGGTCCCTGCTGGATTCCGTTCAAAGAGGAACTTATTCAGAGGTCGCCTTCTGGAGAACTTATTCTCAATCCGGAAAGGTTTACTCCTGTGGCATGCAGGCCATTATTGTATTTGATACTGCCACAGATAAGATCACTGTCATTGATCCTCCTGAAAATGCCTTCCTGAGCTTATTTATCGGGGCACAACTGTATACTTCAACTCCCGGGAAAGGAGTGATGAAATACAATGGAGATGAATTTGTACCGGTTAAGGGTGGAGAAAACTTCATGGGAAAAAGCATCTCCGGCCTTATCCCTCTGGATTCGGGTCGTCTTCTTGCAAGTACCTTTTCCCAGAGACTGTATATTCTCGACACCCTGCTCGGAACGGTCGACAGTACATTTATGAAGCCCGAATTGATGGAGGAGATTGTTGCTGACCGTGTCATATTCATGCAAAGCCTGAACAGGGATATTTACCTGGGAACCAGAGAAAAGGGACTGATTATTCTGAATGACCGGTTTGAAGTGAAGGAAAGAATCTCTGAGAATGAGGGATTGTTAGGTAATGCCATTCCATATTTCATCTTTGAAAACGGACCGTCAGGTGACCATGCTCTCTGGATAGCTCTCTGGGGGGGAATCAGCAGGGTGGATATCAATAGTCCATTCCGGTCCGTATCGGTCGGACAAAGCAACAGGGGGATGTATGGAAGAGACAGGGGTGAACTCATTACAGACATGGTTCAATTCGGCGGAGATCTTTTTGTTTCCACACTCGGTGGTCTCCAGCACCACCTGCACAACAGTGATGAAATGTGGTTCAGACCTGTCCGGGGTATCCGGGGTGAGATCGATGACCTTCAGGTAGTTGAGCCTTCTCCTGGTGTATCCTTTCTGCTTGCCGCAAGCAACAGAAGGGCCTATATGATTGACAGAAACATGCAGGTCACCACTTTACCGGTGGAGGGACGAAAACTGGTTGTCGACAGGAATAATCCCGAAATATTTTATACCGGGAATGATCATCTTAAAGCCTTTCAGTACATGAATGGTCAGTGGAAGGAGATCCTGGATGAGGAGACAGGTAATGAAATATTAGATATGTGTCAGGACAGTTATGATCTGATCTGGATCTCCACCCGTCGGGGTTTGATCCGTATGGAGCTGGTGGAGGACCAAAAACCGGAGCTTCAATATGTAGGCACGGATGAAGGTTTGCCATCGGGAGCCGTGGAATTATTTACAGATCCGGAAAACCAGGAACTATTAGTCGGCACCACTGAGGGTTTCTATTATTATGATTATACCTCGGGAACACTTTTATATGATTCGCTGTACAATAATGTTCTTCCGGAGGGGAGGAACAACATCAGAACCATTCACAAAGGGACAGACGGCCTATACTGGTTCTCCTTTGAAAATGAAAACAGCGGCTGGAACATACTGGCTGCCAGGAGGACAAATTCGGGATTTAAGAAGGTCTATGAGCGGCTTTTCCGGAATCTTAACCCGAGGGTTTCCACTGATGTCTTTTATACGGAATCGGAAAATCAACTCTGGTTTTCCAAAGCCAACGAACTCATTCATTTCGACGAAAGCCGGGCCATTGAAACCCAGGACACTTTTGAAGTGTTGATGAGAAATGTAAAAATAAATGGTGACTCTGTTCTGTTTGACGGTACTTACTACACTACAAACTCTACAGGCCATTTACAACCAGAATTAAAGCAGACTATGGAAACCCAACCCAGGCTGAAGCATCTCTATCGTAATCTCGAGTTCCGGTGGTCAGCTCCCTATTATCGGAGCGAAAGGCAAACCCTGTACACATACTACCTGAAGGGATTCAGCGAAAATTGGTCGGAATGGAGCCGTGAAAGATCGGCAAAGTATACCAATCTACCCTATGGCAAATATGAAATGCAGATAAAAGCCAGAAATGCATTTGGCGATGAAAGTCCTGTTTCCGGTTATGCCTTTAGCATCCTAAGGCCCTGGTATACAACCCTGGCAGCACTCTTGCTATATTTCATACTGATCGCTTCCCTGTTGGTCTTTGTAATTCTTTATACCCGTAAGCTCAGATCCAGGGCTGAACTTCTGGAAAAACAGAATAGGGAAATTGAGCATCAGAAAAAGGAGCTGGAGCTATTGAACGAGGAGACTACTGCACAGCGGGATGAGATTGAGAGCCAGCGTGATTCCATGTCCGAACAGAACAAGCTGATCGACCAGCAAAAGAATGCGCTGACAGACAGTATTCTTTATGCCAAAAAAATCCAGGATGCGGTCCTGCCAGCCAGCGAAGTAATGCGTTTCCTGCTGCCAAAACACTTCGTATTCTACAAGCCCAGGGATATTGTCAGTGGAGACTTCTACTGGGTTGATAAAAGGGATGAGACTGTTTTGGTAGCCGTTGCCGATTGCACAGGACACGGGGTGCCGGGCGCATTCATGAGTATGCTGGGCATCTCCCTTCTCAATGAGATCTCCAGCAAATTTACCGATAATCCGACCAACGAAATCATGGATGAACTCCGTGACCGGTTGATAGCAGCCCTCGGTCAAACCGGGGATAAGTATGAAACCAAGGATGGCATTGAAATGAGCCTTGTGGCCATTAACACAAATACCAGGGAAGTTCAGTATACCGGAGCTAACCACAACCTCTATACCTTCCAGAAAGGAGAACTGGTCATGATCAAAGGCGATACCATGCCTGTTGGCATCCATTCCGAAAGCAGCACCCTATTCTCGGCAACTTCCATACGACTCAATCGTGGTGATTCCATTTACATGCTATCTGACGGATTCATCGATCAATTCGGAGGTAAGCTCCGGAAGAAATACGGAACCCAGCGTTTTAAAACGCTGCTCGCTCAAATGCAGAACAGCATCATGCTTGATCAGAAAATAACCATCGAGAAGACCTATGAGAATTGGAAAGGAAGTCATGAGCAGATCGACGATGTACTGGTGATCGGGATCAAGTTGTAGCAAACAAAAAACCAAAAGCACATGTTATAAATAACTGCAGCTTTTGGTCTGATATGTGCCCAGGACAAGAATCGAACTTGCACGACCAAAATCGGTCACTAGGCCCTCAACCTAGCGCGTCTACCAGTTCCGCCACCTGGGCGTTCAAGTGCCCAGAACAGGACTCGAACCTGCACGTACTTGCGTACACTAGTCCCTGAAACTAGCGCGTCTACCAATTCCGCCATCTGGGCAAGATGACTGTAACAATAATAAGAACCTCTGTCATTTTCTAAAACCTCCTCCATCAATCCAGTGGCGGAATTGGCCCCCCCTCAGGCTGGCTCCTCCCTAAAATGCTCCACCGGAGCATTTATTAACGGTCGGCCCTGCCATCAAAGTACAACCCCGAAGAGCTTATCTTCGGGGCTGCAAATATATTAAATTTTAGTTTTCGCAGGAAACTGAATCACATTATTTATCGATTTTCCCTTTTTTTAGAAAATTTATTCTCCTTTAACGGACGTTCCTGACGCGTTGCGCTTTTCTGACCGGCTGCTGGTGAAGCAGGGATCCTACCTTTGCGGGGTTCATCCAGGTCTGAAGCAGATTTCTTGCCATCAAATGTGACATACTCCACGAATGCATAAAAGGTATGATATTCCCAGCCTGTAAGTAACATTGTTTCGATCCAGCCAACATCATCGGCACCCAGGAGCCAGTTTACATAACCGGAATTCCCGCTCTGGTAATAGGCATCCACATAGTATTTCTGGTAGCTGAGGCCATCGATGTTCACTTCCCCGATGCTGTTCGTATAATACGGTCCGATAGCCAGGTTTATATCTCCTGTATCCCAGTCTGCCAGCGAACGGAAAAGATAGATCTCCACATTCGGGATCAGATCATCATAGTCGACATCCTGTACAACGATGGTCACTTCCGAGCCAATGACCGTCATGGGGATCACAGCTGTGCTGACACCTGACTTGTGTCCAAAGGCACTAAGGGTAACATTGTATACGCCCGGATCAACAAAATAATGGTCCACAACGGGAGTTGAGTAGGTGATGCCATCATCCATATCCCACTCCAGATAATCGTAATTGGTGGAATAACTCTCAAATCTGACATATTCACCTACGTAGGGGTCAGTCCTTTCTACAGTTGCATCTGCAAAAGGTTCTCTGTGACAGCTTATCACGAGTAGTGAAAGCAGGGGTAGTATGGTTATAATACGTTTCATGGCGAATGGTTTATTGTTTATTAATGATGTAAATCCAAATAGCATGCCAAACTTGACACAGCATATCCGAAAGTATTTTTCATCATAAGGCGAAAATAGGTAAAAACTGACTACCGCAGCAGTCAAAGTCATACAACTTATCCACTACTTTTTATATTTAATATGACCGCCAGTGACCGGGGTCAACAGGATTAACAACTCAATCCACCGTTGCGATACAATAACCGATTTTGTACTGGAGAACCATGAGGTTCCCTTTGGTTTTTGTATCTTTGCGCTGCTTTTTAAATTTGAATAAATGATCGATATTACTTTTCCCGATGGATCTGTCCGGCAATTCGAACAGGGCGTTACGGGATCTGATATAGCAAGAAGCCTGAGTAACAGCCTGGCTCGTGAGGTACTCTCCATCAATGTGAACGACGAGTTATGGGACCTGAACCGTCCCATTAATAAGAATGCTGCCATTAAACTGAACAAATTCGACGATCCGGACGGGAAGCATGCCTTCTGGCACTCATCGGCTCACCTGATGGCCGAGGCGATCGAATCACTCTATCCCGGGACCAAGTTTGGGATAGGTCCCGCCATCGAAAACGGCTTCTATTATGATGTGGATCCGGGTGATGAAGTGGTTATTACCGAAGGTGACCTTCCCGGGATTGAAAAGAAGATGAAGGAGCTGGCACAACAGAAAGAGGTTTACCAGCGCAGGGAGGTGAGCAAGAAGGAGGCCATGAAATATTTTAAAAACAAAGGTGATGAGTACAAAACTGAACTCATCGAAGACCTTGAAGATGGTACCATCACCTTTTATCAGCAGGGTCATTTCACTGATCTCTGCCGAGGACCCCACCTGCCGGACACCTCCCCCATCAAGGCCATCAAATTACTGAGTGTGGCAGGTGCCTACTGGAGGGGGGACGAAAAAAGGAAACAATTGACCAGGATCTATGGAATAACCTTCCCCAAGGCAAAAATGCTGGAAGAGCATCTGGAGTTCCTGGAACAGGCCAAATTACGCGATCACAGGAAACTGGGAAGAGAACTGGAACTTTTCACCTTTTCTCAGCGCGTTGGTCCCGGTCTTCCGCTCTGGTTACCCAAAGGGGCCCAGTTAAGGGAAAGGCTGGAGAACTTCCTGAAAAAAGTGCAGCGTGAAGCAGGGTATGAGCCGGTCATCACGCCTCACATTGGACAAAAAGAGCTGTGGGTGACTTCCGGACATTATGCCAAATACGGGAAAGACAGTTTCCAGCCCATTACCACCCCTCAGGAGGGTGAAGAGTTCCTGCTTAAACCCATGAACTGTCCGGCTCATTGCGAAATATATAGATCCAAACCCCGGTCGTACAAGGATCTTCCTGTCCGGCTTGCTGAATTTGGTACAGTTTACCGGTACGAGCAGAGCGGTGAATTACACGGGCTAACCCGAGTACGCGGATTTACACAGGACGATGCACATATTTTCTGCCGGCCCGACCAGCTGAAAGAGGAGTTCCTCAAAGTCATTGATATCATTCTGTATATTTTTAAGACCCTGGACTTTAAAGACTTTGAAACCCAGGTCTCTCTCCGGGATCCTGAAGACAAAGAAAAGTATATCGGATCGGATGAAAACTGGGAAAAGGCTGAGCAGGCCATTATCGAAGCAGTTGAGGCTAAAGGCATGAACAATGTAGTCGTGGAATATGGTGAAGCTGCCTTCTATGGACCTAAACTGGACTTTATGGTAAAGGATGCGATCGGCAGAAAGTGGCAGCTGGGTACTATCCAGGTCGATTACAATCTTCCTGAGCGGTTTGAACTAGAGTATATAGGGGCTGATAATCAGAAACATCAGCCCGTGATGATCCACCGGGCACCCTTCGGTTCAATGGAACGGTTCGTAGCTGTACTGATAGAGCATACTGCCGGCAAGTTTCCCCTGTGGCTAACGCCCGATCAGGCTGTGATTCTGCCCATTAGCGAAAAATACCACGATTATGCGGAAAAAGTTTCAAAATTCCTTAAAAATTACGATATTCGCACCCTGATTGACGAGCGGAGTGAAAAGATAGGTAAGAAGATAAGGGATAACGAGTTAAAGCGCATTCCATATCTGCTTATCATCGGCGAAAAGGAGGAAGAAAGTGGTACAGTTTCCGTTCGACGACAGGGTGAGGGTGATCGTGGTGCGATGAAACTGGAAGAATTTGCACATTTCTTAGAAGTTGAAATAAAGAACCAGCTTGAAGCGATTGAGACCAATGTTTAACTAAAGTAACAGGAGGAACTTGATATAGCAGGACCAAGTCATTACCGGAGACGTACTCAGGACAATTATAACAGAGATAAGATCTCTTTCAAGATCAATCAGTCGATACGTGCCACCACTGTCAGGCTGGTTGGAGACAACATTGAAAACCCGGGTGTGGTCTCTTTAACAGAAGCATTGAAAATTGCTGATTCACTTGATCTCGACCTGGTGGAAATATCTCCAAAGGCCGATCCGCCGGTTTGCAGAGCAGTCGACTATCAAAAGTTTCTATATCAGCAGAAGAAGAAACAGAAAGAGATGAAATCCAAAGCCACGAAAATTGTGGTCAAGGAGATCAGATTTGGGCCTAATACCGATGAACATGATTATGGTTTTAAACTGAAGCATGCTCAGAAGTTCCTTGAAGATGGTGCCAAGCTTAAAGCATTTGTGTTTTTTAAAGGCAGGACCATATTATATAAAGAGAAAGGTGAGATACTGTTGTTAAAGCTCGCCCAGGACCTTGAAGAAGTTGGGAAAGTTGAACAGCTTCCGAAGCTTGAAGGAAAGCGAATGACCATGTTCATGGCTCCTAAAATGTTGAAGAAAAAATAGTTGTATTTAAGATAAATTGTAGGAATAATGCCAAAAATGAAGACGAATCCCGGAGCGAAGAAGAGATTCACGTTAACCGGAACGGGTAAGATCAAGAGAAAACACGCATTTAAGAGCCATATTCTTACCAAAAAGTCAAAGAAGCGGAAGCGGAACCTGACATATTTTGGTGAAGTGCATCAAACAGACAAAGCTAACATCAAGCGTCTGCTTGCGATGAAGTAAAACGAAATCTTTTGATTACCAGGTAATTTAGTTTTAACCGGGATGCGGAGCAAGAAAGAGTCAGTTGACCGCCCTCATCCAAAAAAATAAAAAACAATGCCAAGAGCAAATAATGCTGTCGCATCCAGGCAGCGAAGGAAAAAAGTGATGAAACGGACCAAAGGCTACTTTGGTCGCCGAAAGAATGTCTGGACAGTTTCCAAGAATGCTTATGAAAAAGGACTTACCTATGCATATCGTGATCGCAGGAAGAAAAAAGCCAGTTTCAGGGCACTCTGGATCCAGCGCATCAATGCTGCTGTTCGTGAGCACGGGATGTCTTACTCTGAATTTATGGGGAAACTGAGTAAATCGGGCATAGAGATCAACCGTAAGGTGCTTGCTGATCTTGCCATGAACGATCCCAAGGCTTTTGAAGCCATTGTGAAGAAAGTCCAGTAGGTTAGATAGATCAACAAAATTGAAGCCGCTCTTTGAAATTGAGAGCGGCTTTTTTTGTTAGTGTGTCAGTATGTTAGTATGTTAGGTGTTTGAAAGCGCTGAACTCATGAATATTGCATTGATAGGATACGGTAAACTAGGCAAGACCATCGAAACACTGGGAATCGCCTTCGGGCATTCCTTTCCTGTTATCATCGATATATCAAACAAAAATGAGCTTCAGGCCCGTTATATGTCGGGAGTTGATGTTGCAATCGAATTCTCTGTCCCGGAGTCCGCTCCTGAAAATATCAGAAAGTGCATCGATATGAAATTGCCGGTGGTTTCAGGTACAACCGGTTGGAACAGGCGGATCCCCGAGATCGAAGCTTTTTGCAGGGAGAAACATGGAACCCTGTTCTATTCCAGTAATTTCAGTGTAGGTGTTAATATACTTTTTGCGATGAACAGGAAACTTGCGGAAATTATGCGTCAGTTTCCCGAATATTCTGTTTCCATACGTGAAGTTCACCATATTCATAAAAAGGATGCACCCAGTGGGACTGCCATCACGCTGGCTGAGCAAATCCTGAAGGAGAACAGTGCAATTAAAAACTGGTATCTCAAAGAGAGTGACAATAAAGAGAGGAACAGTGATGAAGCTTTCCCCATTGAGGCTGTAAGGGAGGATGAGGTCGTGGGAGAGCATAATATTCATTATGAATCGCAAATCGACTCTGTTTCGCTGATTCACAGCGCAAAATCAAGGGATGCCTTCGCAGCAGGAGCACTGCTTGCTGCCAGTTTTATCAAGGGGAAAAAGGGTGTCTTCGGAATGCAGGATCTCTTAAACCTCTGATAAAATGGAGAGGCTGGCATGGAAGTATGTGGGCTTTTTCCTCACTGGCATGCTGTGGTCATTACTGGTAATCTGGATCGGTATGATTGTCCTGCTCCCTCTTAATCTTGTTCTTTATGATATTTTTCTGACCAGGAAGGTTGACTGGACGCTTCGAAAATACGGATTGCCCAGGTACCTGCAATCGGGCATTGAATGGATTACAGTTCTGGTTGTTGCCATGCTCTGCTCTTTCATGATCAAAGTGCTGTTTCTGGAAACCTACAAGATTCCCACACCCTCCATGGAAGAGACGCTCCTGGCCGGTGATTATATTTTCGTGAGTAAACTTGCCTATGGCCCAAGACTCCCTGAAACCCCACTTGCAATTCCCTTCTATCACAATAAGCTTCCCTCGGGCAAAAAGTCATATTCAGAAAGACTTCATTTGCCATACAGACGTTTAAAGGGATTCTCCAGGGTAAAAAGAGAGGATATCATTGTATTTAACTTCCCTGAGGGTGATACGATGATTGTACAGTATCCGGGTCAAAATTACTATTCTCTGGTAAGACAGTACGGGCGGGAGTATCTATTGTCTGAATTTGATGTCATTACACATCCAGTCGATAAAAGAGAGAATTATATCAAGAGATGTATTGCACTACCCGGGGATACCCTTCAGATCGCTGACGGAAAGGTGCTGGTGAACGGGATCATCAGGCCTGAATTGCCACTTCAGAAATTCAAATACTATGTGACCACCAGGGGAGAACCCCTTCCTGATTCACTTCTCGTTTCGTTAAATATCCTTAAAAACACAGTCTCTTACAATCCTGTTAACTCCCTGTACGTTTTATACCTGACCAGGGAAAAAGTTGAATCATTGAGGTCCTTCCCGGGCGTGAGAAGCATCAGCAGATATAAGGAACCTACCCTCTCCTTTCAGAACCAGGAGATTTTTCCACACAGCGATTTTTTCAGGTGGACCGGCGATAATTTTGGACCAATACGGATCCCCGGCCGAGGGGACACCATTCAGCTGGACAACCTGAACCTTCCTATATACCAGCGCATTATAGATACATATGAATCCAACGACCTGGCCATCGTAGATGGGGTAATCAACATTAATGGTGAACCTGCCGACAGTTATGTCATTCAGATGGATTACTATTTTGTGATGGGAGATAACCATCATAATTCAGCCGATTCAAGGTACTGGGGATTCGTCCCGGAGGACCACCTTCTCGGTAAGGCAGTTGTGGTATTCTTCTCCATCAAACCGGACACCCCTTTCATTGGTGGTTTAAGAAAAGAACGTATCTTTAGGGCCATAAAATAAAAAGCATGATGAAGTTCAGTAAGATATTGAAACACAAATACTTTAAGTTCGGAGTTGCCCTCCTAATCTATATTCTGTTCGTGATCTGGTTAAGGAACTACTGGTTTTTTCTGGGCATCCCGATCCTCTATGATATTTATGTAAGCAAAAAGGTAAACTGGTCGTTCTGGAAAAGCAGGAAGAAAAAGAACAATGTAATCATAGAGTGGCTCGATGCGCTTATTTTTGCAGTAGTTGCTGTATCATTGATCAATATCTTTCTTTTTCAAAATTACAAGATCCCTACTCCATCCATGGAAAGTACACTTCTGGTGGGCGATCACCTCTATGTTAGCAAGACTGCATACGGTCCGAGAACTCCCAATACACCACTTGCCATTCCGTTCCTTCCCAATACAGTTCTGGGAGGAAAGTCATACCTCGAGTGGATCGAGTTTCCCTATAAAAGACTGAAGGGATTTGGTAAAGTTAAACGAAACGATATCGTAGTCTTCAATTTCCCCGCTTCCGATACCGTTGCCCTGGAAAAATCGGATCATAAATTGTATGCAATGGGCAATTTCGACTATTATGACCTGGTCCGCGACGAATCCTACAAGCTGATGGAGACCGACCAGGCACGCAACAACAGAACCCGTCCAATGGGAGTTTATGAGGATTATGTGCGCAAGCAGATCGCTGAAAGATATGATGTGGAGACCAGGCCGGTTGACAGGCGGGATAATTATATCAAACGGTGTGTGGCTGTACCTGGAGAAACCCTGCAGGTGATTAATAATGAGGTTTACGTTAATGGTGAAAAACAGAAAGAGTACGAGGGAATCCAGCGCCTGTACAGGGTCAGAACCAATGGTACCCCCATTAATCCCCGTTCGCTGGAACCATTCGGTATTGGCAGGGACGAGGCAGATGTCAGAAACAATCCCAATTATACTTTCCCAACAACCCAGGAAAATGCAGAAAAAATCAGTTCCCTGCCCGGGATTGTCAGTGTAGAACCTGTCGCTGTTAGTACTGAAGGGCAGTACGACAGGGCTATTTATCCACACGATCCAAATTATAACTGGAACCTGGAGTATTTTGGACCGCTGACAGTTCCCATGAAAGGGACCACCGTGGATATTAACACTTTGACGCTGCCACTTTACCGAAGGATCATTGAGGCATATGAAGGGAATGACCTGGCGATTAAAGACAGCCTGATCTATATCAACGGAGAGCTGGCTTCAAGTTACACTTTCCAGATGGATTACTATTTTATGATGGGTGATAACCGGCACAACTCCGCCGATTCAAGGTACTGGGGATTTGTTCCAGAGGATCATATTATTGGAAAACCCCGTCTTATCTGGCTCAGCGTGGATAAGGAGTACGGAGGAGTACGCTGGAACAGGATGTTCAAAATCGTCAGAGCTGACAGATAACTGCTATTCCTTTGATTTTTCCAGCGCTCTATAATGGCCCCATCAACTATTATGCGCGGCTGGTGAGGCAACTGGAGATAGTCATCGAACAATATGATCACTATTCCAAACAGACCTTCAGGAACCGTTGCATGATCCTTGGTCCAAACGGTGTGGTGACACTATCTATACCGGTCAGGAGAAAACATGGTGTGAAAACTCAGATGCGGGATATCAGGATCGATTACGATTCATACTGGAACAGGATCCACTGGCGGGGATTGGTTGCAGCTTACGCCTCATCTCCTTTTTTCGAGTATCTGACTGACGAAATTAGTCCGCTCTATCAACAGAAATTTACCTTTCTTCTGGACCTGAATTTACAGTTGACAGAGGTCACTCTTGGTATCCTGGGTTTGAATATTCCGGTTATTCTATCAAAAGGATTTACACCCGTCTTGCCGGATGGAGATCCCAGGTTCATTATTGATCCGAAAAAAGAAGAGGCGGTAGCCGATCCCGGCTTTCTCTCCATGGAATACCGCCAGGTCTTCTCTGACCGCCTGGGCTTCCAGCCCAATCTGAGCATCCTTGATCTGATCTTCAATGAGGGACCAAGGGATGCACGATCCTATCTGCAGCGATGCCTTAAAATTTGAATCCTACTGTCATTAGTAGGTTATTCCCATTGATTTCGTTGATGGAGACTTCGTTGACTCCGGGCTGATACGCATACATTCCATATACTTCACTCCTGCTGGAGTGGGAGTAGCTCATATCGAAATAGATACTATGAACCCTTACACCGAATCCGGTGGAATATACCCAGCTCTCAGCATTGTTGTGGGAATCGGTAAACGGACTGCTAAGGTACTGTGCTCCGCCTCGAAGGTAGAGGGACCCTAAACGAACCTCCGCCCCTGCCATAATGTTGTTCGCTGCCTTAAGATCCCGGCTTATATCGTTATTCTCATCTAAAAAGTTGTAATCATAGGCATCCAGTTTTGCCGAACCATAATCCACATATTCATAGCCAAAGGATACTGTCGCTATCTTGAAAAGAATCAATGATGCATTGGCATCCACCCTGAATGGAGTTCTCAGCTGGTAATCATAGATCCCGTTGGGTGAACCATCGTGGGTGTCCTGAATCCCGGAACTGCTGTCCCAGTATGAGTACATATCGGTATACTTTTCATCTGTCAGCCGGTAGTATGTGGGCAATTGAAATGAGGCGCCGATCCTGAGCAACTGGATGGGCCTCAGAATCATTCCGAATCGTCCGGTTATACCCCATCCCCTGGTACTGTTAAACTCCCTGAACCGAAAACTATCGAAATCCAGTACATGATCGTCCTGGTCTGTTTCAGTATGGTAGATATCCTCATAATACCTGACCGCATGGATACCTAAAGTGGCTCCGAAATAGAGCAGGTTACTGAAATTGAAAGCTCCTGATAGAGAATACTCTCCTATATAACCTGATTCCTGCGATGTACGTGATAGCTGCTGACCATATCCATCGAACTGCATATCGTGCCAGTATGTACCTGAAGTCTCATCATAGGGCATCAGGTAGGTGTCGAAAGCCAGTTGTTCATAGTAAGGATCCAGGTTATCCGGATTGGCATTGGCATGCCAGGTAAAATCATCCAGTAACGAACTATTATCGTTAATACCTCTTGTGATCGTACTGTTATTGAAATTGACCAGGGTATTGTACCCAAATCCAAAGGCGGCACTCACGATTCCGGTGCTATTGTTTGTGGTCATGGCATTCACCATACCCAAACTACCCAGGTTAAACCTCAGCTCTGAATCCTTTACCCGGGAGCTCATAAAATCCGAGTTGGTATTAACCCAATAAAATGAGGGGGTAACAGAAAAATCAGATGAGCGGTAGAATCCAAGTCCCGCAGGATTGGTCACCATTGAAGTAAGATCTGCACCCAGAGCTCCAATGGCTCCTCCCTGAGCGGAATACCTGGCAGTCCCGAAAGGAGCATACCGGGAATACCTCAGTGCCTGCATCTCATTTTGAGCATCCATACTAAGGGAAAAGCCAACAAGAAGCACGGCTATAAATGATAACTTTTTCATAGCAATATCTTTTTTTTAATTCTTAGGGAACCAGGATCCTTGAAGGGATCCTGGTGATGAATGATACTTTAACGCCTCGACGAACCAGATGATCGGGATGATGAACCTCCTCCAGATCCAGAACTGCGGCTTACAGAACCTCCTGAACTACGGCTTACAGAACCGCTTGAACCGCTGCTTCGGCTTGGGCTGCTGTAAGAACCGCTGCTCCGGCTAGGACTGCTGTAAGAACTGCTGCTCCGGCTAGGACTGCTGTAAGAACTGCTGCTCCGGCTCGGACTGCTGCTTGGACGACTGTAGGAGCTGCTGCTCCGGCTCGAGCTGCTTGGGCGGCTGTATGAGCTGCTACTGGGGGTTCTGACAGTAGGGGTTACCGTGCGGCTCTGCGTACCTGGTTGTGTATAGCTTCTGCTCGGTACATTACTCCTGCTGGGTACGGCGCTCCTGTTATATGTCGATGTCGGACTCGTCCGCGGTTTGCTGTAGCTGGGGGTGTATGTAGTCCCTCGCCTTACGGCACTATTAGTTTGTTGCTGAGTAGTTGTTGGAGTGGTCCTTGTGGTTTTAACCGCACTGTTGGTATTGGTCCTTACCTGCCTCTGTGGAGATGTATTGGTAAGGGTTCTTGCCTGTCTCTGGTCTGAACCGGTTACCGTAGGGTTGCTCCTGGTTGCAGTTGCAGTCCTGGTGGTTGAAGTTGTCCGGCTTCTGTACCTGGGATCGCCGGCCATGGATGTCTTGGAACTTCCCGTTGTCACATCGGCCCGGCTTGAATATCCCATTGAATGCCTGCTGCTGAGCCTGCCGTAACTGTAATTATTGTAATAATCGTTCCCGTAATTTCCGTAATAGTATCCACTATAGAAGCCATTATAATATCCATTCCAGTATGAACCGCCGTAACCCCAATAGGGATAGTATCCACCGTAGTAGCCTCCCCATGAATACCATGGATCATACCAACCGCCATATCCATAATAGGGACGATATGGATTTCCATAAGAGAATCCCATTCCCCATCCCGGGTATCCCCATCCCATGCTGATGCCCCAGCTGAAGGGACTTCCTGTATACCAGTACATATCAGTGTAGTACGGATCATAATAATTCCATCCATAATAGTTATCTGAAAACCTTCTCAGCCTGGAAGAGTAATAGTAATCCGTAGGATCGTTATAGTAATTGTTAACAATCACAGCAGCTTTCTCCTGACCATATTCTCCAAGGGTATCAGGTACTGTGTATTGAGTTGCATACAATCCTTCACTCCCTTCCGGAGTATAGGATTCTCCCAGCATTTCTGCTTCCTGCTGTAACTTGTATTTTTCATAATCGCTCAGTTGTTCGTCCCCCTGGGCAACCGGCTCGGAGTAGGCTGGTTCCTGGTTAAGGGGTTGTGTGCTCATGGCGTCCTGTGGCGTTACAACAGTTGTTGCAGGTGTAACAGCCTGTGAGGTCTGGTTCTGAACTTTGCCCGGATTATAATAAACATCATCATATTCCGAGGAAGCAGCAGGTCTCATGGAACTGCAGGATGCCAGAACAATGGCGGTACTGATGATGGCAAGTGATAAAGTTTTCATGACGTTTCCTCCCGGTATTTATGCATCTGGTGTTTTCCTCATTAATAAACAAAGTTCGTGCCAAAACAGATTATTACACCAGGCAATTATCCGCAATATAATAAATAATAGAACATCTTACCAGCCGGGGGTGGACCGGTACATCTGGTAATTAGAATAATTGTAGAGTGGTATGCGGCGGGGCGCGTATGTATTACCCATCCTGGGATTATCATCCTGGGTATAGATCCAGAGTTCACTGGTGTCCCACAGGATAATCTCGTCACGTGCATCACCTGTCAGGTCTGTTGCCAGGTAATAGGACACAGGGTGCCCATCGTCCGGGAAAGCAACCGAAAGCTGGCCGGATCCATCAAAAAGTCCACCCTTGAGGGTATCCGCAGAGGTAAAGTAAAACTCTTCCCCGTCACCTTTCCAGTTGACTGTCTCACATCTGATAACCCCTGATCCGGGGATATAGCCTGTAATGATTGCCCCTGTTGCGTCCAACACATGTGCGAGCCCTTTGCTACCCCACTCGTTGGAGGTTATGATCTCCAGCCCCGGGGACTCATTATCCAGGTTGGCTATTCCGATATGACTTACATGTCCCAGGATTTCCTGCTTCAAGAGATGTCCTTCAAAATCATAATAGATCAAACCCCAATCACCGGCGGCATAGACCAGGCATGGGGTAACCTGTTCTCCAATGACCATTTCATAAACAGAAACCCCGTTACAACGGTCGCCGATATGTGCACCCACATCAAAGATCAGGTCACCTTCGGGACTGATGACGGAATAGCCCATTAATATTTCATGCCGGCCATCATGATCCATATCGTATACGACTGGCTGCGAGCCGGATTCCGTGTGCTGTTCCCAGATCAGTTCTCCCTTCTCGTTGAGAGCCATCAGGAAATGTTCCCGGTCGGAAAGTAATATACAGTTATCCCTTCCCACACCGAACAGATCACCAAAAATCAGGGAATGCACCTCCCATGATCCCGGTACTCTTGTTCGCCTGGTCAGCTTGCCGTTTCGTCCATCCAGAATATAGAGCTCACCCTTACTTACAAAAACCACTTCGCGTGATCCATCGCCATCCAGATCATGAACCTGTACAGGCAACTCCCTGCCTGAACATCCATCGCATTTCACCAGGGTACCATATTGCCAGATCAATTCACCATCCAGGTTGATGACCGAGATCGATCCCACATCCGATCCTGATGCATCGGGTCTGATAATAAGAATCTCCTTATTCCCGTCGCCATTCAGGTCGCCTAACCGGATGTTCTGATCAGCTCCGAATTCACCTGCTTCAAACCTCTTCCATCTGACCATTTCCGGATGATCGCCCTGGTGCAGTTCAGTTCGCCTGGTAATTTGTCTCTGTCTTCTGGAGAGTTTCCGTTGTTCACCTCTGAGCAGTTTCACCTCCACGCTGTGAAACCTGGCTGGCAGGTCAGAGATCAATCCAACCTTGCCTGATAGGGATGATTGATTCTCAACATGCATATTAATAGAATCATTCAGGATGGTGGTTACCTTGTTTCTCCTGACTGTAATCATGGCATATAAACTGTCACCCGGGCTCCATACCAGCGGCCTGATATCAAGAATCCTTTCAATGGGCCTGAGTGGAGTAACCGACTGCTGTATTTGTTTTAACGTAACTGTATTGCCTTCAATTCCGAAAAAATAAAAATCAGCGGGATGCTTGTATGCAAAAACAACTCCGCACTTGTCAAATTTAGCCTGGGGCGAAAACACCACCTCTATAGAGTAGTCACTCCATAAAGATTCCCCGGCCACGATCATGGGATGAGTCACCAGGCTCAGCGGAGAGTTTTTATCATTCAGATTTGAAAAGGTCTGGGCCAGATAATTTTCATCACCCTCTCTGCGAATCACCCACGCCTGGTCAAATCCTTCCTGTCTGAGGGCTGAAGCTACATACCAGTTTCCGATAATTCCACGTCGGGCATCAAAACAAATAGCTGGGTTGGAGGAATCATAATAAGGCCGTTCGCCTGGTTCGAGTTCCTGGAAACCGTCAGTGAATACAGTGGTCTGCATTACATTACCGGAACAGGAAGAGATTAAAATCAAAAAGGTAATCTGTATGAACCTTGTTTTAAAAAGGCCGCTAATCATTCCTTAGATTTACTTTTTGTAAATATACATTATATTTACCATTGCAAGGGAAAAACCGGGATGCGCCTAAAACTAATTCTAATATTTCTGTTTTTCTACCAATTAATTTCTGCGCAGAAACCAGTCATTCTATCTGATTTTGTTCAGGAGGTTGGTATATCTGATATGCAACTGCAGTTCATGGAAGATCCCAATTGCTCAACGCATCCTTCCGAGCTATTTTCAGGTATGCTGGACGACCGGTTCAAGCCGGTTGATTTCAGCGATCCCGATCCCGCACTGGTTCATTACAGTGCGGGAAACTGTATCTGGTTCCGTTTCTATTTTGTAAACCGTTCGACTGAACAGGTCGCTTTCCACATCCAGAGAAATGATGGTTCTGAGTTTGACGAATACAGGCTTTACCAGCGATTCAAGAACGGAGTGATAACGGTTCGCAATTCAGGAAATTCACTACTCCCAAGGAAAAAAGATGTCAATATAAGCGGATCGGACGACCTGCGCATGTTTCTGCCTCCCGGCGAAACCGATACGCTTTACCTGAGGGTAATGCTGGGACCTGAGTCTGACCTCTCCAGTCTCATCTTCACAGTTTCGACTCAACAGAGTGTGATAGCACACGACCGTTCCAAACGTCTGGTCTTCGGGATATTTGCAGGAATTCTGATGATCATGGTCCTGTATCATATACCCCTGTATGTCAGGGGACGCGAAACCAGTTACCTTTATTATATACTCTATATACTCGCCTTCCTTATTTTCTTTATCAATAAGGAGGGGTATATCTACGAACTGATCCCCAGACTGATAACAGCACCCATTACTATTTTCCTGCTGGAGATCTTCCTGTTGTTCTACCTCCTTTTCGGCCGTTCTTACCTCGATACCCGTAATACGCTGCAGTCATGGGATACCATCCTGTTGATAGCCGTCTGGTTTACAGTGGGGGGCCTCATTCTCAATTTCACCATCATACTGCTTCAAGGATTGGAAGTGGAAGTTCCTTTTTTTATCGAAATTGGCGGGTTGTCCATCATGTTCGTCTCGGCCATTGGATGTCTTTTCCTGGCCATTGTTCCTGCAATGATACTGACCCGTGAAAACTTCCAGCCTGCCAGATACTTCCTTTTTGCAAACCTCTTTCTCATCCTGGGCATAGCCACCAATTATGCACTGGAGGATTATACCATTGGAAAACATAGCCTGGAATTTGGTGTGACACTGCAGATCCTTACTTTCTCCATAGGTTTAAGCGAGCGGATCAACCTGCTGAAGAAAAGCAGGGAACTGGCACAGCGCAGAATTATCGATCAGCTGAAGGAGAATGCAGCACTCAAGGATAAGGTGAACCGTGAGCTGGAGGATAAGGTCCAGGAACGTACATTCGAAATCCAGGCACAGAAGGAACACATAGAGAAACAGAACAAAGAGATCAAATACAGTTTCGACTATGCGAAGAAGATCCAGAATACTGTTTTGCCGGGGAATGAAGTGTTCGAAACCCTGTTCGGCGAGCACTTTATCTTCTTCAAACCCAGGGACATCGTGAGTGGGGATTTCTACTGGATATCGCAGAGTGATCACAGGATTGTGCTGACAGCAGCAGATTGTACGGGGCATGGAGTACCCGGTTCATTAATGAGCATGCTGGGCATTACCATGTTGCATGAGATTGTAAATGAGAAGGGGGTGATGAATTCAGAAGTGATCCTGAACCAGCTCCGGATGAGTATTGCCCGTACGCTGAAACAGGAAGGAAGGATAGGCGAACAGAAGGACGGGATTGATATGGCACTTGTTATCTACGACACCAAAAAGAGACAGCTTGAATTCTCAGGTGCCAACAATCCCATTTATATTGTGAGGAATGGCGAGATGCTCGAATACAAAGGGAATAATATGCCTGTGGCTTTTTATGAGCATATGACTGATTTTACTCGTTATACCATCGACATGAAGATGGGTGACAGGGTATATATGTTTACCGATGGTTTTCCGGATCAATTCGGCGGGCCTCAGGGTAAAAAGTTCAAATACCGTCCCTTCAAAGACCTTTTACTGGAGATACATGAGAGGCCTATGGAGGAACAGCACCGCATTCTAAGCCTGATCTTCGAAGAGTGGAAAGGTGACCTGGGCCAGATAGATGATGTCCTGGTCATCGGTTTAAGGTTATAACACTTCAGCACGTCACCTTTTTTTTCTTTCTTTGTAGCTCAAAAATTGATTGTAATGGCCAAAGTTTTAACCAGCAGGGAAGAAAATTATGCACAGTGGTATAACGATCTGGTATTGAAGTCCGGACTCGCCGAAAACTCGGCTGTAAGGGGTTGTATGGTTATCAAGCCATACGGTTATGCCATATGGGAAAAGATGAGGGATGAACTGGACAGGATGTTTAAAGCCACCGGTCACGAGAATGCATATTTTCCGCTCTTTATTCCTAAATCATTTTTCAGCAGGGAGGCCAGTCACGTAGAGGGTTTTGCGAAGGAGTGCGCAGTTGTGACCCACTACCGGTTAAAGACCGATGAAAAAAACGGCGGCATCATCGTTGACCCGGATGCAAAACTGGAGGAGGAGTTGATTGTAAGGCCAACCTCTGAAACCATTATCTGGAATACTTATAAGAACTGGGTTCAGTCCTACCGTGACCTGCCCATCCTGATCAACCAGTGGGCGAACGTGGTCAGGTGGGAGATGCGGACAAGGCTTTTTCTGCGTACCTCTGAATTCCTGTGGCAGGAGGGTCATACGGCTCATGCAACAAAAGAGGAAGCAGAGAGTGAGACCATGCAGATGGTAAATATCTATGCCAGGTTTTCAGAAGAGTTTCTGGGCATACCGGTCCTGATAGGAAGCAAGACTGAATCTGAAAAATTTGCCGGGGCCGTGGAGACGCTCACCATAGAAGCATTGATGCAGGATGGAAAGGCCTTACAGGCAGGCACCTCCCACTTCCTGGGTCAGAATTTTGCCCGGGCATTTGATGTCCAGTTTACAAACCGCGAAGGAAAGCTTGACTATGTATGGGCCACGTCATGGGGCATGACCACACGGATGATCGGAGCCCTGATCATGGCCCACTCCGATAACAATGGCCTGATACTTCCACCCAGGGTAGCCCCGATCCAGGTGGTGATTGTACCGATCTACAAGAGAACTGATGAATTCCCTCCCATTACAGAAGCCGCAAACAGACTGAAGGAGGAGCTTACTTCACTGGGCATCGCAGTAAAATTTGATGACCGGGATACACAGAAGCCGGGCTGGAAGTTTGCCGAGTACGAACTGAAAGGTGTTCCGGTTAGAATTGCTATTGGTCCGAGGGATATTGAAAACAGTACCGTAGAGCTGGCCAGAAGGGATACATTGGAGAAAAGCGTGATGCCGCAAAAGGGACTGGCAGTTTATATAAAGGCGCTGTTGAATGAGATCCAGGAGAATATTTACAATAAAGCACTCGAATTTAGGAAAGCGAATACACACCGGGTTGACAATTGGGATGAGCTGGTGGATGTTCTTGAAAACAGGGGCGGTTTTGCCCTGGCCCACTGGGATGGAACACGCGAGTCGGAGGATAAGATTAAAGAGACCAAAGCCACCATCCGTTGCCTGTTAAAGGATGCAGAACCTGAAGAAGGAAAATGTGTGGTAAGCGGCAGGCCTTCGAAACAGCGGGTCGTGATTGCAAAAGCTTACTAACCAGAATATACTATAAAGTTGATCCCATGAGACTACGTGCATTTGTATTGGTCTTGGTAACAGGTACGATGATTCTCTTCAAGGGGTGCAATGATGAAAAAGGTGTATATGGACTTTTTTCCGGAACAGTTCCACGGTTCGAGATTCAGAATGGTGAAGAGTACAGCTACACAAACCCCCGGTCCCTCTTTCTGACACTGAAGGGTGACGCAGTTGAACTGGAGGGCCAGGTCTATCCCATCAAAGCCACTTCCAGCGGGGAAGATAGCATCAACTACTCCGCTGTAGTTCCTCTTGAGGGCGATTTGTCCATAAGCGGACTCACCTATCTTAAAGCGGACGAGAAACTGTTGCTCCGTATATCCGGTATCGACAAGACTGTCACTCTTGAAAGATTTGCCAGCATGATACAGCGCAAGGTCAATGATTATGCTGAGGTGGACCTGACAGCTGATCTTTCACAACTTTCGGCGAATCAGAAAACCTTACTGACATTACTGTTCCAGGTAGCCGGAATCATGGATGATATATACTGGAAGCAGGTATTCCCTGACAGGGACGCTGCCCTTGCCTCCATGGTGGATGCAAATGTTTCCCGCTTCTTTAACATCAATTACGGGCCCTGGGAGCGCTTGAACGGGAACCTGCCCTATCTCCCGGACTACGGCGTTAAGCCCGCCGGCTCGGGATTCTACCCGGCCGATATGACCATGGAGGAGTTTGAATCGTTAAATGATCCCGACAAGAAGAACCTCTATACGTTGATTGTCAGGGACCACAATGGGGCACTGCAGGTAATCCCTTATCATGAAGCTTATGCAGAACAGGTTCAACAGGCCGCTGCCCTGCTGAGACAGGCTTCAGAACTGGCCGATAACAGAGGATTTAAGAAGTACCTGAAACTCAGGGCCGATGCATTGTTAACCGACAACTACTTTGCATCTGATATGGCCTGGATGGATATGAAAGAGAATGATATTGACTTTGTGGCGGGCCCTATCGAAAATTACGAGGATGCACTTTTTAATTATAAGGCTGCACATGAATCCCTTATCCTGATCAAAGACAAGACATGGAGCAAACGCCTTTCCTATATCGGCTCCGCCCTACCGAGGATACAGAAGGAACTTCCTGTGCCGGATGAATACAAGCAGGAGATCCCGGGTGGCAGAACAGATCTCAGTGTCTACGATGTCATCTTCTACGCTGGAGACTGTAATGCAGGCAGTAAGACCATTGCTATCAATCTGCCGAATAATGAGCGCGTTCAAGCCATTAAAGGTTCCAGGAATTTACAGCTTAAAAATGCCATCCGTTCCAAGTTCGAACAGGTCCTGGTGCCCATCAGCAATGTACTGATCGCTGAGGATCAGCGTGAACATGTTACTTTCAATGCATTTTTTGAAAACTCGATGTACCATGAAGTAGCACACGAACTGGGACTTAAACGGACAATCAACGGAATGGGAAGTGTAAGGATGGCCCTGAAGGAGCAATACAGTGCCCTGGAGGAGGGGAAAGCCGATATCCTCGCCCTCTTCCTGGTTACCAGAATGTATGAAGAGGGTATGCTGGGTGAGCATGATCTGATGGATAATTATGTGACCTTTATGGCCTGCACCTTCCGAAGGATACGATATGGAGTGGCCAGTCCCCATGGCATAGCCAATATGATCCGGTTTTACTATTTTCAGGAACTGGGGGCCTTTTCAAGGGATCTGAACGGAACTTACAGTGTAAGATTTGAAGAGATGAAGCGGGCCATGAACGAACTTGCCAACCTGATAATTACTACCCAGGGTGATGGGGATTATGACCTGGCCAAAAGACTGGTCGAGGAGAAGGGATTTATAAGGGAGGAACTTCAGTCAGACCTGGATCGTCTAGAAGAGTTGGATATCCCGGTTGATATTTCTTTTAACCAGGGGCCTGCAGTAGCCGGGCTCAGGTAGGACTTTCACCTGCTTTTTGTAACTTCCCGGATCATGATCGACCAGTTCAAAAGTTATATTTCGGCTAAAGATCTGTGCCAGCCCGGAGACCGGATCCTTCTGGCAGTCAGCGGTGGAATCGATTCAGTGGTGATGACCCATCTCTTTAAAGAAGCCGGATATGACTGTGCGGTGGCTCACTGTAATTTTCAGTTACGGGGTGAAGAATCTGATATGGATGAAGCATTTGTCCGTTCACTGGCAGATTCCCTGGATATCCCTGTGTATGTAAAAAGATTTGATGTGGAAGCAGTGATGAATGAGCATGGTGTTTCCCTGCAGATGGCTGCCCGGGATTTGCGCTATAAATGGTTTGAAGAGCTGCTGACTAAATATTCAATGGACCGGGTGGCCACAGCGCATAATAAAAATGACGCCGTGGAAACCTTCTTCCTGAACCTCTCCCGTGGTTCCGGTATCAGGGGATTGAAAGGAATCGCTCCGCGGCGTGGAAAGATCATCAGGCCAGTTCTGTTCGCCTCCCGTTCCCGGATTGAATCTTATCAACAGGCCAGGGGGATCGAATTCAGGGAAGATTCAAGTAACCTGGAGACGAAATACCAGAGAAATAAGATCAGGCATGATGTTCTGCCCGTAATGGAGCAGATTAATCCAGGCTTCCTGGAGACCATGTATGGAAATATGGAACGGCTTGAAGAGGTGTACGAAATATATAATCACCACATTGAGCAGGTTCGGATGAAAATATTTGACGAGAAGCTGGGAAAAACGGTGATCGATACAGGCAGGCTCAAAGCACTTACACCGCTTGCCACCTGGCTCTATGAGCTCTTCTCCCCCTATGGATTCACCCGTTCTCAATGTGAAGGGATCAGGAATATCTTGGATTCGGAATCAGGCCGCCAGTCCATCTCCACCAGATACCGGTTGTTCAAGGACCGGGACAGGATGATACTGGTGCCGGCAGAAAGTGAGTCGTTTGAACGCTATTATCTGGATGATCCCGGCAGGCAATCATTCCTGCCCTTTCCCATGGATATGGAAATAATGGAGCGTTCAGATCTGGAGGCAATACCGGATGATCCCCTGGTGGCCTGCCTTGACCTGGACACGATCCAGTTCCCCCTCACCATCAGGCGATGGATGCATGGCGATTATTTCTATCCGCTAGGGATGGAGCAGTTAAAGAAACTGAGTGACTTCTTTGTGGATAATAAAGTCCCTGTTCCCGAAAAAGAACGCATCTGGATCATGGCCTCAGGTAAAAAAATTGTATGGGTCATGGGATACCGCATCGACAATCGTTTCCGGATCACTCCAGGCACTACCAGGGTTCTCAGGCTATGTCTCCAGCCCGATATTGGACCTTAAGCGTTTGAAAAAGGAGTACAGCTGTTCCTTATCACGCAATTTGATCATCCCGATCAGTGCCTCCATCTGTTCACTGATCCTCTCTACCTGTTCAAGACTATAGGGACTTAGCAGGATCTCTGATAGCAGGAAATCGTCTTCTGAAAGTAATCCTTTTGCAATACTGAAGTGCTTTTTAAAGGTGGTTCCCGGAGCCTCCTGCTCCTTCATGCAGGCAGCAAAAACCATGGTAGATGAGAAAGGGATCGAAAGTGAATAGGCGATGGTCTTATCGTGTTCCTGGAAGGAGTATTCATGGATCCTTATCTTTAAGCTGCTGTAAAACTCCCTGAAGAAAGCCTTACCCTCCTCGTCCGATTCTGTGATGATGATGGCATTTTCATTGCTCAGGTCCTTAACGTTGCCGAAGGTGGGACCGAACATGGGGTGGGTGGATACAAAGCGGCGGCCCAGTTTTTTATAATATTCAGCCAACCCGCTCTTGACAGAGGTAATGTCTGCAATAATGCACTCCTCCGGGAGGTATGAGACGATCTCATTAAACAGCGAAAAGGTGTTATCAAGCCTGACGGCATTGATGAGCAGGTCGGGAGAAAAATCCATTATCTCCTCGTAGTAAAGGAACTTCCTCGAATTAAAGAAGTATTTCAGTTTACTCCGATCCGTATCATATACACCAACTTCATAATCGAGGCAGAGTGATTCCACCAGCCATGAGCCCATATTCCCGGCTCCTATTACTGCTATCCGCATTTTATTTTATTCTATTCTGGTTTCTGTTTAAAAATTCGTCCGGTTTCCTGTGACTGGAGCATAAAATCGGCCATTACAATTGCCGCAGCTGCCTCCAGCACCACGGGAACACGAAGGGCTATACAGGTATCGTGTCTCCCTTCTATACTGAGATCCTCCATTTTACCGGTAGACATGTTGATGCTTCGCTGGGTCTGGTGTGTGCTGGAAGTGGGTTTTATCGCCACCCTGAAACAGATCTGGTTCCCGTTTGATATCCCACCGTTGATGCCCCCGGCATAATTGGTTTCGGTTGTCCCATCGGTTGAGACAATATTATCGTTGTGCTGGCTGCCGGTCATTTTCGCAGCATTGAAACCTGAACCGAACTCTATTCCCTTGATAGCAGGAATGGAAAATACCATATGACTCATAACCGACTCGACTGAATTGAAGAAAGGCTCGCCAAGACCCACAGGTACAGAAGATATGGTACATTCGATAATCCCCCCGATAGAGTCCTGATTTTCAATGGCTGTGTCAAGCGCCGATTCAATATCTGTACTTCCACCCACCTCCAGGATAGAGGATGAGACGGTGACCGGGGCAATCACTTTTTTTGCGAGTACGCCGGCGGCTACAACTCCCAGGGTCAGGCGTCCCGAAAAATGTCCTCCACCCCGGTAGTCCTGGAATCCTCCAAATTTCTGATGTCCTGTAAAATCGGCATGCCCCGGCCTTGGTATATCCTTCAACTGACTGTAATCCCTTGATCTTGTATTGGTATTCTGGAACTGGATCATCAGGGGAGCACCGGTCGTACGACCGTTAAACGCACCGCTCATAATGTAAGGGATGTCAGGTTCCTGCCTGGGAGTGGTCCCTTTTGCACCACTTTTCCTCCTGGCAAAATCGGATTCAAAGTCCGCCTGATCCAGAGGAATGCCGGCAGGACAACCATCAATAACAATACCCACGGAATCGCCGTGTGATTCACCGTAAATGCTGACTCTGAATAATGTTCCAAATGTGTTCATGAATTATCGATCACTTTATAAATATCATTCAATTGTTTCACCGTGAATTGACCCGAAGCGGTCTCCCCTCCCACCCCTGCAGACGCAAAAGTAAATTCTGCACCCAGGTAGGGACCTACCAACCTGGTGATCCTGCCCAGGCTTCCCATTCCCAAAATCACCTTCTTCCCCGGCAAGTCGTAGAGACTGAGGAGGTTTCGGACATCGTCCGGAGCATTTACCTGTGTGGCAATTTTAGCGATCTCCCCTCCCTTTTCGTAACAGGCGATCATCACTGATTCCAGGTCCTCACGATCAGCTGTTCTTTCAAAATTGTGGTACGAGATGATTACCGATGTCCCCCTCTTCGCTGCCACGCTGCAAATCTCCTTCAAATAATCAGCCGGGGTTTCGATTTCAAGATCCACGTAGTCTGCCCCCAGCTCAATCCCCGATTTCAACAGGTCCACTCTTTCAAAATCATCGTATACACCATGCCGGCAGGTAACAATACTTCTTACACTCTTTGGAATGAGCGGATATAGCTTTGCCGGATGCTCCTTTATAAGGTCGAGCCGCAGTTCGATCAGTCCGGCTCCCGATTTAAGGGCATCTTCCAGTCCGGGTCTGTTTGCGACACTAACACAGATCATGGAGAATGGTTTTAAGTTCGGAAAGTGCTATCGACTTGATCATCGTATTTCCCAATCCCTTCAGCAATATAAAGTGAATATCGTCTCCGCTCCTCTTTTTGTCTTTCCTTATGTTCTGATAGATCTCCTCAGGATCCGCTTTAAATCTGGCAGGCAGCCCTGCGGCAAGGACCAGCTGCTCAACACGATCCACATCGGGGGCGGTCAACTGTCCCTGGAGGTATGAAAGCCTGGCAGCAAACACCATACCTACACCTACAGCCTCGCCATGCCTGAGTACATTGTTGCGTTCAATGGCATGTCCTATAGTATGTCCGAAATTCAGGATCTTACGAATATCTGTCTCCTTTTCATCCTTCTGAACAATATCGGTCTTAATGGATACTGAAGTGGCTACCACATGCTCAAGTACAGCTGGCTCCTGTTTCAGCAACGAATCCATATGCTCTTCCAGGTACTCCAGGAAAGCTACGTCACTGATCAGGCCATATTTAATAACCTCTGCAATTCCCGAGACATACTCCCTGCGGGCCAGGGTTCCCAGAAGTGAAAGATCGCACCATACAAAGGAGGGTTGCCGGATGTTTCCGATCATATTCTTGTAGCCATCCAGGTTTACACCGTTTTTTCCCCCGATGCTGGCATCCACCTGACCCAGCAGGGTTGTGCTTATAAAACCAAAGTGAATGCCCCGGAGAAACGTGGATGCTACATAACCGGCGATATCTGTAGCAAGTCCGCCACCAACTCCAACAATCAGTGAGGTGCGGTCCGTCTCGAGTTTCACAAGTTCCCTGTATATTATTTCCACGGTCTGCATGGTCTTATACGACTCGCCGGACGGAATGGTAACGGATCTGTATGGTTCAAATATATCTGTATGCTGACAGAGTACATTCTCATCTATCAATAATAAGGGTTCCCGCTCCAGTTTCCGCAGACGCGAAGAGAGAAGCTCTCCAACTACAATATCAGTTGCTCCTGCGAGGGTTGTCAGGTTAGTCTGGTACATCTGTTGTATCTTCATTCATCACTCTGGTCTGGTGATTTATGGACTCTTGGTGAATGGACCGGAACAATTTAATAATAAACTCCTCACTCAACCCCTTCCTGGTACCAAGATTTAACCTGGTTTTCAGCATATCATCCCATCGTTTGGTCTGCAGGATAGTAATGTTGTTATCCTTTTTATGCATTCCGATCTTCTCTGAAACCGTCATCCGTTCCTCCAGAAGATTAATGATCCGGTCGTCCAGTTTATCGATCTGGTCGCGCAACTCTGCCATGGTCAGCATCAGTTCTTCTTTCATTTCAGGATCACGCATAATGAGTCTTTTAATGATATGATTCAGCCCGTCTGGTGTAACCTGCTGCTTTGCATCACTCAGCGCTTTATCAGGATTGCAGTGCGTTTCGATGATCAGTCCGTCGAAGTTCAGGTCCATTGCTTTCTGGGAGATGTCATACAGAAACTCACGGTTGCCACAGATATGGCTCGGATCTGTGATAATCGGCATTTCGGGGATCCTCCTGCGTAGTTCAATGGGAACCTGCCACTGGGGTACGTTACGGTAGATAGTCTTGTCATAACTTGAAAATCCCCTGTGTATAGCAGCCAGCTGTTTAATCCCCGCATTGTTGATCCGTTCGATAGCCCCGATCCAGAGATCCACATCCGGATTAACCGGGTTTTTAACCATTACCGGGATATTCACACCTCGCAGACTGTCAGCGATATCCTGCACCGCAAAAGGATTGGCAGATGTACGGGCTCCAATCCAGATAATATCAATACCGGATTTAAGTGCTTCATACACATGTTTCACATTGGCCACTTCAGTGGCAACCAGCAAACCGGTTTCACGTTTGACAGTCTGCAACCATTTAAGGCCCACTGACCCCACTCCCTCAAAAGCGTTGGGTCTTGTGCGGGGTTTCCAGATACCTGCCCTGAATATTTTAATCCCCATTTCTGCGATGGGTCTGGCTGTATTTAACAGCTGCTCCTCGGTTTCCGCACTGCAGGGTCCCGCCATAATAACAGGTTTCGAAAAGATTGCTCCATCGAAAGAAATCGGTTCAAGTGCTACATCTACTACCATATTACTTTTTTATTCAATTACAGATTCACCTTTTCTATACTCACCCAGAATACCAATGGACGGGGTAAAGGGCCCGATGGCTTCCAGTGATTTTTTATACATCTCATAGTCATTGATCTCCACATCTACAAAGAACATATACTCCCAATCCTTACCAACAATGGGTATTGATTGTATTTTTGCCAGGTTGATCTCATAATATGAGAGTATGGAGAGGATCTTTGAAAGTGATCCGAACTTGTGCGCCACAGTAAAGAAGATGGATGCCTTATTGATCTCTTCCTGCGGAATGGTGATCCCGTTCTCAGACAGGATCAGGAACCGGGTGTAATTCATCTTATTGGTCTCAATGCTGCTTGCAATAATCTCAAGTCCATATTTTTCTGCCGCCAGCCTGCTGGATATGGCCCCTAATTCCCTTGTTCCCTTTTCTGCGATTTCCTCAGCACTCATGGCTGTATCCATACTTTCAATCAAACGGATATCGGGATGAGCATCAAAAAAGTCCTGGCATTGAAGTATGGCCATCGGATGAGAATATACCTCCCTGAGTTCCGATATCTTTACACCCGGAATGGCCACAAGATTCTGTTTGATCCTCAGATATATCTCCCCGGTAATGTGCATACTGGAATTGATGATGAGGTTATAATTGGGAATAATACTCCCGGCAAGGGAGTTTTCAATGGCCATGATCCCGAAATCGCACTGCCGTTCCTTCAATGTGGTCACCATGTCCCGGAAGGTATTCCTTGGAAGTATCTGGATGGCTTCTTCTTTAAAGAAGTGATGGGCTGCAATCTCATGGAATGCACCAAACCCCCCCTGTATCGCTATTTTCTTTGTCATAGGTTTAAAACAAAAAACCCGACTATGAGCCGGGTATCGCATACATACAAGAAGCCCGACCAACTATCTGCTGGTGAAAAAATAAAAAAAATATACTGTGCTTCTATAGGACATCATCGCTGTAATCGGATGTAAACGTAATCAATTATTAGCAAATTAGCAAACAGGGTAACAAATTGAAAGGAGTATTGGGCAATAATTTTCTTTTGCTAATATTGTTCATATGAAAACAGCAGAACGCTTCGAAAAAGTGATCAACTATTTTACGGAAGCTATGCCGGTAGCAGAGACCGAACTGGATTACACGGATCCCTACCAGCTCATTGTTGCTGTTATACTCTCCGCACAATGTACCGACAAGAGGGTCAACATCATTACACCGCCATTCTTCGAACAATTTCCTGATGCAGCATCTCTGGCAGCTGCTGATCAGGAGCAGGTTTTTGAACTGATAAAAAGTTGTTCATATCCCAATAACAAGGCCAAACACCTGGTGGGTATGGCCCGCATGCTCGATCAGAAATTTAATGGCACAGTCCCTGATAACCTGGAGGAGCTTCAGGAATTGCCTGGAGTCGGGCGTAAAACGGCCAATGTTATCCTCGCTGTTGTTTTCCGGAAGCCAGCTATGGCGGTAGATACTCATGTTTTCAGAGTTGCGGCCCGGATCGGGCTCACCACGGGAGCAAAAACTCCCTATGAAGCTGAGATGCAACTGGTCAAACATATTCCGGAGGAGATGATCCCACTGGCCCATCACTGGCTCATTCTTCATGGCAGATATGTATGTACTGCCCGCAATCCCGGTTGTGACAAATGCGGTATCCGGGATATTTGCCGCTATGTTAATAAGAAGTAAAACCCTGACACCATTTTTTACGTACATTTAGGCATGAGAATACAACGGTAATGAAGTTATTTGTTGCTAAGCTCTTATTATTTAAATAAATACGTATTTTAAAAAAGAAATTATTTTTACTTTTAGAAAGCTTCTAACAGGAAAATAACCCTGCAAATAAAATCACTAACCTATGAACCGTAACCTATTAATATCGGGTAGATTCTTCCCTCTGTTTTTCATTTTGCTCGGTTTTATCATTGCCGGATGCAACCGGGGGCCAAAGAGTGGAGGGGAAGGCTCCGGGGAATTTGAAGCCACTGGTACCCTTGATCCAGAAACTCAGGAACAACTGAATACGGCCAAGCGGATCTTCTATTCTCTCCCCTCTCCGCTGGAGACAGCCATGTTAATAAAAAATGCAGGGGCAGAATATAACGAAGAATTAATGAATCCAACATCGAACACTTCAAAGTATATCACCTCCAAAAGCAAAGCACTTAATCTTGGGATCTACTCCACCGATTTGAGCTATGCCAGTCTTTTCGACCAGAGCCAGGCAACACTTGATTATATAGGGGCTGCGAAGGAGATGGCCGATGGTTTGAATATTCTTGATGCCATCGATGAGGAGACGGTGACACAACTGGAGGAACAGATCAATAACAGGGATGCCATTATCGACATTATCTCAGAGACTTTGATGAACTCGAGCTCTTTTCTCAAAGAGAATAACCTGGAAGGAACCGCCTCCGTAATACTTGTAGGAGGATGGGTAGAGGGCCTATACATTGCCACTAACCTTGTAGACGATAGCAAACTGGCAGGTAACAGGCTGGTTGAAAGAATTGTTGATCAGAAACTTTCACTTGATATTATCGTCAGTCTCCTTGAATCAACACCTGAAGATCAGGATGCACAGTCAGTCCTGGAGGATGTAAAGGCCCTTCAGACCATCTTCAATAAGATTATCATCGACCAGGGTGAGGTCACTGTTGTAAAAGATGATGAAACCAATATTTCCACGCTTCAGTCAGAATCATCAATTAAAATCACTCAGCGGGTCTTTAATGAATTGAAATCGAAAGTAATCGAAATAAGAAGTAGCTATATATCTTAATACAATATACCATGACGAAGAAAGGCATACTCTTTATATCCCTGGTTGTTTGCATAATGGCGTTGCCTGTAGCACTGAATGCACAATGCAAACAATTCGCCAAAAATACATGTAAAGCAGGTTTGGAACCTTATCAGCATGACGGAAATTACCATGCTGCCCTGCTGATCGAGGGTGAAGAAGCTGAGCTTTACAAGACTTTTTATTCTGACAGAGAATACAGGATCGGCGTATGCGGTGCGAATAACCTGGAAGCTGTTGAATTCAAGATTGTTGACACCAGGGATGGCAAGGTGCTGTATGACAACAGTCTGAACGGCTATGACTGGAAATGGGATTTTAACCTGGAGTCAAGTCAGCAACTGAAGATCATGGTTAAAGTACCTGTTCCTGTTGGCAATATTGATGAGCCTCAAGAGGGTTGTGTAGCCATCATGTTCGGATCCAAGGATGATTGATGACCGGGTGAAGATATTTAACCTGCAGGAGGCTGTCACAAAAAGGCAGCCTCTTTCTTTGTGGCCAAATGCAGTTACCTCCGCGTTCCATATTTCTCCCCCCGCAACTTTGGAACAAGGTAGTAGCCTGTATATGAACCCGTTCCGGGAATATTCTCAGGTGTGCCTTCATATACAATGTGTCCTCCCCGATCGCCCCCCTCAGGGCCCAGGTCGATGATCCAGTCGGCATACTTGATCACCTCCAGATTGTGTTCGATTACCAGAACAGTATGTCCCTTTTCCAGCAATGATTCCAGGGAGCTGAGAAGCAGGGAAATATCGTGCATATGAAGCCCTGTGGTGGGCTCATCAAAGATAAACAGTATCTTCTCCTCAGAAGACTCCTTGCTCAGGAAGTATGCCAGTTTAATGCGCTGGCTCTCACCGCCGCTCAGCGTGCTGGACGATTGTCCGAGCTTCACGTATCCCAGTCCTACCTGCTGTAACGGAGTGAGCTTCTTTATAATTCTCTTTTCGAGGGACCCTTTTGCCTGCCCGAAAAACTCGATGGATTCGTTAATGGTCATTTCAAGTACATCGAAAATGTTTTTTTCGCGGTATGCCACCTGGAGTATCTCATCTTTGAACCGCTTTCCATGGCAGCTTTCACAAACCAGACGGACATCGGCCATAAACTGCATCTCCACCTTGATCTCACCCTCTCCCTGACACTCTGCACATCTTCCGCCATCGATATTGAATGAGAAGTGTGATGCATTGAATCCATTGATCCTGGAAGCCTGCTGTGAAGCGTAGAGTTTCCTGATCTCATCAAAAGCTTTCAGATAGGTTACCGGATTGGAGCGGGAAGATTTTCCAATGGGATTCTGGTTCACAAACTCAACCCTGTCCAGCAGGTGCAGATCACCCGTGAGAAGATCATGCTTGCCCGGTCTCTCCCCCGATCCGTTTAATTGTTTATTCAGTGCCGGATAAAGGATGGCACTGACAAGGCTCGATTTCCCGGAACCACTGACACCAGTAACTACAGTGAATATATTCAACGGGAACTTCACATCTATCCCTGCCAGGTTATTCTCTCTGGCTCCCTTGATCTCCACGTAATTGGTCCATTTTCTTCTCTGCTGCGGAATGGCTATTTTATCCAATCCGTTCATATACCTTGCTGTGATGCTCTTCTTCTCTTTCAAAAGGTCACTGTGCTTGCCCTGAAAAACAACTTCGCCACCATGCCGGCCGGCCATGGGCCCCATATCAATGATATGGTCGGCCGAGCGGATGATCTCTTCATCATGTTCCACGATCACAACTGTATTCCCGAGTTGCTTAAGTTCTTTCAGTACCCCGATCAGCTGGCTTGTATCACGTGAATGTAAGCCGATGCTGGGTTCATCCAGGATATATAGTGATCCCACAAGGCTGCTACCCAGTGATGTAGCCAGGTTGATCCTCTGACTTTCACCTCCGGAGAGCGTGGAGGAGAGGCGGTTCAGTGTGAGGTACCCGAGACCGACCTCGGTCATAAATCCAAGCCTGCCGCTGATCTCTTTCAATAACCTTTCCGATACTTCAACTTCCTTTCGGGTCAGCTTCAAATGATCGAAAAACATTTTCAGGTCTGCTACCGGCATGGTTACAAGTTCACTGATGGTTTTTCCTCCAACCTTTACATAGGATGCCTCTTTTCTAAGGCGGCTTCCATGGCATTCGGGACAGACCGTTTTACCTCGGTACCTGGAGAGCATCACCCGGTACTGTATCTTGTATTTCTTCTCTTCGAGGTGTCTGAAAAACCGGTGAATGCCTCTGATAGAGCGGTTTCCATTCCAGAGTAAATCACGCTGTTCATCAGTGAGCTTATAGTATGGTGTATGGATGGGGAAATCGAACTGCTCTGCCTTCATGATCAGCTTTTCCTTCCATTTCTTCATTTTCTCACCTTTCCAGCAAACTACGGCATCATCATAAACAGAAAGCTGTTTGTTGGGGATCACAAGCTCCTCGTCGATACCCATCACCTTCCCGTATCCCTCGCATTCAGGACATGCACCAACAGGATTATTAAAACTGAACAGATGCTCGGTAGGCTCCTCGAACTCCATCCCATCGGCTTCAAACCTGGTGGAGAACTCTTCTGTTTTTTTTGTTTCAGGGTCCCATACCAAACAGTGTCCGTGTCCAATTTGCAGCGCGGTCTGCACGGAATCACCAAACCGGCTCACTGATTCTTTATCTGTCTGAACCACAATCCTGTCGACCACCAGATGCAAAAGAAAATCATCGCCTGAACCCTCTTTACCTTTAAGCGATTCCAGCTCTACGATGCGTTCATTCACCCTGGCCCTGGTCATACCCTGCTGAATAAAAATGTTTAACTGGTAATCAAGCTCTTTTTCCCGGTTCAGGCAAACCATCGTGAGAATGACAAGGCGTTTTCCCTCCTCCTGCTCCAGGATATAATCAACCACATCGGATACTAAATGTCTTTTGACCAGTCTGCCCGAAACCGGAGAATAGGTTTTTCCGGTCCTGGCGTAGAGTAACTTGATATAGTCATAGATCTCGGTGGAGGTTCCCACAGTGGATCTCGGATTGCGTGAATTCACCCGCTGTTCAAGCGCTACGGCTGGCGGAATACCATGAATATAGTCCACATCTGGTTTGTCCATGCGCCCCAGGAACTGCCTGGCATAGGCTGAGAGACTCTCCACATACCTTCTCTGTCCCTCTGCATAGAGTGTGTCAAATGCAAGTGACGATTTTCCTGAACCCGAAAGGCCGGTTATAACCACCATTTCATCGCGCGGAATCCTGATTTCCACATTCTTCAGGTTATGTACCCTTGCTCCATGAATATGTATTTCCTGCTCTGCGATAACCAAAAAAAAAATACTGCGTAAAATTACTATATTTTGCATTAAGAATTTTTTTTGCTTAATTGCATTAATAATTAAACCTATAAAAAGAGCTGCCTATAGATACACCTTTACGCTTAACCAATAGAAACTAGCGTTTTGAAAGAAACATTGTTAAGCGACCAGAACTTAGTTCAGTCCTATATTAAAGGTGATCACTCAGCCATCGAAGTCCTTATAAACAGGCACCGCAGCAAGGTTTATACCTATATTCTTCTCACGATTAAGAACCAGCAGCTGGCTGAAGATCTTTTCCAGGAGACCTTCATCAAGGTCATTCAATCTCTAAGGGGAGGCAAATATAAAGATAACGGAAAGTTCCTTTCCTGGGTAATTCGCATTGCTCACAATCTGATCATTGATCATTTCAGAAAAGAGAAGCAATTAAATTCCATATCCAATGATGATACCGAGATGGATCTGTTTAACAGTAAGAAGCTTTCAGAAGACAATATCGAAGAGTTGATCATCAGCAGCCAGATCCGGTCCGAGATCCGTACATTGATCAATGAACTGCCTGATGATCAAAGAGAAGTGGTTCTCCTCAGGCATTACGGGGGACTCAGTTTCAAAGAGATCGCAGATCAGACCGACGTGAGCATTAACACGGCGCTGGGCAGGATGCGCTATGCCCTAATCAACCTGAGAAAGCTCATCCAGGAAAAAAATCTCTCCCTGACGGCATATTAGCAAACTTTTTGGCAATATTACAATATTACAGCAGGTTGGGCGTTAATATAGCGTAACCTAACGGATATTGCCTATGGTAAAAGTTTCTACCCTGTTTCACCGGGTGGATGGATTTGATGACAACAATGCATCATCTGCAATCCCGGGCTTGCTGGACCTGGATCTTGGGGATCAGTTTTTGGAAAACCTGCTGGCTCCTCTTATATATGATCCGGGCGAAAGACTGGTGAAAACCATTTTACAGAAAATCTGAAGAGGGGCCCATACGGGCCTCTTTTTTTCATACAACATTCGTTTACTACTTGTCTGTTTTTCCTTTCGGTAAAGAAAGTGGTAAGAGGAGAAAAAAGACCCCGGGTGGACCCTTTTCAGTTTATTCGCTGGTGGAGGAGCGAGATGGAGGAGGTGATAACGACTGCCGCCGTTTCAGTGCGTAATTTGGAGTCTCCCAGGTGAAAAGGTAAATAACCGGCTTCAATCGCCTCAGAAATCTCTTCCTCTGTGAAATCTCCCTCTGGTCCGACCAGCATGGTGTAGTTACCCGAGAGTTCCAGCTCACCTAGGCCCTGCCTCTCCAGGGGATAACAGTGTGCAATTCCAAGGGTCCCCTCTCTACTGACCCGGAGAAACGATTCCAAACCTGACGGTTTGTGCAGAACCGGTTTAAATGCTTTCAGCGATTGTTTTATCGCTGAGACAATAATTTTTTCCAGCCGCTCCAGTTTAACCTCTTTTCGCTCACTTCGCATACAGATCAAGGGAGTTATTTCAGTTATTCCGATCTCTGTGGCCTTTTCAAGGAACCACTCAAAACGATCCAGGTTCTTGGTAGGCGCCACTGCAAGATGTAGTGAATAAGTGAGAGGCTTGAAATCCGGAGTGTGTGACTCGATCTGGAGCTTACAATGCTTTGGATGATCATCAATAATATGTGCTTCATACCACCCCCCCTTTCCATCCACCAGGATCACACGGTCTCCTCTGGCCATCCTGAGCACGCGAACGGCGTGTTTTGACTCCTTCTCGTCCAGTTCAAAAATATCGCTCTGTATGTGTGGATTGTAAAAAAGTTGCATGACAGGAAATTGTACTTAAAAATAGTAAATTAAGCGGCCAAACCTCTACAGGATGTTCAGAATAGGAATATTGTCAGATACGCACGGTTTCTTCGACCCCAGGATCACGGCACATTTTGGAGCGTGTGATGAGATCTGGCATGCAGGAGATATAGGTGATTATGAGGTTGTGATACAACTCAACCGGATTGCTCCGGTAATCGCTGTATACGGCAATATCGACGGAACCTCCATCCGTTCCAGGTTTCCCGGTCATCAGCGTCATATTCGGGAAGGGCTGGATATCTGGATGACCCACATAGGAGGCTACCCGGGTCACTACGATGTTCGTGTCAAACCGGAAATTTTCGACAATCCACCTGGTCTCTTTATCTCAGGTCACTCACATATCCTCAAGGTCGTGCCTGACAAAAAATATGGCTTTCTTCATATCAATCCCGGGGCCGCAGGACGGAATGGGCTTCATAAAGTTAGGACCCTGGTCCGTTTTGAAGTGGATCAGGGAAGAATCGGGAATCTGGATGTAATAGAGTTGGGGACGCGCACAAAGGATATGGATGTCTGATCCCTGCTATTCATATTGTAAAAAACGGTCAATAAAAAGATCCAGTCTTCTCCGGGCTGCCAGGCTATAAACATAGGACGGCTGACCGGCTCTTCCTTTGATCCTTCGTTCACCTTCTTTCAGGTCATATACAATCTCGTTAAATTTCCGGTTTGAGGAGAGCACCTGCAGTCCCCCCGGAGTATATGCGATGTAATACCATGTTTTATCGTCTGCCTCCAGGTAGATATCAAACAGGTCACCTGAACCCCTCTCAACAAATTCCACGTAAGCCTGAACCTTTTTATTTACCTGGATATCCCCAATGTTCCCAATTCCAACCATACCGTTATACCGAAATGACCTGGAGTCCTGGTTCCATTCAAGATGAAGATCATCAAAGAAAATAGTATGCTGCAACTGGGGCGGGATCTCCTCGTAAGCCCCGGTAAGCCCCATCTGGCGCTCCAGGGTGTTGGCCAGTTGCCTGCCCAGGAGGTCCTTCATTGCCAGCAGATAATAGGGATCGGTAAGATCCACAGGTTCCAGGTTAGGCAGACTGTCGATTTCTGCTCCCATCACCTCCAGCGCTTCCTTGGAAAAGTAAAAATCAAGTCCCAGAATCAGTCTTGTATCGAATTTCTCCTCACCGACCCTGTGTGTTGCATTACCTGTAGATACCATTTTCACGAGCCCGTAATCGAGGTTCAGATTGATGGGGCCTTCTCCGTACACCAGGCAACTATCGGTCTCGAATCTCAGGTATTCCCCGGGCCAGTTCTGATCTTCCAGTTTCTCAGGAGTTGAGATTATATAACTCCGCTTCTCAGGGTCATAGATCAGTTCACCACTTGCCGAGGTGATATTCGCATCGAAATAATCCAGCCTGCTGGAGAGGAAAGTGGAATAGATATGTGTAGAATCCCTTGAAATCAGAGAACCGGCGAAGATCTTGTCCAGTGCAGTGTTCTGCATCTGTTCAGGAATGGGAATACGGATATTTGCGGGATCTATAACCGAGGTAAAACGCAACCAGGATTTCCCGATCCCACAATTATGAACCAGTCTTGTTCCACCATCAAAAGTCAGAAATTCTGCGTCCCCGGAAAGTTGAACATCTCCCTGGAAATCAAAATTTGGGCTCAGCATAAATGGATCATCCTCAGCCACATTTCCAGTTGCAAGGGTGATTACGGAGGTGTCAACCCAGATCTTATCGAAATGGAGCTGGTAGCTGTTGCCAATTACATCCAGGTAATCAAGGTATCCCGAACCGGTGTAATCAATGGCACTCTTCACCCCAATGGAGGCATTATAGAACTGATACTGCCTGTTTATCTTATTCACAATTAATTTCGCATTCTCAAGCAGGTCCATGGTTGCCCGGTAGCCAATATCAACCTCTCTCTTATCGGGCAATACATAGGCATCTGCCACTTCAATAAAAGGAACACCTGTGGCATGAAGCATCCTTGTCCTGTAATCATAGGTAGCATAGGTGGAAACAAAGTTCAGGCTGTCCTGCAGGGGATGGGTCGAAGTGTAGGTAGGCCCGTTGGTTCTCAATGAATCGATCCCTATATCCACATTGTTCTCCGGCAGGATCTTTTCCTGTGAGAGTCCTACCTGCTTTTGATCCATATACCAGGTGATCTTATCAAGCCTTGTTTTATAAAGGTTATATGGGAACTCAATGAGTGTAGCATCTCCAATAGCCGTGAATTCCCCAATGCGTTGATCCAGGTCAACGAATGCATTTACATCATCTGTAAGCAGGGAGTATTCCTGAACGGACTGGTCCCTCAGCATAACACCAGCCGAATCAGCACTGAGCGTACGTGCCCCATACCGGAACAGGTCAGATTCAATGCGTGCATCCTGGAACCCCATGGCTCCACGGCCCGTGAGCCCGTTTTCACTCAGAGATAGCATCCCACTATGGAAAACACTGTCATTGAATACTTTGAAGGTCTCATTCACCCTGGAAACATCCATCCTCTTCTCATCAGGGAACAGTTTTACATTGGCTACCGTGTTCTCTACATAAGGATATTCCGTTCCCTCCGTCTGTTCACGAACCAGGAAGCGCCGGGAATGAGTCATCATGGAATCGGGGTGCATAATAAATTCATCGGACAAGGTGGTGGATGTAAGGAAATCGAATGATCCGAACCCACGCAATCCCCTGCTGCTCATCTCTATATCGTTATAAAAAGTCCCTATTCCACCATATAGTTGAATACCCTCTTCAGGAACGTCCAAATAGAAACCAAGTGAATTGTCATCCCTTAATGACATATCCAGGTCAAGCGGTGGCATGATACCGGCAGAGATAAAGGTCCCTTTGGGCCTTATACTTTCAGGATTGAAGTTATCGAGACTGTCAATTGAAAAGGGTTCCATCTCGAAATAGAAATCATCTCTGTGGTATACCCCATTTTGTATACTCTTATCATCAAAGTATATGTATGAGCCTGCAGTACTTGTGAAGGTAGGATACTGGGGAAAACTGGCCAGACCGGATTTATTATGCGGATCATCAATCAATAATTGTCCTGTCATATCCTCCATATTATTCTGGATACGTGCCGTAATCAGTTCTCCAAGCTCATTATATTCATCTGTATAAATCGATATTCCCAGTGAATCGATCTTAGTCAGATCTATTTTAAAATCATCATAGTCAAAATAGAAGTCCTTTCCGGAAAAATGGAACAGGCCCGCATCCACATTTCCATCGAACTGGAAGGACCTGTTACGCTTCATCACAATGCGATTCTGTAAGGGCACCAATCTCACATTTTGCGAATCACTCAAAAAAATGACCGGGATACCTGATATGGAAAGGTCCCGCGTGTGGAGGTCAAGCTGGGCATTGGATTTCCCCTCAGTACGTGAATTAAACCTGATCACGTCATAGTCGCGTTGCCGCATGGAAGCACTGATATAATCCAATGTTTTTTGCCTGACGGTGATCAGGTCCGTAGCGTCATCATAATAGACGAAACCATACTTCGACAGCGTCATAAGCAGGTGGCGTACCTGGTAGGGCGGATACCCTATATAGTCGGCATAGTTAAGAAGAGCAAATGTCTCACGCTGCAGCATACGGGAAAAGGTATAGAGCTGCGCCAGAGGGTGCTGATAATCCATTCCCTGCAGCTCTGTGTAAAAATCCATGTCGAAAAAAGTATTGGACTCAAATGATGCACGACCCACGGAAGTTCCCTGAAGCGCCTGCAAATTCATAAATGATTCGCCCCTGTTCCAGGAAAGTTCGTCGAAATTCATATCGATATTGTGGTAGCTGTCGGCATAAGGTCCCAGTGATTTGAAGTCATCATTCTTATTGAGTCGTAACAGGTCCCTTGCAACATCATATGAGAGTTCCTGGTCGGGATGATATATGGAGTCACTGCCCAGGTATATGGTGATTGAGGCGTCAGGTGACCTTATAAACCTGTTATTCATTGAGACTCTGTCCGCCTCGGCCCTCACACGAAGGGTGTCATCGGCAAATACCTCCAGTACAGCCGGTACCCCATCTACCGACGACCCGACCAGATTGGCGCCTTCGATGGAAAGTCCCCCCGCATAATTAATTCCGGGAACATAATCATCGATCCTGTAAGAGCTTTTGTAGGATGTGAATTTAGGATATGCGATTGATGCAAGGTCCTTGATCAGGGTTACCTTATCCTCGAGCTTTCCGAGTGCGATTCCCTCAAACAGAGCCGGATAATATAACTTTACCGAATCTGCAGTATATCCGGGTGTTTTGAGATTGATCAGAAAATTATCCAGCACTGCATTCAATTCATCTTCAGGCATTCCCGCCCGTTCCCAGGTCACTATTCCATGTGTACCATAAAGATACAATTCCAGTGGGTTTACATATCCACTGGCATCCATTATCTGGATGAAATCCCTTCCGGAGTAGCAGGCGATGGTCACATCATCAAATATTACCCGCATGGTCTCCTCCGTTTGAAACTTGAATGAAGGAGTTGAAATCTTCCAGGATATGGTGTTAGATTCATATAACATGTTACCCTCCAATAACTTAAACGATATTGAGAGCCATTGATCAATATCCCTGATCGTTGTCTCATTATTCTTAAGCAACAGGAGTATGCCCTCCAGCCATTCATCATATCCATGACTGGTCTTCCCCTGAGTAAAAAACTCCATCATGATCCTTTCATAGGAAATGAAGTGAGGTCTGGGTCTGCATCTCCGTTTTAGCATCAGATTAGATACGTCGATAATCTCCATTCTTTGCTGGAATTCCAGGGAGTCATAAACATGCAAGAATCGCTGGAAATCAGGAATTTCTGAAGATTCAAGATAGTTGCCTGTAAAGGTGGTCAATTCCGATACGTAAAGCCCTGTATCCCTGGAAAATTCACGGATAGTCTGCGCATTCAGGAGAATCCCTGACAGAAGAAGAACGATGATGGTGACGGCTTTTCTCATGTTTCCATCTCAGGGCTCAGATTATTAACAAAAGTGAGGGAGATCCAGTTGGATGCTTCCCTTGTATTCAAATGGTTCAGTCCGCACCGGTAAGCCTCATTCAGGACAAATTGCACATCTTCCGCAAGAATTCCACTAAGCAGCATCAGTCCCTTATTTATAAGGTGTTCAGTATATACGTGTAAATCCCTTACAAGTGTATTCCTTGTAATATTGGCCAGAATGATGTCAAACTTCTCTTTTTGGAGCACGCCCACATCGCCAAGTCTCACATCCATTGTTTTAACCTTGTTTCTTCCTATGTTCTCAAGTGCATTTTCATAAGCCCATTGGTCAATATCAACTCCCAGCACCCGTGCAGCTCCCAATTTACAGGCGTAGATTCCCAGCACCCCGGTTCCGCAACCCATATCCAGGATCCTCTTCCCTTTAAAATTATGATCTCCCATCTCCCTGATCATCAACTTGGTGGTATAATGGTGGCCTGTACCGAATGACATCTTGGGTTCAATAATGAGCGTGCATGCAAGATCGTGTGTTGAATCGTGAAAGGGTGCTCTTATCAGCACCCTTTCATCAATAACGACCGGGTCAAACTTCTTTTCCCACTCTTTGTTCCAGTTCTGATCTTCCATTTTGTGGAACCTGTACTGGACTTTGATATTCATAGCTGCCAGTTCATCGATCAGCAGGTTCAGTGTATCAGAATTGTAATCTGACTCTTCAATGTAAGCCAGGATATCATCATCACCCTCCATAAAACCATCGAATCCGATCTGTGCCATCTTTGCATAAAGGATCTCCTTTTCATTGCTGACCCAGGACCTTGCAGGTATGACGAATTCGAGGTATACCATCGAGGCTGTTCGAGTTAATATGAATTCACAATTGCCAGAAAGTCTTCAGCTTTCAGTGAAGCCCCCCCTATCAGTCCGCCGTCCACATCCGGATTGGCGAACAATTCTGAAGCATTCGAGGGTTTGCAACTTCCCCCGTACAGGATCGTCATGTTTTCGGCCACATCCTTGTCAAATAGTTCTACAAGCAGATCCCTGATAAACTTATGCATCTCCTGTGCCTGATCCGGTGTCGCCACAACACCTGTGCCGATGGCCCAGACCGGTTCGTAGGCAATGACAACCCTTTTCATATCATCAGCTGAAAGATCCGCAAGTCCGACAGAGAGCTGTTCCCTGATTATATCAAAAAGTGCACCTTCCTCTCTTTCCTTCAACACCTCTCCACAGCAATATATGGGTTTAAGTCCTTTTGAGAGTGCAAGTATCATTTTCTTATTCAGCAATTCATTATCCTCTCCATAATAGCTCCTTCTCTCCGAATGCCCTATGATCACGAATTCAGCTCCGGCCGATACAAGCATTTCTGGTGATACTTCCCCGGTATAGGCCCCTGACTCCTCCGAAGCGCAGTTCTGAGCAGCAAGCTTAACACTATCGATCAGATCTTTCACCCTGCTGAGGTGTGTGTATGGAGGAGCGATAATTACAAGCGCATCGCTACTTTTCGCTTTTTCCAGTTTCTGTACAGCTTTAGCAAGTTCCATGCCATCCTTCAGAAGTGTATTCATTTTCCAGTTTCCGGCAACAATTTTCTTTCTCATTGTCATTTGGGTATAATTGATTCGTATTTAAAAATAGTAAATATTCATGTAGCGGTCAGGGATTCCAGTTTTACACTTTTACAGGTGAAATCCTGCCTGAAAGTAAAATAATGACCATCAGCGCCAGTATAAAAGCCAGTGCTACACTTTTTTCGCGCTTATCAGCTCCCTGATTCAGAAGTAATGCCGGTAAAAAATGATCAAATTCAACCACTTCAAACGAGAAATCATCGTATACTCCTGCATCCTGAAGTATTTGCTGCTCCTCATCCAGTGGGGCCGACGCGTTCCCTATAAGTTCAGACCACTGTGGATCCAGCTGTTCGAGAGTCGGAAAATCCCTCCAGCCCCATTTCCCAAGGATGATACCATCTTTGAGCAGGACAAACCCAGGATTGGATCGTATAATGGTCTTTAGCATGATTTCATCTCCTGCCATGAAACGATATCCCAGGGCCAGTTCTGAAGAGATAGATTCCACCTCGGCAGATGGAGAGGCCGTTACAGCATAAAAGGAAAAATCACTTGCGACAATTTCAAGTTGTGACCACTCTCTTGCGTTAACAAGAGCACTCTGTTCCGCTTTTCCCAGGTTGTTAGTGATCAGAATCAAACTATATCCCGGGTCAGAGAGGATCTCATTTACGATATCGGATCCGGATTGATCCATGATAGCAAAATCATGTATAGGTGGCTCGTAACCCCGCTTTACAAGTTTCGATTCGCTTGTAACAAATTCCCAGTGGACGGTATCCTTTGGATAATCCTCCATAGTAAATGTGGAGGTCTTACCTGTATCGGTGTTTCTGTAAATCAAAGTGGTCCTGTACTCATCAACCGGGACCCCCTCCGGGATTTCCATTTCATCTTTGATCACAGTACCCACATCATAGGGTCTGAAATCAATTAAAGGAAGATGCCTGTAGTTCCAGAAGGAGAAGAGGGATGCCATCGCAAACAGACTCACTACAATCACCCATTCCCTTAGGTCCCTCCCATGAAAAGTGCCTGAGTTCCGGCCAAAATAGAGGATCAGCACAAACACCATCAGTATAACATTCTTAAAAAATGTCTCCCAGTTGGTAAGGATCAGCGCATCACCAAAACAACCGCAATCAGTAACGGGATTGAAAAGGGCCAGGATCAGTGTCAGCAAAGTAAAAAAGGAGACAAACCACAACAGTACCTTGAATGTGATCTTTCTTCTGTATCCCAGGATCAGAATAATTCCCAGCACAAGTTCAAATGCAGAGAGAAAGATTCCCAGGGGAAGGGATAAAAAATCCAGAAATCCCAGTTTAAAAGCTGTGAAATAATCAGAGAATTTATAGGCTGACCCCAATGGGTCCAGCGCTTTAACAAATCCACTGAATATAAAGACCAACCCTACTATGATGCGGCTGAGTAATCGAATGTACTTCATACCATTAGCTCCATTTGTTTGATAATCATATTTGAAATTTCCAGCGGGGAGAGCATGGCCCCATCTGGATCCATGCAGTTTATGATCTCCAGATCATTCACATGCTCCTTGAGGGAGATGTAGACTTTTCGTACCTGTTCCTGAAATCCGAGACTCTCCTCATGAATATCACGTTCTCCCTTTAAATAATCCCTGTCTTCTCCGTTTCGCGCACTGTTCAGTTGTTTTCTTGTAAATTCAAAAGGAACATTCAGATAGAGGTTCAGATCGGGCCTGGGCAGTTGATTATATCCGTACTCATATTCAAGGATCCAGTCCCTTAACTTTACTTGCTCCTCCAAACCGGAAAGTTTGGCGCACTGAAATGCAATATTTGAATAAACATACCTGTCCACGACCACCAGGTTCCCATCATCCATCCACTGCCTGATCCGGGTGGAGGCATCAGCCCGGTCCCCGGCAAATATCATGGCTACCAGGTACGGATCTACCTGGTCGTTGGCACCCATCTCTCCCCTGAGGAACCTGGCCACCAGCTCTCCGAATACGCCCTCCTCCAACCTTGGAAAGTGGAGATACTTGTATGGAACAGCATTCTGTTCAAGGTGTTCTCTTAACAATTTCAACTGGGTCGATTTACCAGAACCATCCAATCCTTCAATCACCAGGAAACGCATGAATCAAATTTGGATTATTTAGTGTATTTTTAAACCAGTTACCAAACATACAAAATCTAGGCTATTCCCAGAGTGAATTGATGAATAACTTCTCCACATCAGACTCCCTCTTTTCAAAGAATCTGTCACTGAACCTGGGCGGATCATTCATGAGTCTGTCCACTCCAAAGATTATGGGAATTCTCAATACCACACCGGACTCTTTTTATGCAGGCAGCAGGGTCCCGGAGCCTGGACAGGCAGTTGAAAGAGCACGTGAGATGATAGAGCAGGGTGCTGATATCCTGGACATAGGTGCGGTTTCTTCCAGACCGGGCTCTGAGGATATACCGGAAAGTGTGGAACTGGATAGATTTATTCCGGTGCTGGAAGCCTTGAGAGAAGCATTCCCCGAGTTCCCCCTTTCAATTGATACCTGGAGATCGGGGGTGGCCCGTTCATTACGGGAACAATTCGGGATAAACATGGTCAATGATATTTCTGCCGGTGAATTTGATCCGGAAATGTTCCCGACAATCGCCCAGCTGGGCATCCCCTACGTCATGATGCATATGCAGGGGACGCCTTCAACGATGCAGGAGGATCCGGTTTATCATCAAATTGTGAATGACCTGCTACAGTTCTTTGCTGACAAGATATTCCAGCTGCGGCAACTCGGTGTGATTGACATGATTATCGATCCCGGATTTGGGTTCGGAAAAACACTTGAACAGAACTATATACTACTGAAAGAGTTTGAAACTTTCCGAATGTTTGAACTGCCAGTGATGGCGGGAATATCTCGTAAATCAATGGTATACAAAGTATTAGAATCGGATCCTGATCATGCGCTTAACGGGACAACTGCTGCCCATATGGCTGTATTGCTCAGAGGAGCCAATCTGCTCAGGGTTCATGATGTGCGGGCTGCAGTGGAAACAGTAAAGATCTTCCGGCAGATTTATTAAATTTGAGCTCAGAATGCTCCCATGGTCACTTTATTTTTACATATCCGCCTTCTTGATATTATAGACATTTTCCTGGTGGCCCTGCTTTTTTACCAGCTCTATATGCTGATCAGGGGGACAGTAGCCTACAGCATCACCCTCGCCATAGCGGCCATATATCTATTCTGGTGGGCTGTAAGGGCCATGCAGATGGAATTGCTGAGCACCATACTGGGATCAGTCCTCAGTGTGGGAGTCATCGCACTGATCATCGTATTTCAGCAGGAGATCAGAAGGTTCCTGATTTTTATCGGATCACGCTATGTGGATGGTAACCGGATCAGTTTTGAGAAGATCCTGAACCTCCGCTTCGAAACAAAGCCGAAGGTCAAGATCCGTTCCATCATGAAAGCGGTAATGCAGTTTTCCCTGGAGAAAACCGGTGCACTTATCGTGATCAGGAACAATTCAAATCTGGATATGTATTCTGAAACCGGTGACGTACTCAATGCAGAGACCTCCAGCCGGTTGTTTGTCAGCATTTTTAATAAGACCAGTCCGCTTCATGACGGTGCCGTGGTTGTGGAAAATGATAAAATAAAGGCAGCCAGGGTGATCCTCCCGGTTACTGATAAGATGGACCTTCCTCCTGAATATGGTTTGCGGCACAGGGCCGGACTGGGTATTTCTGAAGTGACCGACTCACTGGTGATTATAGTTTCCGAAGAGACCGGCCAGATCTCAATGGCCGAAAACGGGATCCTTCAAAAGAATATCCCTTCCAGGCTGTTAAGGCAGAAACTGGAAGAGGATTTCGGGTAGAACCTATTTCCGGCTGAAAAGTGACTTCTCCTGTCCCAGTACCAGCCTGCGTATATTTGAACGGTGAGTGATCAGGACCAGTACAACCACCACCACAGAAAAAATCCTGATGGCCGTCGATTCTGAGCGGAACACCCAGATGATCCATACCGGGTAAGAAAAGACCGCAATCAGCGAACTCACGGCTGAGATCCTGGTAAAAAGAAAGACCAGCAGGTAGATACCCATTGCCGCCAGCGCGCCAAAAGGGTGAATGGCAAGTGCAACACCTGTGGTGGTGGCCACTCCCTTCCCTCCCCTGAATCCGGCAAAGAGCGGGAAGATATGGCCAACAACAGCCAACAGACCCAGGATTATTTTCAAAATCACCCAGGCTTCCGAACCATGAGCAATCTCCTGCTGCGCCAGGGCAAGGTTCACTGCCAGGAAGCCCTTTAACATATCCAGAATCAGAACCGCTATCCCAATAGGCTTTCCAAGCACCCGAAAAGCATTTGTAGCACCGGCATTCCCACTGCCATGTTCACGCAGGTCTACCCCTTTTATAGCACTTCCCAACCAGACTGAAGTTGGAATTGACCCCAACAGATAAGCACCCGGTATTATTATGATAAAACAAAACATTGTGCTAAAATACATAAAACAAAACACCGGCCCATTCTTGTCCATAAATTGCTGATCAACGAAATATAATACGATTACAATGAAACAATCGTCACCCAATTGCTGTAAAAGTACATAGCAACGTGAAGCGCTTAAACAATGGTGTCATTAAGAAAGAGTGAAGCCAACTTAAAGGTGATCTTAGAAAATTCTCTGGATAGCATCTGGTCCATAGACACGGATTATCGAATTCAATATGCGAATGAGGTATTTGTTAAGGCCTTTGCACAAACATTTGGTGTTCTTCTGGCACCAGGCCTGAATCTCCTTGAATCATTGCCGGAGTCTCTCAGAGTCACGTGGAAGGAGCGTTACGACAGAGCATTTAACAAGGAGCATTTTGTATTCACTGATAAAATAGAACTGCCTGATAAGGAGATATATATTGAAGTAGCAATGTCCCCAATCCTGCTGGAGGGCAAAGTGATTGGGGCCTCGTTTTATGGCAGGGATATTTCAATGCAAAAAGAATATGAGACCCGACTTTTAGTTGCCAAAGAAAACGCGGAAGAAAATAAAGAGCGTTACAATGCACTATATAACCGCTCAAATGACTTTGTGTATATACATGACCTTGAAGGTAACTTTTTAGATGCCAATAACGCTACATTAGACAGGTTTGGTTATACAGAAGAAGAAATCCCTGCTTTGAACATCTCAACTTTTTTAGAAGAACCAGATCTCTCCAAAGCATCAAATGAGATAAAATCACTCCTGGAAACGGGCAGTCAAAAGGAAAAAATAGAGTACAAGCTTAGAAAAAAGAATGGCGAGCGGGTTTATGTTGAGACCATGTCATCAATTATATTCCAGGATGAGAAACCTGTTGCTATACAGGGTATTGCGCGCGACATTACCCAACGAAAAATAGCCGAAGAATCCAACAAAAGGCTTAATAATGCCATCAGGCAATCAAATGAGATCGTTTTCATGACGGATAAAGAAGGAATCATTACCTATATAAATCCGCAATTCTCCAAGGTGTATGGTTACTCCGCAGAAGAAGTTTTGGGAAAAGTGACACCACGTATCTTAAAAAGCGGTCATCTAAGTTCGGAAGAATCTGGACAAATGTGGGAAAAGATTCTGAATAAAGAGAGTGTCAGTTCTGAATACAAAAACAGGTGCAAGGATGGAACTTTAATTGACATTGACGGTAATGTTGATCCCATTCTTGACGAGGGTGGTGAGATTATTGGATTTTTAGGCATACACAGAGACATTTCGGATCGCAAGCGTACCGAAGCGGATTTGATCTTAGCCAAAGAAAAAGCCGAGGAAAGTGAAAAAGAATTAAAATACTCTCAAAAAATTGCGCGGATTGGGTTCTATATCCTGGATTTTAAAACCGGCCTCTGGACAAGCTCTGAAATGCTTGATGAAATCTTTGGGATAGACAAAGATTACGTCAGGGATGTGGAAGGATGGTTAGCTCTGGTTCACCCTGATTTTCAAGCTGAAATGCTTGAATATTTCAACATCTCCATTTTGAATAATCATGATCAGTTCAATAAACAATATAAAACTTTTAATAAAAAAACAAAGCACAGTACCTGGGTTCATGGTTTAGGTACCTTAGAATTTGATGCAGGGGGTGAGTTAAGTCGAATGTTCGGAACCATCCAGGATATTACCCGTAGCAAGCAGATTGAATCAGATTTAAAGGATGCCAAAGAAAAAGCTGAAGAAAGTGATCGATTAAAATCTGCTTTCCTGGCCAACATGAGCCACGAAATCCGCACACCCATGAATGGGATACTTGGTTTTTTGAGCCTGCTTAACAATACGGACCTGACCAATGATATAAGGGATAAATACATACGTATATTGAATAGCAGCGGCGAACGACTTTTAAATACAATCAATGACATTATTGAAATTTCGAAAATAGAATCAGGAGATGTGGATTTAGCCGTTTCAGAGATAAATATTCAGAAGTTGGTGACTTTCTATTACGACTTCTTTTTGCCCGAAGCGGAGCTGAAAAATCTGGAATTTAATCTGGTACAGCCCCGCGAACACAATTTAATGAAGGTATATACGGACAAAAATAAGTTGGACTCGGTATTAATCAACTTGATTAAAAACGCCATTAAATGTACAGAGAAAGGTAAAATTGAATTTGGGTATGAGGTGCTCGGTGAGGATCTTAAATTCTTTGTGAGAGATACCGGAATGGGTATAAATAAAGAGAGCGTGGATCTAATATTTGACAGATTCATACAATCAGATATTAGCCGGACCAAAGCCCATGAAGGATCTGGAATTGGCTTATCAATTTGTAAAGCTTATGTAGAACTGATGGGCGGTAAAATACATGTTGAGTCCGAAGAAAACAAAGGCTCGCTCTTTTACTTTACAATCCCAAAATATTCGGATGAAATTCAAAAACTGGCTGTTCACGGTGATATTCTTGAAACTGACAAAAGCAATATCATACGCAATAAGCCCAGGAAACTAAAAATACTTATCTCTGAGGATGATGAAGTTAGTTCAATGTATATAAATACCGTTTTGGAGAACATTGATTGTGAGATAATTGAATGTGAAAATGGGAGTAAAGCAGTGGAACTTTGTAAAAGTAACCCGGATATTGATCTTATTTTAATGGATATTCATATGCCTAAAATGAATGGTTATGAAGCAACCCAAAAAATCAGAGAGTTTAACAAAGAGGTATATATTATAGCACAAACTGCTTTCGCCCTGGGTGGTGATCGAGAAAAAGCATTACAGGCCGGATGTAACGAACACATCCCAAAGCCTATTAATAAGACTCAATTATTGAATCTGATCGGGGAGTATATTTCTTACAATAAATAAATTATTAATCTATGCTGGCTTTCCGGCTCCTACAATTTAACTATGGGTTTAATTGCGGACCAGCTGCTACCAGCGCCTTCCCTTCAGCATTATCAGTAAATTGCTCGAAATTGGTAATAAAGCGCTGAGCCAGGTCCCTGGCCTTCTTCTCCCATTCAACGGGATCTGCATATGTATCCCTTGGATCAAGGATCCCTGGATCAACATCGTGCAACTGCGTCGGAACCTCCAGGTTAAAATAAGGGATCACTTTAGTGGGTGCGTGGTCGATCGATCCGTCCAGGATGGCATCAATGATCTTTCGTGTATCCTTGATGGATATCCTTTTCCCGGTACCATTCCAGCCTGTGTTCACCAGGTAGGCTGAAGATCCCGCAGCATTCATCCTTTTCACCAGTATTTCACCGTATTTGGTGGGGTGCAGGGTCAGAAAGGCTGCGCCAAAACAGGCTGAGAATGCCGGTACGGGCTCGGTGATCCCCCTTTCGGTTCCCGCTAGTTTGGCAGTAAAACCGGATAGAAAGTGGTATTTGGTCTGGTCCGGGGTAAGCTTTGATACTGGTGGCATCACGCCAAATGCATCGGCTGTCAGAAAGATCACCTTTGTAGCATGTCCTGCTTTGGAAACAGGCTTTACAATATTATGAATGTGATATATTGGATAGGAAACCCGTGTATTCTGGGTCTTGGACGAATCATCAAAATCAACTTTACCTTCCGCATCAACAATGACATTCTCCAGCAGGGCGTCACGCTTGATGGCATGGTAAATATCCGGCTCACTCTCCTCACTCAGATGAATGGTTTTGGCATAACAGCCTCCTTCAAAGTTAAAGACCCCGTCATCGTCCCAGCCATGTTCGTCATCCCCAATCAGAGCACGTTTCGGATCTGTTGAAAGGGTTGTTTTTCCGGTACCCGACAGTCCGAAAAAAATGGCGGTGTCACCATCGGGACCCACGTTGGCGGAGCAGTGCATGGCAGCTATACCCTGAAGCGGCAGATAGTAGTTCATAATGGAGAAGATTCCTTTTTTCATCTCCCCGCCATACCAGGAACCACCAATAACAGCCTTTTTTTCAGTCAGGTTGAAGAATACAAATATTTCAGAATTGAGCCCCTGCTCCTTCCATAGGGGATTAACAGTTTTTGAGGCATTCAACACAACAAAATCAGGTACAAAAATCTCCAGCTCCTCTTTGGATGGGCGAACAAACATATTGATCACAAAGTGGGCCTGCCAGGCTACTTCCATGACAAATCTCACCCTGAGCCTGGTATCTTCATTGGCACCGCAATAGCAATCCACCACATAAAGGCGTTTCCCTGTAAGCTGGGTGGCGGCCAGCCTGTATCCATGATCCCATACCTCCTTTGATATGGGTTTATTATCTGAACTTTTGGCCTTTTCCGATCTCCACCAGACTGTATCCCGCGTGGTATCATCCATCACGATGTATTTATCTTTTGGCGATCGGCCGGTGTAGATCCCTGTATCAACCTTAACTGCACCAAACTCACTTACGACCCCAACTTCAAATCCTTCCAGACCAGGGCTCATCTCCTCCATGTAGAGCTGTTCATAGGTGGGATTATAGATTACATCCTCAATCCCTGTGATCCCATACTGTTCAAGTTTCAATTTATTCAAAATACCTGCCATAGTATATCAAGATTTATTCTTTCAGATTGAATAATATTTCAATTTATAAGCAATTAAGAGCATATTCTGAAAATTGCTGCACGAAGTTCCTAAAAAAAAGCGGCAAAATCAAGTTTCACCGCTTAATTGATCTATAAAGCAGTTCAACCTACCTCAGGTTGGCCTGTGCGGCAGCCAGCCTGGCAATAGGAACCCGGAAAGGAGAACAACTTACGTAGTTCATTCCAACCCGGTGACAGAATTCCACCGAATCAGGATCTCCACCATGCTCACCGCAAATACCAACCTTCAATTTGGGATTGGTTGAACGGCCTTTAGTGGTCCCCATTTCAACCAGTTGTCCTACACCCTCCTGATCAAGTGTCTGGAATGGATCGTTCTTTAACAGACCTTTCTGAATATAAATAGGCAGGAATTTACCGGCGTCATCACGGGAATAACCAAATGTCATCTGGGTCAGGTCATTGGTCCCAAATGAGAAAAATTCGGCATGTTCCGCTACCAGGTCTGCTGTCAAAGCCGCCCTCGGGATCTCAATCATGGTACCCACCTGGAAGTCGCACCTGGCTCCTTTCTCAGCAAACACCTTCTCGGCGGTGGCTCGGATAATCTCCTCCTGCATTTTGAACTCTTTCCAGGTGCCGATCAGCGGAACCATGATCTCGGGTCGTGCATCCACACCCTTTTTGGTCAGGTTCACAGCTGCTTCCATAATGGCCCTTGCCTGCATTTCTGTTATCTCAGGGTAGGTGTTGCCCAACCGGCAGCCACGGTGTCCCAGCATGGGATTGAATTCATGCAGGTCCTCCACAAGCGCCTGAATATCTTTCACAGTAATTCCCATATCATCGGCCATGATCTTCTGGTTGGCTTCATCGTGGGGAACAAACTCATGAAGCGGCGGATCAAGCAGGCGGATGGTTACCCCGAAGCCTGCCATGGCTTCCAGTATCCCTTCGAAGTCCTCACGCTGATAAGGCAGCAACTTATCAAGTGCCTTACGGCGTTCAACCTCTGTGGTAGCAAGGATCATCTCCCTCATCACTTTGATGCGCTCACCCTCGAAAAACATATGTTCGGTGCGGGTCAGCCCAATACCCTTGGCACCAAAATCCCGGGCAACCTTTGCATCGTGAGGAGTATCAGCGTTTGTGCGGACATCCATCCTGGTATGCTTTTCAGCCAGTTCCAGAACAGCACCAAAATCACCACTCAGTTCAGGATCGATGGTCCCGACTTTTCCCTCGAGTACATTACCGGTAGATCCGTTCAGAGAGATCCAGTCACCCTCTTTAAGCGTCTTGCCTGCAGCAGTCATGGTGCGGGACTTATAATCAATCTTTATACCGCCGGCTCCGGATACACAGCATTTGCCCATTCCCCGGGCAACTACAGCTGCATGAGAGGTCATTCCCCCGCGTGCAGTCAGGATCCCCTTCGCAATGTTCATCCCCTCAAGGTCCTCGGGTGAGGTCTCAATTCTCACAAGTATGGTCTCAGGATATTTATTGGCTTCGTCGGCAAAAAATATAATCTGACCGGTGGCAGCTCCCGGAGAGGCCGGTAGGCCCTGGGCCAGAACAGTAGCCCTTGCTAGCGCACCCTTCTCAAATACCGGGTGAAGCAGCTCATCCAGTTTGGCCGGCTCCTGGCGTAGCAGGGCGGTTTTTTCATTGATCTTGCCATCACGCAGCATGTCCATGGCAATCTTAACCATGGCGGCTCCGGTACGTTTTCCTGTACGGGTTTGCAGCAGCCAGAGTTTACCTTCCTGAATGGTAAACTCCAGGTCCTGCATATCACTAAAATAATCTTCAAGCTTTTGTTCTGTCTCGTGCAGATCTGCGTACACTTCCGGCATGACCTCTTCAAGCGACGGATAGGTTGATACCCGTTCCTCTTCAGAAACACCGGCAAGTTTGGCCCATCTAAGGGAACCCTCTTTGGTGATCTGCTGGGGTGTCCGTACACCGGCTACCACATCTTCTCCCTGTGCATCGATCAGGTATTCTCCGTTAAAAATATCTTCACCGGTTCCGGCGTCACGCGTAAAGGCAACACCTGTACCTGAGGTCTCTCCCATGTTCCCATAAACCATGGCCTGCACGTTCACGGCAGTACCCCAGTCACCCGGGATCTGGTTCATGGTGCGATAGTACCTGGCCCTTGGTGTTTCCCAGCTGTCGAAGACAGCCATAATAGCTCCCCAGAGCTGCTCCCATGGATCGGTTGGAAAATCATGTCCGGTCTGTTTCTTCACTGCAAGTTTAAATTTCTCAACAAGCTCTTTCAGATCCTCAACAGTAAGTTCGTTATCATTTTCAACTCCTCTTGCTTCCTTCACCTTTTCCATAATCTCCTCGAAAGGATCGATATCCTCTTTCGATTCAGGTTTCATACCCAGAACCACATCGCCATACATTTGAACGAACCGACGGTAGCTGTCCCATGCAAATTTTTCGTTTCCTGTTTTTGCGATCAGACCCTGGACCGCATTTTCATTCATTCCAAGATTCAGCACTGTATCCATCATGCCAGGCATGGAAACCCTTGCTCCGGAACGTACAGAAACAAGGCAGGGATTCTCATTGCTGCCGAACCCGGCTCCCATGATATTCTCTATATGCTTGACAGCGGCTTCAACATCAGATTTGATAATTTCGATCACTTTGTCCTTACCCATCTGATTATATTCTGTACAAACCTCTGTGGTAATTGTAAATCCGGGAGGTACAGGAACACCGATCAGATTCATTTCTGCAAGGTTGGCACCTTTTCCGCCCAATAAGTTTTTCATGTCGGTCCTTCCTTCGGCTTTTCTGTTACCGAAAGTATATACGCGTTTAACTTCTGACATTGGAAATTTGCTTTTAGTTATTAATAATGAGTTATTTATATGAAATTATCTTTTTTTTTGGAGACACAAAGGTATCTAAAAAAAGATAAAAACTGTATTATATTATATTAAAATAAGGATCAGAAGATCAGCCATACTGACTGATGGCTTCCAGCATGGCCAGAACATTCTGGAGAGGAACATTGGCCTGTATGTTATGAACAGTATTGAAGACAAATCCTCCTCCGGGAGCAAAGATATCACACTCCCTCAGCACGTGGTCCCTGACCTCATCAGGTGTGCCAAAAGGCAGTACTCTCTGGGTATCCACACCGCCTCCCCAGAAGGTAAGCCGTTCCCCATATTTCTCTTTTAACCGGATCGGATCCATACCGGAAGCATTGATCTGCACAGGATTGATAATATCAAAACCGGAACCTATGAAATGCTCCATAAACGGCTCCACGGCGCCACAACTGTGTTTAAATGTTTTCCAGGGTGTATTCTGATGGATCCAGCTGTTGATCTTTCGATAGTAGGGAGCGTAGAGCTCTTCATATGTCTCCGGTGAACAGAAGGAGGAGTCCTGTGTCCCGAAATCGGTTCCACATATATAGGCCACATCCACAAGGTCGGCTGCGATATCCCTGACCATCTTAAGGTTCTCCAGGGCCACATCGGTCTGTTTCTCAAATATATAGTGGAGGTAATCGGGCCGCATCAGGGTGGACATATACCAGTCGGCCACATCGCGTATACCTTTTGGTGCCTTCAGGTTCAATGCGGGAACCAGTGCAATATCTCCAATACCGGTGCCGCCAAAGTTGGCCAGCACTCCCTTCCCCTTCACGGCCGCTTCAGGGATAATGCTCCTCCAGTATTCAAGATCAGCAGAGGTAAGCTGTGTAAACTCTTCCACATTATCCTCCGGATTGAGCTTGTTTTCATCAAGTGGTTCCTGCCGGTTCACAGCATCAAAGAAATAGGCCGCTTTGGGCATTCTGGCACTCGGCGGAACCGATTGATCACCTTGCGGGTAGATCAGGGTATCTCCACGATCATCCACAGAAACTGTAAAAGTACCTGGAACCATCACTTCCTGTCCCCATGATGTACGGTATTCTTTCCAGTCCTTCATCGGGTTCCCGAACATATCAGAAGGTGGCGAAACCCCGATCACATCCACTCCCATCGCCTCCTGCAGGTCCGCCTCTACAACTCCAAGCATCTGGTACGGTTCACTCACCCGGATCGGTCTCTTTTCCAGACCAAAGTGGTCCCGTAGCTGTTCCACAATACGTACATGAATTCCGGTAACCGGACTGGCTCCAAAATCAACCACCATACGGTCCGGCTGTTGATGATTCAATGTCTTTTGCAGATTCTCCCTGGAGTTGGCCATGACTTGTATAACTGTGAAATGATCGAAAAACAGTCCCAATTTAAGTATTATCATCCAGATTTTTATACCTGATTTTAGTTTGGACAATGATGCTAAATTTCTACATTTGATTTCACTGTATGATCATCCAGAACCTAACCATGGAAAGAAAAGAATTCTTAATGAAAAGTGTACTTGGAGCAGCTGTTCTTTCAATTGTTCCCGGACATCTCCTCGGGATTCCTTACAGACGGGAGCCACAGGAGGATCATAATCGTCTGAACGATGAAGAAAAAGCCGAAGGATTTGTGAGCCTTTTCAACGGTAATGACCTTACCGGCTGGACCGGTCAGGGACACAGCTATACAGTGGAGGCTGGAACCATAGTGATCCATCCGGCCCAAAGCGGCGGGAACCTCTATACCGAGAAGGAGTATGCTGATTTTATCTTCCGTTTCGAATTCAAACTTACCCCGGGCGCCAACAACGGTCTTGGGATCAGGACGCCCATACAGGGTGATGCCGCCTATATGGGTTATGAGCTGCAGATACTGGACAATACCGCCCCTGAATATGCCAACCTGCAACCCTATCAGTACCATGGTTCGGTATATGGCATCATTCCTGCTAAAAGGGGTTATCTGAACCCGGTTGGTGAGTGGAACAGCGAGGAAGTATATGTCAAAGGAGACAAGATCCGGATCACGCTCAATGGAACCACCATTGTGGATGGCGACCTGAAAGAGGCTACCAAAAATGGGACAGCTGATCACAGGGAACACCCTGGTGTGGGCCGTGCCAGTGGCCATATTGGATTCCTTGGACACGGTTCACAGCTCTGGTTCAGGAATATCCGCATCAAGGAGTTATAGGAGGGAGCATTCCTACCTCATTGTCAATACTATAATAGTATCAATGGGCTTCAGCTTCTCCTCCGGGATGGTTAGCGTGATCCCATCCTGGATCTTTTTTACATCTGCCCGTGAATCGTCATCGAAGTAGGTTGCAGACTGGAGCCGATCGGGATCAACTCCCTGGATCTCGATGGATGCCCCCTTATAATCCAGCACGTGGATGTAGATCTTATTGTCCTTCGCTGTGGTTGCTCCCCACTCCTGGGGTTTCATGGGGCCCTTCCTGGTACCATAGTAAGCCTCCCCGTATGACTCCAGCCAGTGGCCGATGGCCATCAGCGTATCCACATTCTCAGGCTGTATCTTACCGTTGGGCATGGGGCCGGTATTGAGCAGGAAGTTGGCACCATAGCCAGCGGCCCTGATCATCGTATGGACCAGTGTCTCCACCGATTTGTAATTCTGATCGATGATGTTGAATCCCCAGGAACCGTTCATGGTCTCGCACATCTCCAATGGCACCTGTTCGGAAATCCCCGTATTGTTAAATCCCATGGAATTCTCCCCGGGGAGATCGCGTTCAAACATCATGAAATCCTCTCCCGGGAAAGGCATCATGTGGTGGTTGCTTCCTATGAGGGCTCCGGGCTGAAGTTTGTGTATCAATGCATAGGTCTCTCCCAGCCGCCAATCGGCATCGGGCTTGTCCCACATGCCGTCGAACCAGATCCCCCCGACCTCGCCATACTGCGTCAGCAACTCCGTCAGCATTGTGTTCATATAGTCAATATAGGCATTGAAGTCCCCAGACTGAGACCGGCCCGGTATCCCGTTTCCGGTACGTCCGTGCGGAAAGTAATCGGGATGGTGCCAGTCCAGCTGTGAGTGGTAAAAAAAGAGTTTGACTCCCTGTTTGTCGCACTCCTTCTTTAACATCCCGATCACATCCCTCCCGTAGGGTGTGGCATCCACAATGTTATAATCACTGATCTTTGAATCAAACATGGCAAAACCATCATGGTGCTTGCTGGTTATGGTAATATAATGCATTCCCGCTTTCTTCACCATGGAGACCCATGCAGCCGGATCGAACTGGGTTGGATTAAAAAAACCGGGTAGTTTTTCATACTGAACGATGGGAATGTTCTTTCGTTCCATGATCCATTCGGCAATCCCCGGGTCACCGCCGCCTGCCATAACGGAGTAGACGCCCCAGTGAATGAAAAGACCGAACTTGGCATCCTGGAACCACTCGCGGTTATCCAGGTTTTTTTGGGTGGGTACATAGCCTTCCTGGGCACTCAGGTAACTGCCCAGGAAACAGGCGAACAGTATAACTACAATAGATTTAGAAAGATAGGACCGCATGATGTTTCTTGGTTTTTAGATGGACTTGATGAATCTGGATATTAGATCCATCTAATTTAATGTTTTCCCGGGTATGGATGTTCCAGGAAGGATATTTCCGCAAAAAATATTTCATCAGGGGATAAAGCCCCAATTCGACAGGGCCGGGCAAACGCCGGGCCAGGCGCTACTCTGCAACAACCGGACTGACCTGCCACCGGGTTACTCAACCGCGGTCTCCACAGGATCTATATTCCAGCCTTCTATCTGCAGTACGGGTTTTTCTCCATCCAGGGCATCGGCGGTGAAATGAACTTCAATACTCCTTTTTTCCTGCGGGAGAAGTGTGAAATAGTTATCCTCCCAGAATACTGGTGTCACCAGGTCTTTTGATTCTCCCTTTATTATTTTCGGGTTGATTGAAAATGCCAGGGAGGAGGATGGATTTTCAAGATACACTTCCACGCTGTATCTTTCCCCCTCCTTCCGGACAGATGCAACAGTCACATTCAGACTGGTCCGGGGAAGATCCTGTAAGCTGGTGAAATCCGCCTCCTCATCTCCTTTAATGGACAGCCAGTAAAAATTGGTGGATAGGAGCTCTCCGGCATCATTTTTCAGATCGAGTTTAAGGAAATATACATCACTCAAATCATCCGGCCACTCTATATCTATGACCTTCCGGCTCTCGTCCGGGCCAACCGAAAAGGTTGTCTCTTCTGTATATTTTTCCGTCATATCGAGATTGTAAATCCTGGCCGAAGCGCTCAGATTATTGTAATCCTGGTAGTTTCCGTTCACCACATAGATTGAACTGTCCCCATAGGAGTATTGAATATGCAAAGGTTCACAGGCTTTCCTGGTACCGTAGAAGGCTCCGTTTGGAGTGAGATAGTAATCATACAGCTGCCAGTAGAGGGATGGCCAGGCGGAGTTGTACATCCAGTATATGATCCCGCTTGATCGGTATTTGTTCCCGGCAAAAGCCTCAAACATAGCCCTGACCGCCTCCTTTTGCAGAAGCTGTGATTTCATGATATATTCATCCAGTCCGGTCGGCTCCCCGTAGCGTGAATACAATGCTTCCCGTGCCGGGGGATCGAATGCTCTGTGCAGGCGAAGGTCCCAGGATTTTCCCATGGGCCAGAGATCTTCCTCAGGCATCATTTTGCGCAGGCTTTCAATTGGAGGAATCTGTTCACCGGCCGGAGCGGCCTCCGTATTAAATTCCAGCTTGCCATACCAGAAGGAGGGGGTACCATAAGCATATACTTTGGGGTATGGGCCCATATAGAGACCGGTATACCCTGCGATATCACTCGAGTCCTGGGTGGCGGAGGACTGGTAAGGTCTAGTCCCGTCGTATTTGTTGAGCACATCGATATATCTCTGTTCATATTGTCCCGGGGGCGGTCCGTCACTCCCGTAAAGCCAGTTAAAGACCGAAGGGTGGTTTCTCAGCCGGATGATCTCGTCCTTCCAGCTTGCTTCTGCAATATCTGCCGTATGGGGGGTCCACCTTCTCCATCTTTCCCAGGAGGAACAGCAACACCAGCCCACCATCAGCATGATCCCCTGTTCATCACAATAATCGAAAATATAATCCGGTCCCCGCGGGGCTTCCATACGGAGGGCATTCAGATTCATATGTTTGGCATATTGAATAGCGGTTTCGATATTTTTGTTGTCTGGACGCAGCATCATATCTTCCACATATCCCCCTCCCCTGATTACAATGTCTTTGCCGTTGATCTGAAAAACCCTCGTGCGCTTATCGTCAAACCGGTTTATATATGAGGTGATCTCACGGATCCCGAATCGCTGCGTCTTCACATCTGATATCTTTCCCCCTGTTTCAAATGTCAGGGTCATGTCGTACAGGTTCTGCGGGCCCACTGTATGAGGCCACCAGAGACGGGGATCGGAAATATTTAACTGCGGAAACTGCCCGGGTGAAAAAGTGATCTCTGTGGTTTCCCCGGGATCAAGGGTTACCTCCCGGGAAAATTCAATCTCCTCGATAACTCCCTTGAGCGTACCGGTCACCGGGTTGTCATCCGCATTGGTGAGCTCAGTTGATACCGTCAGGTGAGCCATGTCAACTGAGGGAAGGTCCAGGTCAGTGATCACATGGGGATGATCAACCGCCACTTTCCCGGTACCGTGAATGGAAACGTCATACCAGATCCCCATACCCCTGTCCGGCGGAGTAGGATTCCAGTCCACCCAGGTGATGGTCAGGTCCATACCCTTCGGTGGAAATATCTCCAGGGCCAGGCAGTTGGTCTTTCCCGGAACAGCGTATTCTGTCATATCAAGATCGAATAACCTGTAAGCTCCCTCGATAGTGGTGGTATCTGCCAGCAGGTGTCCATTAAGCCAGATATTGGCTTTGTAGTTGATACTGGGAAGGTGAAGCCAGATGTTCTTGTCCCGGTAACCGGCCGGCAGACGAAACTCTGTGCGGTACCACCAGGGTACAATGAAAGGACTCTCTTCGGGCATCTCTCTGTTTCTTCCGCCAATAAATCCGGGAAGCGACTCAATATTCGTTCCGAAATATGGATCGGGATATACCCCGTTCTTAACGAGAGCTGCCAGAACCGTAGTGGGAACAGTGGTTGGATACCACTCAACCGGCTCATAGGAAGGGGTGGAGATATCAGCACCCTGAGCCTCAACATCCGCTGAAGACTGTATGGCCCAGTTCTCTTTCAGAATCATTTCATCACCTTGATCTCCCTGTGGAGTGCAGGAAAAGCAAATAAGAACTCCGGGTACCATTAACATGGAGAATAGAACTTTTTTCATAGGAATCTATTTTTTAGGTCGTTTACTGAACAGGTTTGTAATACCTCACATAATCAATCTTATACCGAACGGGAAGGAGGCTCGTATCTACTCCCTCCTGGCCCCCCCAGCTGCCTCCATAGGCCAGGTTCAGCAGCAGGTACTGTGGCTTGTTAAAGGGCCATGTACCGCTGTCGCCTTTTCCATCATTATTAAATGTAAAGTAGAGTGTATCATCAAAAAAGAAGTCCATATGATCCTCGAACCACTCCAGTGCATAGATGTGGAAATCGGACCAGGGATCGTCTGCTTCAATCCGGTCCCCTTTGCCGGTTCCAATTGAATGATTGTAAGCTTGCATATGAACATTGGCATGGATCAGTTCCGGATCAAATCCCACGTTTTCCATGATATCAATCTCCCCGCAGGCCGGCCAGCCTACTTCGCCCATATTGGTCCCCAGCGTCCAGATTGCCGGCCATGTTCCCAGTGCTGACGGGATCTTTGCACGGACTTCAATCCGTCCATAAAGGAAATCAAGCCTGCCGAAAGTATTGATGGATGCGGATGTGACCGAATCCATGCCCTCGGAACGGGCCGTAATGACACATACTCCATCTTCAACCCTCACATTCTGAGGTAAGTCGGTATAATATTGCATTTCATTGTTCCTTATATGGCCCAGTTCATAATCCCAGAATTCCGCGTTGGGAGGCCCTGTGTAGTCAAATTCTTCGGACCAGTTCAGGGTCCAGCTTTTTTTATCCGTGCATCCCTGCAGCAGGCCAATGGTAAGCAGCAAAAAAAGAGTGCTCCTTAAATGGTTCATAATTTGGGCTTTTATAGTTGATTCACCGGTTTGATGTCTGCAAATTAATAAAACTCTTTCCTATATTTAGGAACAGTTCCATTTAATTCCAATCAATCCTGAATTAATTAGCATGAAAACCGGAAATATCCTCCTACGATTCATTGCAATCATCCTGTTAATCATCTCTGGAAACTGCATGAACGGACAGGTAAGGATCTGGGAGGAGATGCTTACCCTTCCCACCTATGAACCCAAAGAGGCTGACAGGAATCCCATGTTCTATGTTCCCGATGCATACCAGGGCGCAAGCAGAGTGATCTACCCCTATCCCCTGATGGACAACCTCTCCACTGAAAAATCAGAGAAGGAGCACAGGGCTGTTTACCTGGAAAATGAATATATCAAACTGTGCGTCCTGCCGGATATCGGGGGCCGGCTGCTCTACGCCACCGACAAGACTGATAATTACGAGATGTTCTACCGGCAGCACGTGATCAAGCCTGCCAATATAGGGATGCTCGGAGCCTGGATCTCTGGTGGAATCGAGTGGTGCGTCTTTCATCACCACAGGGCATCTACCTACCTGCCGGTAGATTACAGGCTTGTTGAAAATGATGATGGGAGCAAAACCATCTGGTTCGGTGAGATCGAACCAAGGCAGCGCATGAAATGGAGCATCGGGTTGACCCTGCGCCCCGGCAGGAATTATATTGAAGCGGATGTCAGGATGTTCAACCAGACCGAACTTACCCACTCGATCCTCTACTGGGCCAATGTAGCTGTCCACGTGAATGATAAATACCAGGCCATCTTCCCCCCCAGTGTCACACAGGGAGTATACCATGCAAAAAACAGTTTTATTCACTGGCCCATTGCAGATGATATATATAATGGGAAGGATTATACCGGTGGGATCGATGTAAGCTGGTGGAAGAACCATCCCGATCCCATCTCCATTTTTGCATATGACCTCCGGGAGGATTTTATGGGCGGATATGACCATGGCAGGAATGCAGGTATTGTGCATGTGGGAAACCACAATATTGTGAAGGGGGCGAAGCTCTGGGAGTGGGGCCCCGGTGAATACGGGCACATGTGGGACAGTGAAATCCTTACCGATGACGACGGACCCTATGCCGAACTGATGACGGGTGCCTTTTCGGATAACCAGCCCGATTACAGCTGGATCAAACCGGGTGAAGTGAAAAGAGTAAAACAGTACTGGTATCCGGTAAGGGATATCGGCGGATTCAAAAATGCCAATCTGGATGCGGCCCTCAACCTGGAACTGACCACAGGCAACCGGGTCAGCATCGGGATAAATACCACCCGGGAAATGAAAGATTGCAGGGTGCTGCTCATGGAAAATGAGGATACCATCTTTGAGAAACGAGCCGACATCGGACCGGGTTCTCCCTTCACCACTGAAATTGGTGTGGAAGGCGAACCTGAACTTACAAGGTTCAAGGCCGTATTGCTGGGCAGGAACAACACAGAGCTCATCTCTTACCAGGAAAAGGCCCGGAAGTATGAATCCGAACTTCCCGAAACTGTTAAACCTCCGGCTGAACCCGTTGAAATTGAACAGGTTGAAGAGCTGGTCCTGACCGGGCAGCGCATCATGCAGTTCCATAATCCACGGCTGGATCCCGAAGATTATTTTATGGAGGCTGTCAAAAGGGATCCACTGAATGCATCAGCCAACCTGCTCCTTGGAAACCTGGCGGCAAAAGATGGGAGGTATGATGATGCAGCCGGGTATTACCGGACGACCATCCGCCGGATCACTGCTGATTATACCCGGCCCCGAGATTGTGAAGCCTTCTACAGGCTGGGGGTTGTCCTGAAAAAGCAGAAACAGTATGATGCCGCCATCGATACACTATACAGGGCCACCTGGGACCAGGCCTGGTTTTCACCGGCCTATTTTGAACTGGCAGGAATCTCCATCCTGAACAGCCGGTTTGAGGAGGCACTCAGCCATCTGAACCATTCGAACTCCACGAATACCATTAATCCTGAATATTACGCACTGAAATCGGCCGTGATGCGTCATCTGGGGGACAGAACGGGCGCAGCCATGAACGCAGTGAGAGCACGGGAACTGGATCCGCTGCATTATATGGCAGCCTATGAACTGATGCTGACAGGTGCCATTACAGTACCGGAATTCACCACCCTGCTGAACGACAACAGGGAGAATTACCTGGAACTGGCCACAGGATATTTAAATGCCGGGTTGTATGAGGAAGCGGACGGAGTTGTGGAGATCGCTCTTAATTCCGGAAAAACCAGGCTCAGCTCCTACCCGATCATGCTCTATTATGGTGCCTGGTTAAAACAAAAACTGGGAGACGAAAAGCTTGCCGGCGAGTATGATGACGCTGCTGCAAAGGCATCCACCGATTGGGCCTTCCCCTTCCGTTTCGAGACCATCGAAATACTGGAAGCCGCCATCGAACATAACCCCAGTGATGCCAGGGCCTGGTACTATATGGGAAATATACTTTATGATCATCAGCCAGGGAAAGCATTAGATTGCTGGGAGCAGGCAGTCAGGCTGGATCCAGGCCTGGCCATTGCGTACCGTAACCTGGGGTGGGGAACCTACCGCCACCTGGATGACGTGGTGGGTGCCATCGCCTATTATGAGCAGGCAGTCGTACTCAATTCGGAAGAACCCCGGTACTACCTTGAACTGGACATGCTGTATGAATTGAATAATGAACCCCTGACTAAAAGGTACGAACTGTTCTCAAACCATCATGACGTGGTGCAGAAGCGGGAGGACTCCTATCTGAGGGAGATAGAGGTGCTGTTACTGAATGGAGAAAGTGACAGCGTGCTCAGCAGGATGAATGAGCATACCTTCCTGCGCCAGGAGGGAGTGGTGCACCTGCATGACCTTTTTGTGGATGCTCACCTGCTGAAGGGCTGGGAACTTCTGCAATCAGGTGACAATCAAAAAGCACTGGACCACTTTCTGCAGGCTGATACCTATCCGCCCAACCAGATGATAGGGCGCATTTCCGGCTACAGGAAAGAGGCACAGATCTACTATCTCACGGGGCTTGCCTGCCTGGAACTGAAACAGAAGAGCAAAGCGAAAAGCTTCTTCCGAAAAGCAGCGGACACTCCCGTTGGAACCTCGGAATTCCTCTACTACAGAGCGCTGGCTCAACATGAACTGGGGCTTCAGGAGGAATCCACGAAATCTTCGGATGAGCTTGTGAAAGCGGGACAGGAGGCACTGGAAAGGGCTGGTGAAGCAGACTACTTCGCGAAATTCGGTGAGAAAGCAAGGGCGGAGGAGCGCAGGGCAAATGCCTACTATTACATGGCGCTGGGCTACCGGGCATCCGGAGAGGATCAGAAGGCACAGGAATCATTTCTCCAGGCGCTGAAACTGAAGAACAGCATCCTCTGGGCTAACATATTCAGCGATCAATAAACAAATCCACTTATAAATGAAACAGCTTTTCTTTATCGCATTGTTAACAGGGTCCCTGTTTTTCAAAGCCAGTGGACAGGAAGTGGTTCATAATGGTCCGTCTGCCGATCTCACGAAAGGGAGGCTCCGGGTGAGTGCGAATGGCCGCTTTTTGCAGTATTCCAATGGGGATCCCTTTTTCTACCTGGGAGAGACTGCCTGGGAGCTGATACACCGCCTCTCCTATAAAGAGGCAGAAAAGTTCCTTGAGAACCGCAGGGAAAAGGGATTTACAGTAATCCAATCTGTCATACTGGCCGAAGAGAACGGATTGGTAACACCGTCTGTTAATGGTGAGGTCCCTTTGATTGATATGGATCCGGATACACCCAATGAAAAGTACTTTCTGTTCGTAGACTCCATTGTGGAACTGGCCGCTGCAAAAGGCCTCTATATGGGGCTTCTGCCTACCTGGGGTGACAAGGTGGACAAGCGATGGGGAGAGGGCCCGGAGATCTTTACCGAGGGGAATGCATACAGCTATGGAGCATGGCTGGGTATGCGATACAGGGACTACCCCAACATCATCTGGATCAATGGCGGGGATCGTCCCTGCCAGGGAAATGAACAGGTCTGGAATGCCCTTGCCCGGGGCATCCGTTCAACCGACACGGTGCACCTGATGAGTTTTCATCCCACGGGGTCCAGGTCCTCCTCGGAGTGTTTTCACCAGGCCGAATGGCTCGATTTTAATATGCATCAGTCGGGACACAGCGACCGGTATATTCCCAATTACAGGAAAATAGCGGCCGATTACGCCCTCGAGCCGGCCAAACCATGTATGGATGCCGAACCCATCTACGAATCACACCCCTTTAACTGGAATCCCAAGAACGGGACCGCCGGTGCGGACGAGGTGCGAAGGGCTGCATACTGGTCACTTTTTTCCGGCGCTCACGGACACACTTATGGCAACCACTGCATCTGGCAATTCTATTCCAGTAAAGTGGAACCGGTCAATTACCCGCCCATGTCCTGGCAGGAAGCCATGGATCTTCCCGGTGCCTGGGACATGCTGCATGTAAGAAGGCTGATGGAATCAAGACCCATGCTGGAACGCCTCCCCGACCAGTCCATCATTTTCGGAAGCGCCGGGGGCACCATCGACCATATCGCCGCCACCCGGGGAAAGGGCTATGCATTTGTATACCTGCCCTCCAATTTTGAAGTGGTTGTCGATTTTTCCAGGTTGGAGGGTGACTCCTTCAGGACCTGGTGGTATAATCCCCGTACGGGAGAGGCTACTGCTATCCGGGAGATCAACGGGCATCCAAGGGAACGCTTCGCTGTGCCTGTTGCCGGGGTCGACTGGGTGCTGGTCATAGACAATGCGGCATATAATTTTGCTGAACCTGGAAAAACAGACTAAATGATGAATAACAAAGGAGTTCAATCGTTATTGAGTGTTGTACTGGTTATCACCCTGGGCATAACGGCATGCCGCCAGGGAGGTGCCGCCAACTCAGATATCCGCCCGGACCCGTCCGGACCAAAGGCGCTTGCCACGCAGATGGAAGAGAGCCTTTTTAAAGATATCCTGGACAGATGGTACCCGCTGGACATCGATACTGTTTATGGAGGATATATTTCCGAATTCAAGCGCGACTGGACGCCGGGTGATGGCAGCGGTGTGAAGGCCATTGTCCAGCAGGCCCGTCATGTATGGGCTACTTCCCGCGTGTACGAGGCTTTCCCTGAAAGAAAAGTGTACCTGGACTATGCTGTTCATGGGTTCAACTTCCTGAGGGACCGGATGTGGGATGAAACATATGGAGGATTTCATGCATACACCACGAACGAGGGAAACCCGGTGGAGAGAAGCATTGACGATAAGCGGATATATGGCCAGGCATTTGCAGTCTACGGCCTTTCGAAGTATTACCAGGTAAGCGGGAACAGCGAGGCGCTGGATCTGGCGAAAAAAACCTTTCTCTGGATGGATGAACATGCCCGTGACAGTCAGTATGGCGGCTACTTTGAAATGCTTCACCGGGATGGCACTCCGGTTAAGCCTGATGAAGCAGGGACTGGCCCCGGTTCTTTCGGCGCCGGGTTGAAGGACTATAACAGTTCCATTCATATCATGGAGGCTTTTACAGAGCTGTACCTTGTATGGCCGGATGATCTTGTCCGAAAACGGCTGGAGGAGATGTTTACGCTCATCAGGGATACTTTTGTGCACCCTGACGGGTACCTTCGGCTGTACTTTCAGCCCGACTGGAGACTCGTCACCTCCAGCCCGGGAGAGGAGGAATCACAATCCGAGAGCTGGTTCCTGAACCATTTTACCTACGGGCATGACGTGGAAACCGCCTACCTGCTCCTGGAAACGGCCCACGTTCTTGGCCAGGGGGAAGATGAGAAGACGCATACCATAGCAAAAAAACTGGTGGACCACTCACTGGCTTCCGGCTGGGACACTGTAAACGGAGGATTTTTTGATGCCGGTGTGGCCGGTGATGAGGGGATCCGCATTGTCAATAACCATAAATCGTGGTGGGGACAGGTGGAAGGGATGAATGCCCTGCTGCTGATGTACACTCTGTATCCCGGCGATCCCCAGGATTATTATAACAAATTCCTGAAGTCCTGGGAACACATTGATACCTATCTCATCGATAAGACATATGGCGGATGGTATAACAACGCCACTGATACTTACCCGGATAATATTAACCAGCTTAAAAGCCATATCTGGAAAACCACCTATCACAATACGCGCGGCATGCTCAACTGCATCAGGATGCTGCGATCCATTGAAATCTGATGAAACTGGGGATCAGCACATATACCTATGCATGGTCGGTCGGGGTCCCGGGATGGGAGCCCCCCGAACCATGGGATGAACGAAAGATGGTGCTGAAAGCCGCTGAGCTCGGGGTGGAGCGTCTCCAGATTGCCGATAACCTCCCCCTTCACACTCTGAACAGCAACCGCCTGAAAGAGTTGAAACTCCTTGCAGCAGATTCAGTGATCTCTATTGAAGTGGGTGCCCGGGGTATGACCCAGGAGAACCTGGAAAGATACATCGGGATTGCTGAGTACCTGCATTCACCCCTCCTCCGGTTTGTAATTGATGGTAAGGATTTCAAGCCCTCTGTAGAGGAGGTGATCTCGATTATTAAAGTGCTTCTGCCCCAACTTGAGAACAAAAAGATCAAACTTGCTATCGAAAACCATGAGAGACTCAAGGCCAGGGAGTTCAGAAGTATTGTGACCGGGATCGGGAGCGATTGGGTGGGGATCTGCCTCGATTCAGTGAACTCCATGGGAGCCGGTGAGGGGATTGAGACCATTACCACCATCCTGGCACCATACACCGTTAACCTCCATATCAAGGAATATCTGGTGCAGCGGCATCCCCATATGATGGGATTTACCATTGAAGGGCGGCCTGTTGGCCAGGGTCAGCTGCCACTTGAATGGGTGCTTGAACAGTTGGGAACAAAGTGCCAGTCGGCCATACTGGAATCATGGACCCCTCCGGGGGTGAGCATCCAGGAGACCATGGCCAGAGAGGAACAATGGGCCCGGGAGAGCATCCAATATTTGAAATCCAGTTTTTTTACATAAATCCCCATTCGAAATGACAAAAGTATGCCTGGTGGGCGCCGGCGGAAAAATGGGCATGCGTCTCACCCACAACCTTTACAATCATCCCGGATATGAAATGACATACCTGGAGAACGGGAAAAGCGGCATTGAGAATCTGAAGAAGTTTGGTATCATACCCTCCCGTGAGGATGAAGTGATCCCCGAAGCCCTAATGGTGATCCTGGCGGTCCCCGATGTGATCCTGGGCAGGGTTTCAGAACAAATAGTTCCAAAAATGAAACCGGGAGCTGTGGTTGTCACCCTGGATCCGGCCTGTGCCCTTGCAGGCAGGTTGTATCACCGCGACGATCTCACCTATTTTATCTCGCACCCCTCCCACCCCAGTGTATTCAACTGGGAACCATCTGCGGAAGCCCAGGCCGATTACTTTGGCGGAACCCTGGCGAAGCAGTCCATTGTCTGTGCCATTTACAAAGGTGATGAAGGTTACTATGACCAGTGCGAAAAGCTGGCCAGGGAGATGTATGCCCCGGTAAAAAGATCATTTAAGATCACCGCTGAACAGATGGGACTGCTGGAACCTGCCCTGGTGGAGACGCTTTGTTCCACTTTGCAGGTGATCGTAAAGGAGGGATTGGACGAGGTGGTTAAACGGGGGGTTCCCTATGAAGCAGCCCGTGAATTCCTGCTGGGTCACCTGAATATCCAGCTGGCTGTCATCTACCAGCAGATCCCCGGAGCTGTATTTTCAGATGCAGCCAATAAAGCGATCGTCCGCGGCAAACCGCTGTTGATCAATCCGGACTGGAAGCAGGTATTTGAACCTGCCAATGTCATGGAGCAAATAGAAGACATCACAAAATAAAAGAGACCGAATGGAACCATTGAAATTTGCAATTTTCGGAACCGGGTTCTGGTCCCAGTTCCAGCTAGGTGGCTGGAAGGAGCTGGATGGCGTGGAGTGCGTAGCCCTCTACAACCGAACCAGATCAAAAGCCGACGAGCTGGCCAGACGATTTGGTGTCCCATCTGCCTATGATGATCCGGAAGAGCTGATGCAGAAGGAAGAGGTCGATTTCATTGATATCATCACCGATGTGGATACTCATTTTCAATTCACCCGTCTGGGAGCGGCGTATGGGAAAAATGTGATCTGCCAGAAGCCCATGGCTCCCGCTTTTGAGTCCGCCAGAGCCATGCTGGAGGTTACCAGGAAAGCCGGAGTGAAATTGTATATCCATGAAAACTACCGCTGGCAGCCCCAGTTCCGAAGGATAAAACAGATACTTGATGAAGGATTGATCGGAAAACCGTTCCGGTGTAAAACAGGATTTAATACAGCCTTCCCGGTTTTTGAAACACAGCCCTTCCTGGCCACCCTTGAGAATTTTGCTCTTACCGACCAGGGTTCCCACCAGTTTGATGTTCTGAGGTACCTGTTTGGAGAAGTAGAATCCATATTCTCCCAGATCCAGACGGTCAATCCTGGCATTAAGGGAGAAGATGTGGCTACCAGCCTTCTTCGGATGAAGAACGGGGTAGTGTGCATCCAGGAGATCTCATTCAGCTCACCTTTGGAACGGGAGGTTTTTCCGCAGACCCTGCTGCTTATTGAGGCAGATAAGGGCAGTATCAGGCTGGATGCCGGTTTTGAGATCAGTACCACCGTGGGCGACCATACTGAGAAGGAGGTGGTGCCCATGAAAAAATACCCGTGGCAGACAGACCGCCTGGTACCTGAGCCTCCCAGTATTGTCGATTGCAACTTTAATATTCTGCAGGATATGATGGGAAGAGGATCAGCCGAAACCACAGGTGATGATAACTTCAAGACAGTCCGCCTGGTCTGGGCTGCCTACGAATCAGCCAAAACAAACAGGGTGATCAGTATGGATGCGTTCACCTGATTTATTCACACAACTCGGAGAAATAGACATTGGGACTGCCTTCAACATTCACTTCGATTCCATCAGTTGGGAAAGGCCTCGTCCATACGCACACTTTCCCCAGATTAGGCATATTTGATAAATCAAGGTGATAACTGCTCCAATTCCAATCTGCGGGCACATCTCCCAGATGTATATTATTGGAAAGATCCAGGGTCAATAATTCATTATCTCCACAGTACAATATGGCCATATCCGTATTATTTGTGACATCCAGTTCTGTTAACTGATTCGTGCTACAAATTAAGGCTACCAGCAATGTATTTTTTGAGACATCAATCCCGGATAATGGATTGTCGGAACAGTCAAAATAGGATAGAAAGATATTTTTGGACACATCCAGGCTGGTGATCTGATTCTCATAGCAGGTCAATTCCCTCAGCAACTGGTTATTTGAAACATCCAACACAGTTAACTGGTTATCCTGACATTCAAGATCAGTCAGTTTTGTGTTCTTGGATACATCCAGCTGGGTAAACTGGTTTCCTTCACCCTGAAGAAATGACAATTCCGGATTATGTGCCAGGTCCAGCTCTTCCAGCTGGTTCCAGAAGCATAACAGGGCCACCAGCTTTGAGTTGCTGCTCACATCCAGGCTGGTAAAATCGTTATCGTTGCAGCTTAGTGTGTCAAGCAGTGTATTGGCAGAGACATCCAGGGTGGTCAAATGGTTAGATGAACACTCTAAAAATGTCAGCTTCTTGTTATTTGAAATGTCCAGATCAATTAGCTCGTTGTCCGAGCAAAAAAGATGGGTAATATTCTTAAAAGCTGCTATCCCCGTCATGTCGGAAATACCACTCCCTTCAACATCCATGTTTAGAACTGCCTCAGCTTCTGATGAACTGATAATTCTATTCTTATTGATATCCACCCCATTCTCAATCAGTCGATTGAAAAACATCTGATCAGCTATTTCGATCGTATCATTGGAATCTGGAATGGGCTCCGTTTTATCTCCATTGAACCAGCCACACTGGCTGACCGAGAGGCTGAATGCAATCAATATGAAGATTATTATTGAAGAAGACTTCATATCCTTTGAAGTGGAGTTTAACACAAATTACCAAATAGTAGACATCAAAATCAACGTTTTTGTTGCTTCTACGAACTTTCAAGCTATAACAAATAATCCACAATATTATTATGTGGAAACTCCTAGTTGACGAAATTTATTATATTGATGGTGAATGACAAATCCTTCATTCCACGGTTATCGAACGCTGAGATCCGGCGATCTGACGCTGCTTTACCGCAAGGGCGAGATCAGGAGGATTTTTGCAGATCAGACCCAGGTGGTCAGTTCCATTTATGGTGCAATACGTGATCACAACTGGGAGACCCTTCCCTTTCAGATACTGGAAGAGACCATCAGGGAACATCAGGATGGATTCAACATAGATATCAGCCTGGGTTACGGGACACCTGATATTTTATTCGATGCCCGGATCACTATCGAGGGTGAAGGTGACCGGCTGAAATATGTTTTCAGCGGATGTGCCCGGAGCAGTTTCAAGAGAAACCGCATCGGGCTGTGCGTTCTGCACCCCATTAAAGAGTGCAAAGGCCGTTCCCTGAATATTATTCATCCGGATGGATCCCTGTCCCGGAAATTCTTCCCCAGGACAATCACTCCGGATCAACCCTGTATCAATATCCGGGAAATGAAGTGGAAACCTGCTAACCATATCGAGGCTGAACTTGAATTCGAGGGTGATATTTTCGAGATGGAGGATCAACGTAACTGGACCGATGCCTCATTCAAGACTTACTGCACGCCACTGAAGTACCCGGTCCCTGTGACATTGAAGCAGGGTGACAGAGTCGATCAGAGTATTACTCTTTCAGTGTGTCCCTCTCATCTGTCAACCGGACACAGGACAGATAGCAGTGCGTCATTAACCATCGAGCTTCCAAAACGATACCCCATGCCGGCAATCGGGATTGGGAGCGCTGCTGATGAAGAACCTTTATCAGTAGGGGAAGCAGCGATGCTGAAGCAGATCGCATTCGATCATTTGCGGGTGGACCTCTGGTTGTCACGCCCCCGTTGGGATCAGGCCTACGATCGGGCAGCCAGCGAGCAAAAATCGGTTGGCTGGCCACTGGAACTTGTCCTTCACTTCAATCTGAACTACCTGGATGAACTGGATGCGTTCCTGGAAATATTCAGGCATCAACCCATTCACATCCGAAATATTGTGCTCTTTGATGCGGACCATCTGTCGGGCAGTGAACTGTTGAATCAGGTGGTCCCCGAACTGAAAAGCTACTTCCCATATATTGACATTGGAGGAGGAACCGACGCATATTTTGCAGAATTGAACAGAAACCACCCCGATACGGGCCAGCTGGATCTTATTTATTATTCCATCTGTCCCCAGATCCATGCTTCTGATAACATGACCCTTATTGAGAACCTTGAGGCTCAGTACGAGAGCGTGGCCGGTGCCATAAGCATGTTTAATAAACCAGTCTCCATTGGAGCCATTACCCTGAAGCAGCGTTTCAATTTTGCCGCCACAGATGAGATGAAAGGTAGTGCTCAGTACCCGCTCACCGATTCCCGTCAGAAAACTGTTTTTACAGCTGGGTGGACGCTTGGAAGCATCAAACAACTGAGCATGGCAGGAGCCAGTTCACTGACCTATTTTGAAACCGTTGGGCCGCGCGGACTTCTGGACCGGGCCGTCACCGGAGACGCTCCATACCCCCTCTTCCACCTCTTCAAAGAGCTGGTGAACGAAAATTCCACTCATATGATCGGTACAAGCAGCAGTGCTCCCATTTGCTTTGACGGAATGACTCTTCATGGTCCGGGTGAAAACAGATTGTTGATTGTTAATTATTTAGAAACCGAACAGGGTGTTGATATTGCAATCCCGGGAAACAGCGCCACCGGGATATTCATCCTTGAACCGGAGGGATGGACTGAAATACCGCTCTCGGACCTGCACAGCTTTTTGCTGAAGCCTTCTTCCATTTATAAGATCATCTTTGAATCATGAGATGGTTATACCCAACAACAGAGATCCTGTTAACGCGAAAAAAATGAGTACTTTAACTTTCAATTCTAACATCTCCAAAATGAAACCCCTCCTTTCATTAATAGCTGGTATACTGCTCTCAGGAACACTTCTTTCTCAAACCATCCCGGCTGACCGGTGGAGTTATATGGCCATTGACACCAGCAGGGAGATGTTGAATCCTCCCGGAGGGCCTGACTGGCTGCGTTCATTCGGGATCGATGCCAGGGACATCAACAGGGATGGCTATATGGACATTGTCTGCGGGAACTATTTTTATCTCAATCCTGGAGCGGATATGCAGGGTGAATGGAAACGGACCTCACTCGGTTTTGCCCTGGATGGGTATCATTTCGTAGATGTGGATGGAGACCAGCTGGCTGATATCATCGCAGAGGAAC
>Ga0210060_1000007_pt1 | contig 152005 bp, 134 predicted proteins | sample Joice_CattailNLB_FD_184871 | JGI IMG/M metagenome (GOLD analysis project Ga0210060, IMG submission 184871) | Wetland microbial communities from San Francisco Bay, California, USA, that impact long-term carbon sequestration - Joice_CattailNLB_D2... | ecosystem: Environmental > Aquatic > Marine...
ACTCCAAGCTACATATATTTTAATAAAGATGATTTTACCAAGGTAATGGAAATAAAAGGGATGATGGAGAAGAATCTCGGGCACACGGTAAACGCTTATAAATACGATCAATCCATGAGCGCGCCGCTATCTATGACACTGGTTCTCACGGAAACAGAGAAATGATTCCCAGCAAGGCAAATTCATAGGAACCTTAGGGACGTCCATAATTTTACAGCCCCCTATATCTGCATAGTTGCATTTGGTGTATCCGGGCTTACCAAAGGAGGAACTTCCTTGTCCTGATAAATGGAAAAGAAAAGGATCGCAGGCAACATAACCTGCTGATTATCCGCTAATATTTAAGACGCGACCTTGTGCTTTCTCTCAATAGCAATTTAACAATATTTTTAAATAGGTGGATTCAAATGCCCGATGCTCACCAAAACAATCAATCTGTTTCATTTGAGAAAACTCGATACCAATACTGCAAGGAATTATTTGAGCGGGAACGAGAACGTAAGGAAACTCTTGAGCGAAAAGCTCAAATGATTTTATCGTTGGTTACTCTGATGCTTGGAGTAATATATTTTAAGTTAGATTTTTTCAAGAATCTTAAAGACATAATAAGCAATTCCAGCTTTAAAAGCTTTATCGCCTGGCCCCTCTATGGTGTGCTTTGCATATTAGCTATTTGCTTGTTGGGAGCCCTTTTCTCAGTTTTAAAATCTATTAAGCTCCAAATTTATAAGGAAGAACATCCAAAGAATTTTATTTCAAGTTTGTTCGCCCCGGAATCTGATTATTTAATAAGCGAAAACGAAGTTGCATTTTATAGGGCCACTGCTATGAGCTATGCAATAGCTCTTGAACAGAATAGCGATATTAACGACAAGAAAGCTATTTGGGTTCGCTACAGTTGGTACAGCCTTATCGCTGCTATTATTATATTAGCTGTCTTTATCGCTTTATATGGATATGTCACAATAACTTGAGGAGGTTTGTATGAATAGAAACAACGACGATAAAGAGACCATTCTAAAGTCAATTTTGTTTCGTTTTGATAAAAGCGACAAAGAATCTTTAGCCATTGAACTCGTAACACTTCTTGCATTAGAAAACGACGGACCGCCTTATCAATATCAAGTCGCACGGTTATTGGATCGAGAACTGACTCGTGCTGAGGAGTTCAAACTGTCGGTTCTTAATTCTTCCCATAACTATATCGGAGGCGGTGGTGGTGGCGAAGAGGCAGAAGAATGAACAGGCATAAGCCTAACCACGTTTTGCTAGGGACGCGCAAACTGCTGCGCGCCCCTGAAAACATCGTTAGAGGCAAAAAGGAAGAACAGTATGGACAGATCGGAAGCAAAGAAAGATTACAAGCAGGCCAAACGGCCGATGGGGATATATAGAATCCGCAATAGACGAAACGGCAAATCATACGTCGGATACAGTACGGACTTGCAGGCAAGAATTAATAGACAAAAAACAGAACTGAAGTTTGGAAGTCATCGAAACACAGAGTTGCTTGGTGAGTGGAAATCGTTTGGAGAATCGTCTTTTGAGTTTGAGGTCCTCGACGAACTTGCGCATGCCGAAGACTCTGCGGCAAATGCAGCGGAAGAGCTGCGTATTCTCACCGAGATGTGGATTCGCAAGCTCGAGAGAGCGGGGAGTTCGGTAGTAAGACTCTAACGAGCCGTTGCATCGGATCGCCGTAACTGCCGGCCCCCGGTGAACTCGGTGCCTTTTTCATTTGGGTCAAGTTCCCAAGTTCCTAAACAAATTTCGCACCGTTTAAAGGGTGCGAAACTTGAGTAAGTTACTTATTAGCTGTCCAATCTGCTCTTTTGCAGACCTAGACGGTGTTCTCACCTAGTTGAGCAAAAAAAGATAAAAAACCTATCCCATTTTGTTTGCGATCCATCAGGGTTCTATTCTTCGGTCTCTGCTGTCGCGGCGGCACGCTTCTTTTCTCGTTGGGCTCTTTTTTTCTCCGGATCTGAAACAGATCGTTTGTGTTGGGGATGATCGGTCTTCGGGGCCGCTAATTTTTGAGCCTTGATTTCAGCCTTCTGGGCGATCTGTGATTCAAGTTTTGCAATATCTGCCAGTTGATTCCTTGCCTTGCGCATCTCCGCCTTAATGTGCTTTAGTGTGGCATCCCTTTGAATTTGTACTGCGGTCATTCCCTTTGATTTGAGGAATTCCAAGCGGGCTGCCAATTTGCTTTCAGCAAGGTTCTTATGGTTTTCGACATATGGTTTTCTGTTCAACATGATCCGGTTCTCCTTTAGATTGGGGTATGTGCATCGATCTCATCTTGAGTGCCTCGTGCTTCAAATACAGCAAAATATGTGCCATAAATATTTTCAGAATATTTCCAGGATGATACGGAATTTTAGGGGAAATGACATCAGAACTGGCAGTTCCGCATTTCGGGTTTGCTCTTGACCCGAGTTTGCCACTGTTGTTGCTCTTCCTCACAACCATTCAATATTGTTACCAATATTATGAGTCATGGGATGAACCCTGACGTCCTGGCAATAGGATATCTTTGTTCTGATTATTTTGATTTTGGACCGATTAAGGCATACGGAATTGCTCAGAAGATTTTGGGCGAATTCCGTTTCCTGCAACCCGGGGCTTCTTCGACAGTGCCGGTATTTTACTGCACTCAGGCCAACAGATTCGCAGCCTCCCGCATCAGGCTTCCGATCGGCAGGTTGCGGGGGCATGACTTTTCTGCTTCGCTGAAGTCCAATTGAGTCAAAAGCGCGCTTGTCTCAGCCGGCAAAGTTTCGAAGGAGGAACGTGCCAGCCCGAGATCCTGGTAGGAATGCAAGTACATGAGGCATCGCATGACATCGTTGATCGGCACCCTTTGGGCAAGAGCCTCAGAACAGAGACGGCCGCATCCGGCGCAGTAGTCGCTGCCGGTTTCCTGGGCGTATTGGGCCAACATCGCACGATCTGCCCGGGAAAGGCGGGTATGGTCCACTGCCGCGACCGCGTTAGTGGTCAAAATGGTAAGATTGGGCATTTGAGAGCAGATGGCGGCGATACGCTTATCCTGCCAGACGGCCATGAGCTTGGCCTGATGCTCTGTAAATCCTTTCTGCATAAAGCGGCCCGCCATTTCAATCTCAGATTCGCTGTCGCTTCTGAGCGGGCCGCCGCCCTGGGTCTTCATGGCCGTCAGGCCGATGCCGGCCCGGTGGCAGGCATCAACCGCCGCATTCATGCGGGATTCGTGCATCAGACGGTAGTTGTAAGTAAACATGATGCCGTCTATCCATGGCAGCTCGGCTGCTCCCTCGAGGCACGCTTCCATGTTGGAATGGGTACTGAAGCCGAATAACCTTATTTTGCCGGCCTTTTTCATGGCTTGTGACCAATCTGCCAGACTGGCTTCCATCTCATCGATGCCGCGGATTCCATGCACAAAAAACAGGTCGATGTAATCGGTGTGCAGCCTTTTCAGACTCTCCTCGAGCCGGGGCGTAAAATCGGTGCCTCTTCTCGGGGAAAGCTTGGTTACCAGAAAAACTTGTTCGCGGGTATTCGGATTACGGGCGAACCAGCGACCGATGCCCTCCTCGCTGCGGCCTCCGCCATATCCTTCAGCAGTGTCCCAATAGTTGATGCCCCAATCAAGTGCTTTGGCAAGCATCAGACGGTTGTTCAGAATGTCGAACATTCCGCCCAGTGAAAGTGAGGAGACCATTACGCCTGACCGGCCGAAAGGCCTACGGGGTGCCGGCTCCTGGGGCAGGGTGACCGCGGCCGAGGCCTGACGAGACTGCCAGAAAGAGGCGCCACCCACCGTGGCCCCCAATCCGATGGCGGCTGCTTTTTTAAAGAAGTTGCGGCGATCAAGTTCGCCGCTTTTTTTCCTGGAAGATGACATTATTCATTCCTCCTTAGATAGGCACTACTCGGTTTTGGCGGCCGGAATCAGCCTGCGGCCCGCGCTGAGGTCGAAAACCGGTCGGACTTTGTATCTGTTCATGATCACGTCCTCGGGGACCTGCAAACTGGTTTCTTCCTGCTCTATCAAAAAGCGAAGCTCTGCTTTGATTTTAAGGCCCTGGCCCAGGGCGCGTTCGAGCTCCTTGCGGGTTTCGCCGTAATAAGCCTCGGCCTTTCCCCCATGAAATGCCCGACGGGCGTCGAACCAATCCTTTGCGCTTGCATGAGGCAACACCACAAAAACCCAATACTTTGTACTCTCAGGTGAGACAATCTCGAGAAACAACGTATATTCGGGTTTCTTTCCTTCAGCGGAGGCCTCCTCCAGGCGCTTTAATTCCAGGTCTTCGATCAACCATGTGGGGGTTCCGCTGAGAGTGCCAACGAAATCCTGCACCGGCCCGAAAACGTAAGCCGGATTTTTTTCGCGGGCAATGAAGTACCCCTCTAATAACCAGGCGGGCGGGGCGTAGGCCAGCAGCCCGTTCTGTTGCCTATAGGCCTGGGCGGACCCCGCAGCAACAGCCGCGGGAGTCATCATCAGGCCGACCAGCATAAGCAAAGAAGCCATCCGATACAATCTCTTCAGCATGATCATATCTCGCTCTGCGCCAAAAGTTTGTTGTTTGAACCTTAATAAAAAAACCACGTCTCGACAGCAGAAACATGGTTTTCGAAATTCAGCGTATGGCAACCTCATGAGTTTGGATTCGTGCATTCTTTGTATTTGCCGTTTTTATAGCATGTTTCTCATTTTTAAGTCAATTGAGATGGGTTTGAAAACAATTTGTTAACCATTCATGTCCAACAATCAGGTGCTTATCATTGGGATATACTCGAAAAAATATTGTGGGGGATGCAAAAACAAGATAAGCTGGACAAAATCAGTCTGGGGAAAAGTATGAAAAAAAGCTTCTTATCAACGGGACAGGGCTCTTCAGGCTCGCTATAGAAGACAAAGGGGTTATCACCAAATTATGAAAAGATCAATTATTAGAAGCACGGGCAGGTTCGTACCAGATCATCATGTATCCAACGACGATTTAGCCAAAATTTTGGATACCTCAGATGAATGGATCCGGCAACGCACGGGGATTGAGGCCCGGTACTGGGTAAAAGAAGGCGATGACGTGGGAACGTCAGACCTGGCACTGGAAGCATCAAAGATCGCCCTTGAGAGAGCCGCTTGGGAACCCACCGATCTTGATCTGATTGTATTCGCCACCATGACCTCGGATCTTTATATACCCGGTTCAGGTGTCATACTGCAACATAAACTGGGGGCTAAAAAAGTCCCGGCGCTTGATATTCGCCAACAATGCACCGGTTTTCTGCATGGATTGGAATTGTGTGATGCCTATATCCAAAGCGGCAAGGCGCAAAAAATCCTGATGGTCGGGGCCGAAACCCAGAGCCGGTTTCTGGAACTGACCACGCAGAATCGCGATACAGCAGTTATTTTTGCCGATGGTGCAGGTGCCGTCTGCATTGAGGCCCAGGAGACAGACGAAGAAACGGGTATTCTGGCCTCTGTCTTTCATGCTGATGGAAATTATGCCGATGTTTTGAGAGCGGGCATCCCGGCGCAAAAAAGCGGCCCGGTCATGAATGCCGAGGTCCTGGCCAAACAAGAGTTTCTCCCTTACATGGACGGAAGAACCGTTTTCAAACTGGCAGTCATCTTACTGCCTGAAGTCGCCGGGGAGCTGCTGGAAAAAGCCGGTATTCAACTGGAAGCACTGGACATGGTCGTTCCCCACCAGGCCAACCTGCGCATAAATGACGCTTTCAGGGATCGCATGCAGCTCCCAGAGGAAAAGGTCTACAATAATATTCAGCAATATGGAAATACCACCGCAGCCACGATTCCCATCGCCCTGGATGAACTGATGGAGAAAGGCATGCTGAAGTCCGGGAACAATGTCATGTTCATCGGCCTCGGCGCAGGTCTCACCTGGGGCGGGGTTATATACAGGCTGCCCTGAGTTTAGCGGTAGGTGCAGATCAATCCAATGGCGAGTTTGTTGCGAAAGGACAAAACTATGGAAAACACCGACAAGTTAGCAGTTCTTATTGACGCGGATAATGCTCAGCCACGCATTGTAGATGGTTTAATGGTAGAGATTGCAAATTACGGGACAGCCAGCGTCAAAAGGATCTATGGCGATTGGACGGGGCCTGGCCTGAAAGGATGGAAAGAGGTTTTGCTGCAACATTCTATTCAGCCGATGCAGCAATTTGCCTACACAAAAGGAAAAAACGCCACAGATAGCGCCATGATTATTGACGCCATGGATTTATTGTACACCGGTAACTTTAATGGGTTCTGTATCGTAACCAGTGATAGTGATTTTACCAAACTGGCCTCAAGAATTAGAGAGTCGGGATTATTGGTGTACGGTTTTGGTGAGCAAAAGACCCCTTCTCCTTTTGTTTCAGCCTGTGACAAATTCATTTTCACAGAGGTCCTGCGTGCGAAGACTGATGAGAGTGCAGCGATTGCCAAAAAGTCCAGCAGCGAGTTAAAACAAGATGCAAAACTGGTAAACCTGTTACGTAATGCCGTGGAGGCGTCCTGCGATGATAGTGGGTGGGCTCATCTCGCACCTGTCGGCAGTAGAATTGCGAAACAAGCACCCGAATTTGACCCGCGCAACTACGGGTATGTAAGGTTGGGCGAGTTGGTTTCGGCAACTAAGCTTTTTGATATAGAAGCAAGGCAAATAGGCGCCACCAAGTCAAAGGCCCTTTATCTTCGCGATAAGCGGAAGAAATAGAATGATGTACTCGATTGAAAATAGCAATTTTGGTATGGGCCCTGAAAAATTCGGGGCCGATATCCCGATTACACCCCAAGAGAACTTCGTCAACGGCGTGTATTCTTCCGTGGATAAAGCAGCTGCGTCCGGACTGGATCGGCTGCGTAGCGAATATGGCATTATTGCATCCTGTAAATTGGGCTGTTGTCACTGTTGCCGGCAACATATCCTTACCAACATTGCAGAAGCCCACAACCTGGCGCAATATGTCAGGCGGGAATTGTCAACAGATCAGATAAACGCCCTGCGGATGCGAACGCTGCAATGGCATGAATGGGACAATTCCCGGCCGGGCAGATACCCGTCCGCCGACATCGATGCGCAGACTGATCTTTCCAACTATGAACCTTGCTGCCCCCTGCTGGTAAATGGCACCTGCATTGCCTATTCCGTGAGGCCCGTCGTGTGTCGAACGCATTTTGTCAGTTCGCATCCCCTGTCCTGCAGCGCCGCAACCGATCCGGAATCTACCGAAGACGCTCCGATGAAGCTCACGGCCGTTGTGACGGCGACAAGTCCGTTTTCAATGGCAATTAGGGATCATATCGAAAACGCTGGCCTGGATTTTTCGCGGTCAATAATGCTTCTTCCACATTGGCTGGCGCTTAAAATGGATTGGGATTTCGCCATATCGCTGTGATTTCCCTCAGATGTTCGGTAGGGATATAATCCGCCGCATATAGGGGTTGTCAAAAAAACGATCCGTTATGTGCCGGTTTTTTTCTACAACCCCTTATACCAGCCTTCCGAATTTTGGAACTTATTTTTGAAAAGCGGTATAACCTGTCGAAAAATCAGATCAGGGTGAGTAAAAGCGTCAGGGTCAGCAGACTCAGCAGGGTGGAGAAAAATACGGTGGTCGTGACAAACCCGGGAACCACGTCATGCTCGATGGCAATGATGGAGACCAGGATGGCGGCCGGCATCGCCGCCTGCAGAATCCCGGTGGCATATTCCACGTGACCCAGACCGAAGGGAATCGCCACAACAGCGGCTGGGTTCGATGTGGAGAATTTTCCGATTGCTTCTGCTGACGATTCGCATCGACTGGTGGCAGAAACGATGGTGGGTTTTTGAAACTGGACCGGAGGAAAAGCAGCATGCAGAACGTTGATGAAACAGTCGAAAAATTTTACGGCCTCGGCGAACTCTGGGAAAAAATTGAAACCGGGTTAAAGTTAGCCGGCAAGGATATCAATTCACTCACAGCGGATGACCTGGTTCCGATTGACGAGTTTCACACCCGGGGGCGCAAGGCAACCCGGGAGGTGGCCGAACTGTCGAGTTTAAAGGCGTCTGACCTCGTACTTGATGTTGGGTGCGGTCTGGGGGGCAGTGCGCGTTATTTAGCCGAACATTATAAGTGCAAGGTTATGGGCATTGACCTTACGCAGGAGTATATCTTCGTAGGGACCAAACTTACGGAACTTGTCAATCTGGGTGATCGGGTGGAGCTGCGTCAGGGGAGCGCACTCGACCTTCCGTATGACGATGCAAGCTTCGATATTGTATGGACCCAACATGTACAGATGAACATTGCTGATAAAAATCGGTTTTACTCAGAGATTATACGGGTCTTGAAACCGGGCGGTCGCTTTCTGTTCCATGATGTTTTTCGCAGCAGTGCAAAATCCCCGTTTTTTCCCACACCCTGGGCTGAAGATGAGTCAATGAGTGCCCTGGCGACGGAGACGGAGGTACGCGCGACCATCGAAGAGGTGGGGCTGGAAATTGATCAATGGATCGGTAAAGTGCGGGAATCGGTTAACTTTTTTGAGCGGGTATTAGCCAGGATTGAAACCAAGGGCCACCCACCCCTGGGAATTCATCTCATATTGGGAGACAATGCCAAAGACAAACTCCGGAACTATGCCCGCAATCTAAGGGAAAATCGTATGTCAGTCGTCGTGGGAATGGCCCATAAAAAGTAGCGATTTTTCTAAAACCGATAGTCTAAGATGGGACCGCCCAACAATGCGCTTTTCAGGAGGCTCAATGTCAAAAAAAAGAATTGTTGATGTATTTGCAGCTCCCTGATTCCCGATCGCTAAAGTGCATTAGACCTGGACCCTACTGGTTCCGCAACCGCGTCAAATACTTGATGGTTACTCGTTCTTCCGAGCCGGGCGCAATCTTTAAGGAGGCCGGGTTGAGGGCCACATTGGCCGTTATGACGCCTTCGACTTCCAAATTGTCGAGGGGAATTTTCTCGGTGTAGATGGTCTTCATTTTTTCCAGCATGCGCTGAGCGCCGATAATCTCCACCGTTTTAGGCTCAACGCTGGCTTGTTCCAGGATAAAGTGGTCCGGCAATCGGCCGACCCAGTCAATTTGAACCGGCAGTTCTTTTTTGATCAGAACATCAAGCTCAACATCCACCACCGACGGCGTGACGCCCTTTAAAACGACGCCGGGCGGCAGAGAAATATTTTTGCGGGATATCGTAAATGTGTTCGGTCCGGCCTTGGATTTACTCAGGTCCAGCCTGACCTGCACCTGGTCCGGGCGAATGGATTTTATCAGTGCACCGGAGCCCTCCAGTTCAAGATTGACGGTATTTATGGATGTTTTAACGATCTCCATGGCCAGATCCCGCTTGGTATATTCCAGCGGTACCTGAAGGGTGACCAGGGTGTCCACCCCCCGGGATACGCTGAACCATACCCCGGTGGTAAAAACCACCGAAAACATGGCGGCTGCGATAAAGGCCAGTTTTTCCTTTCTCGATTCGCGGCCTTTTTTGATGGCAACGCCCATATGTTCCTGCAGGATCTGTTCCAGCCTCCGCTTTTGTTTGACGATCCTTAGCTGAGAATCCTTGGCGACCACCACATCCCCTCTTTCTTCGGAAACGAGGATGACCAGGGCATCGGTGGCTTCCGCCAGCCCGAGGGCCGCCCTGTGGCGCGTGCCGTAATAAGAGGGCAGGTTGTCGCTACGGGACACCGGTAAGATGACCGTAACCTGATCGATTTGATCGCCCTGAATAATGGCCGCGCCGTCGTGCACTGGATTGTCCGGCCAGAAAATACTCAGGATCATCTCTTTGGAAATTGCCCCTTTCCAGGGAATCCCGCCCTGCACAACTTCTTCCAGATCTTCTTTGCCGGGAAATACAAGTAAAGCGCCGCATTTTTGCTGGGCCATTTCATGGACACTCTGGACAATGGTTTCAATGGCGGTGATGACGGTTTTGGAAGAAAAATCCCAGAGAATGGACTTTAAATTGCGCGCCAGGAGAACATTGCGAATCTCGTTACGGAAAATTACAATTATAATAAACGCTCCCAGGGCAACCACCCCTTGAACCACCCAGCTGGTGACGACCAATCCCAGGGAAACAGCGACCTGTTGAAAGAACCACAGAATGGTCATCCCGATCAGCACCCGAAAGGCATTTGTTCCCCGAAACAGAACATAGAACCTGAGGAGAATATAGCTGACCAGGCCGATATCAATGATGTCCTGCCATCGAAGGCTTAAAATCAGGATTAGAAAATTGTCCATGGCCGGTTATTCCGTAACACTAAATCTCAATATGTGAAAAATATTTCCCTGGGCGTCGGTGATTTCCACCCGCCAGGGACCGATGTCTTCTGCTCTCAACTGGATACTGCTGTAAGTCGACCAACGTGGCGGTTTCAGGGTCAGTCTAATTCTGGCGCTGGGTTTGTCCCGGTGAAACCACTGGTGATAAATAACGGCTTGCTGGGGCACAGGATCAAAAGCTGTATAACAAACCGCTGTTCGTCTTTCGATGGAAAAGACGGTGGTTCGATTCTGGGGGACGTTATCCTGGATATCTTCACACAGGAACGCTTCCACCAATGCAATCGGGTTGCCGGACTGAGTCCCGGCGGCAACTGGAAACAGTAAAAAAAGGCCAAGCGTAAGAAACAACAACGGAAGCGTTTTGTATTTCATAGTCTCCTGCCTGTGAACATGGGTCGGATGTCGAAATTTCCTTTGCAATATCTTATACTTATATTATGACAAATTTTCAAGTAAAATCACCAGGCTTTTGCATATTTTAAACCTGTACAGAATTGGTTGATTGCTGAAGCCGTTTTAAATATGATATATAGCTAATCTTATATCTTAAACTGAAAACTGAACTTATTAGAAGCTGTTTCAAAATGGATAAAAATGATCACTTGATTCAGGAACCGACCCCGGGAAAACGGATGGTGAAATTTTGCGGTGATACCGCGGTTTTCACCCTTACCTTGTCCAAACCACAAGATGGTTCAGCCTGGGTCCGCACCAATATCGGACAGGCCAAAATCATCCGCAGGGAGATTGTCCGGCAGGTTGAACAGAATGAAACGCCGTTGGGCAGCGCCTGGTTTGATATCCCGATGCAACGTGTCGACGGGCGGACCTTTAAGGCAACCTTGCCGCTGTATGAAAGCGGGCACTTTGAAGCCAAATGTTTCTTCTTACCCCGGGGGAAAACAACCCCGATCTGGCCCCCGGGAACCAATACCGTCCTCAACGTTGATGCGGCCGATGCCCGCTGCGCCAACATCATTTATAACGCCTTTGTGCGCCAATTCGGTCCCAACAAAGCAGGTGCTGACCTCCTTGCCGGGCCGGATCAAAAGCTCATCGCAAATCTTGACAAAAACGGTTATACGGTGATTCCGCCCTCGGGAACGTTCCGGGATCTGATCGGCGAACTTGATTTTATTCTGGGCGAACTCGGGTGCCGAATTTTGATGCTGCTGCCGATTCATCCCACCCCCACCACCTATGGCCGCATGGGCAGATTCGGCAGTCCCTATGCCGCCCTGAGTTTTACCGCGGTTGACCCGGCCCTGGCCGAATTTGATCATAACGCCACCCCTCTGGAACAGTTTATCGAACTGGTGGATGCCGTTCATCGGCGCAACGCCAGGATTTTTATCGACATCGCCATCAACCATACCGGCTGGGCCGCGAATCTTCACGAATCCCATCCCCGCTGGCTGGTCCGGGGTCCCGAGGGCAAGATTCAGGTCCCCGGCGCATGGGGGGTGAGTTGGGAAGATCTCACCAAGCTGGATTACAGCCACAAGGATCTCTGGCAATACATGGCGGATGTTTTTTTAACCTGGTGCAACCGCGGTGTTGACGGCTTTCGCTGTGATGCCGGTTATATGATACCGGCTGCGGCATGGAAATACATGGTTGCCCGGGTTCGCCATCAGTATCCGGACACTGTGTTTTTACTGGAGGGCCTCGGGGGGAAAATTTCGGTGACCCGCGATCTGTTAAATAGCGCCAATTTAAACTGGGCCTATTCGGAATTATTTCAAAATTATGATCGCACCCAGATTGAAAATTATTTGCCGGAAGCCCTTGACATTGCCAAAAGCGACGGGATCACGGTTCATTTCGCAGAAACCCATGACAACCCCCGCCTGGCATCCCGTTCACCGGTCTATGCCTGCATGCGCACGGCCCTGTCTGCCCTTTTTTCCGACCAGGGCGCCTATGGCTTTGCCAACGGCGTGGAGTGGTATGCCACTGAAAAAATCAATGTTCACAACAGTCCTTCACTGAACTGGGGGGCAACCGTTAACCAGGTAAGCCGGATTCGGCGCTTGAATCAACTGCTGAAAACACTGCCGGTATTTCACGGGCCCACAGAAACCAGAATGATCCAGGAAAATAGCGGAGACCATATCGTCCTGCTGCGTCGCCATATCCCCACCGGCAGATCACTGCTGGTAGTGGTCAATCTGGATGACGCAAACCAGACCACGGCCACCTGGAATCCGGCTACCGCAGGCACATCCGGAGTGCATTTTATTGATCTTCTCAGCGAGACCGACGTGAGGGTTTCGGAGTCTAACGGTCAGCCTACCTGCTTGCTGGAACCGGGCCAGGTGTTGTGCCTTTCCCAGGATGAAAGCGACCTGGATTCCCTCCGGCAACCGCCCGCTGGGCCATTCTGGCTTCCGCCGCGGGTTTCTATCCAGCGTCTGCGGGCCAAAGTATTTGAAGTGGTCTCATTTTATCGCGGCACCGGGGATCTGGGCGATGCCGACCCTGACCGCATGGCCGAGCAACTGAAAGAAGATCCGGTATCCTTTTGCCAAACCATCAATCCGTTGAGCAGTGAAACCAGGGTCGTCACCTGGCAATGGCCGCGGGATCTTCGGCGGCAGGTTATGCTTCCGCCGGGACATTTTCTGATGCTGCGGGCTGAATGTGCGTTTCGCGCCCGCCTTGTCGACGGCCAGCGGACCGTGGCATGCGAAAACAGCCTTGAAAAAGCCGACGGGTCTTTTTTTGCACTGTTTTTACCCCGGGCAACACCTGAGACCGCCAAAACCTGGAAACTGAGACTGGCGGTTTTTGAACCGGATGGCAGTCGACATACCGAAGCATCTGTGCTGCTGCTGGCAGATCCTGCCAGGATCCGGATTAAGAAAATATTCCAACGGCTGCAATTGCTCGCAAGCAATCTGACCTATCTTGATACCAACGGACGGGGCGGGATGCTGCGGACACCGATATCCTGGGGAAGGCTGACCAGCCGTTACGACAGTCTGCTGGCAGCCAACATCAATGCGAGTATCCCGGAAGATCGCTGGGTCATGTTTTCCCGCTGCCGGGCCTGGCTGGTGTTCCAGGGCTACTCCCAGCCAATTAACACCGACTGCCTGGAAACGTTTGCGGTGGATGACGACACCGGCGGGACCTGGTATTTTCACATTCCCACCGGCCAGGGTGAAGACGTTTTAGTGACCCTGGGGCTGAATCTGGTTCCGGATGAAAATTCCGTCCAATTAACCTTTTATCGCCGGCCTGATTGGGGCGCCGCCGGTCGGCTGAAAGACAGCAAGCCGGTTCAGCTGATTTTGCGGCCGGATATTGAAAACCGCAATTTTCATCAAACCACCAAAGCCTATCTGGGGCCCGAAACTGAATGGCCCCGGAAAGTCACCGGCACTCAGCGGGGGTTCCAATTTGCCCCGGATGCCGATCATCACCTCCGGGTGCAAATCTCGAACGGCGAATTTATCTCCGAACCCGAATGGCAGTACATGGTTCACCGAGCAGTGGATGCCGGTCGCGGCCTGGATCCGGATTCCGATCTATTCAGCCCCGGATATTTCACCGTTTTTTTAAAGGGTGATCAGCAGGTGACATTAACCGCCGAAGTTGTTCCAACCCCTGAGACGGACCCTACCGACAATCGACCTGTGCCCCGGCGGTTGGCAGATCCGGTTGAATCTGAGGCGGCCGGCTGGAGCACACCCCGGGAAATCTTGACCCGAGCCCTGGATGATTTTGTGGTGCGCCGCGGAAAGTTGAAGTCGGTCATTGCCGGCTATCCCTGGTTTCTGGACTGGGGACGGGACGCCCTGATTTTTGTACGCGGATTAATTGCCGCGGATAAACTTGAGGACGCCCGCATGATCCTGAAACAATTCGGCCGTTTTGAGCAGCAGGGCACCCTGCCGAATATGATTCATGCAGATGATGCCGGAAACCGGGAAACATCAGACGCCCCGCTGTGGTTCATTGAAGCCTGCGGCGAGTTGATCGAGGCCGAGAATGATGATGCCTTTCTGGAGGAAACCTGCGGCGGGCGAACCATCCGCCAGATTCTTTTGTCCATCGGTCAATCGTATATGACCCAAACGCCCACCGGCATTCACATGGACCCTGATACCGGTCTTATATTCAGCCCGGTCCATTTTACCTGGATGGACACCAACCATCCGGCCGGAACGCCCCGGCAGGGATACCCAATTGAAATCCAGGCCCTGTGGTACGCCGCCCTGAAAATTTTGGCAGCGGTGGACAGTAGTGACGAAAACCGCAGCCAATGGCATCAATTATCCGAAACGGTACAATCTTCGATCATAAATCTGTTCTGGAACAATGAGCTGGGGTTTCTCTCGGACTGCCTGCATGCATCATCCGATCAGCCGGCCGGCGAGGCCGTTACAGATGATGCCCTGCGACCCAACCAGCTGCTGGCTATCACCCTGGGGGCTATTGAGGATATGCAAATCTGCCGTCGGATTCTTGCGGCCTGTGAAGAACTGCTGGTGCCGGGGGGCATCCGCAGTCTGGCGGACCGGATGGTGAGCCATCCGATTGAAATTGTATACCGCAATCAGGTTCTCAACGATCCCCACCACCCCTACCAGGGGACCTATGATGGCGATGAGGACACTCGCCGCAAACCCGCCTACCACAACGGCACGGCCTGGACCTGGCCGTTTCCATCATTTTGCGAAGCCTGGGCGCTGAGCTACGGCAGCGCCGGCCGGGATGCAGCGCTGGCCTGGCTTTCCAGCGGCGTACGCCTTTTGGAAAGCGGATGTCTGGGCCATATCCCGGAAATTATGGACGGTGACGCCCCCCACAGCCCGCGCGGCTGCGATGCCCAGGCCTGGGGTGCCAGTGAGTTGCTGAGAGTCTGGCTAAAATTGACTTCTGCTGATGACTGAGTCATCAGGACCCGGTGCGTTTAAAAGTTAACTTAGAGAATATTTTAAATCCCAAGCACCAAAAACCAAATCTCAAATAAATTCCAATTAACCAAATTCAAAATCCCAAACTTCTGACCCGGAAGTAATTGAACCTGATGGTATATCAAAGATAAAAAGGCTTTTGTTCAGGCAATCATTAAAAAGACGATGATTGTTTTGGTCATTGGACATTGCTATTTGATAATTATTTGTAATTTGGTGCTTTGTATTTGGGATTTCAATGATTTAAGTGCCCTTTTTTATCTGGTTTATTAGAGGTTTTGAGGTTAGGCGGTTATGGTTATAAATGATAAGGGTTGTTGATTTTTTAAAATTAAGGCTATATCTTCTGAGTTCGAAACACCCAATTTAGGAAAAATAAGGATTATACATAGATGAAAACCTTTCAGACTTATCAGGTATTTCCCAACATTCCGTTAAGCCTCGAATTTCTGGAGGAGTTGTCTCGCAACCTGTGGTGGTGCTGGAAAAAAGATGCCATTGAACTGTTTCGACGCATCGATCCTTCCCTGTGGGTGGCCTGCGAACGCAATCCGATTGCGTTTCTGGCAAAAGTAACCCAGCATCGCTTCGAGCAGCTTGCCGATGATGAAGGCTACTTGGCCCACCTGGAACGGGTAAAAATAGAGTTTCAAAAGCGGGTGCTTGATCCGGTCAATCAAGATGAAAATCCATATGAATCCGATGACACCATCGCCTATTTTTCCATGGAATTCGGCATCCACGAAAGCCTGCCGCTTTTCGCCGGCGGCCTCGGCGTACTTTCCGGCGACCATTTAAAGGCCGCATCCAATCTGGGACTTCCCCTGGTCGGCATTGGACTGATGTATCACCACGGATACTTTCGTCAGTTTCTCAACCCCGAAGGCTGGCAGCAGCAAGCTTATCCGGAAACCAATCTTTATAATCTGCCGGCTGAACGCGTGCAGGATTCGGCGGGCAACGACTTGAAGGTTACCGTCACCGGACCGGATGGCCCGTTTCATGCGGTTATATGGAAAATGATGATCGGCCGTATCCCGCTCTATCTGCTGGATACCAATATCGCCGATAACACTGCCGCCGATCGTGAAATTACGTCGAGTCTGTATGTCGGGGATGCCAAAATACGACTGCCCCAGGAAATCCTTTTGGGCATTGGCGGAATGCAGGCCCTTGGCCTCATGGGAATTACGCCCAAAGTCCTGCATATGAATGAAGGGCATACTGCCTTTGCCAGCCTGGAACGGCTGGCGAAGACCATGGCTGAAAATAAGGTCGATCTTAAAACCGCCCTGGAAATCGTCCCGCGAACCACGGTGTTTACCACCCACACCCCGGTGGCGGCCGGGCATGACGAATTTCCGGTGGAGATGGTAAAACCCTGTCTGAGGCCGTTTGAAGAACGCCTTGGAACCACCGTAGATGAAATTTTATCTTGGGGTCAATCGGAGGGTTCCAGTAAAGATGCACCGCTTTCGATGTTTATTCTGGCCCTGCATTCGGCCACCTATTGCAACGGCGTCAGCAGGCTGCATGGATCGGTGGCGCGAAAAATCTGGTCTTTTGTCTGGCCCCAGCTGCCAGTGGAAGAAGTACCCATAGCGCACATTACCAACGGCATCCACATATCATCTTATATTTCCCAGGAATTTGCCTATCTCTTCGATCGCACGCTGGGCCCTGACTGGTATCAGGGCTCCCGCAAACCGGAAAATATTCAACGCATTGATGATATCTACGATGAGGAATTATGGCGCGCCCATGAAATAAACCACTCCCGTCTGGTGCGTACCTGCAGAGAGCAGCTGGTCAAACAATACGCCCGGCGCAACGCGCCTCACAATGTGCTGGAGGCTGTCGAAGCGGCGCTTGATACGGAGGCTCTGACCGTTGCCTTTGCCCGTCGTTTTGCAACCTACAAGCGGGCGAATTTACTTCTGCAGGACATGGATCGCCTGGAAGCGATCATCAACAACAAAACCCGCCCGGTTCAGTTTATATTTGCAGGCAAGGCCCATCCCAGGGATGATGAGGGCAAGGAATTGATCAAGCGCCTGTTTCAGTTTGCGAGCAAACCGGAAGTGGCCAACAGGATCATTTTTCTTGAAGACTACGACATGCATCTGGCACGTCATCTGCTGCAGGGAGCCGATGTCTGGCTCAATACTCCCCGGCGGCCCTTTGAAGCCTGCGGAACCTCCGGCATGAAAGCGGCCATCAACGGGGTACTGAATGTCAGTATCCTCGATGGCTGGTGGGACGAGGGGTATAAGGAAGAACGCGGCTGGCAAATTGGAAACGGCAAGGAATACGAAGATCTGCGTTATCAGGATGCCATCGAGAGCCAGGCGCTCTATAATGTACTGGAAAATGAAGTCATTCCGTGTTTTTATGACCGCAGGAACGGTGGTCAGCCAACCTGCTGGATAAAAAAAATGAAAGCCTCCATGAAAATGGCCATGGAATCGTTTTGCAGCCTGCGCATGGTATCAGAGTATGAAAGCCGCTTTTATATTCCGTCCGCCAGGCGCTGGGATTCTCTAATCGCTGACGAAGCCGATGAAGCCAAAAAGCTGGCCTCCCAAATAAAACGACTGCGAAGCCTCTGGAAAGAAATCAAGATTAATACCCCCGTACGGCAGTCCCTGGGACCCTGTCGGGTCGGCGATGACTTCCGGGTGACATCGGAAGTAAACATCGGTGAACTGCGACCCGACGAAGTCGACGTCGAACTGTATTACGGCAATTTAAAATCACCGGAAGAAGTATCCGCCAGCCATGTGGAGCCGATGAAGGTCCTTGAGGATCTCGGAGAGGGAATCTATCTTTACGGCTGTAGCTTGATCTGCGAAATTTCCGGACGTTTCGGATACACCGTCAGGGTAACGCCCCATGGAGATGAACGCCTCAAATCAACACCAGGACTGCTTGTGTGGGCATGATGTCCGCAAACGAAGATTTAGCAAAACTAAAGTATAAAATTTTCTTAGGAACCCCATTATGAATACTACCCCCTGCAACCCCCGCGTCCTGATCGTTACCCCAGAGGTCACCTATCTTCCGGACCGCATGGGTGGTCTGGCTTCCTTTTATACGGCTAAAGCAGGGGGCCTGGCCGATGTATCCGCCTCTCTTATCAGCTCTTTGTTTGACCAGGGAGCCGACGTTCATGTGGCCATTCCGGATTATCGTTCCGTTTTCAGCGACAAACTGGCGCCGGTTTTAAAAAATGAAATCAACCGCATCCAGGACAAGATGCCCAATGACCGTGTCCATCTGGCCGAAGACCGGGCCTTTTATTATATCAACCGGGTATATTCTTTTTACGGGGGAGAAAATATCAAGCTTTCCCTGGCCTTTCAGCGCGAAGTCATCAATAATATCATCCCCCGGGTCCAGCCGGACCTTATCCACTGCAATGACTGGATGACCGGTCTGATCCCGGCCGTGGCCAGAGAACACGGGATACCCTGCCTTTTCACAATCCATAACATCCACACGGTTAAAACCACCCTGGCGCATGTCGAAGACCGCGGCATTGATGCAGCTTATTTCTGGCAAAACCTATATTTCGAAAATATGGCCACCAGTTACGAGCAGGTTCGTGATTCAAACCCTGTGGATCTGCTCACCAGTGGAATATTCGGGGCCCATTTTGTCAATGTGGTCAGCCCCACCTTTTTAAATGAAATTGTCGAAGGCAAGCACCCTTTTATTGAACCCCAGATACACCGGGAACTGGCCAATAAAGTCCATGCCCAATGTGCGGCGGGCATCCTCAATGCACCGGATCCATCCTTTGATCCGACCCAGGACGAAGATTTGGCGCAAAAATTCGGTCCGAATAATCACCTGACGGGCAAAAGAGAAAACAAGCGGTTTTTGCAAAAAGAACTGGGATTGATCCAGGACGATCAGGCGCCGGTTTTTTTCTGGCCGTCGCGGCTGGATCCGGTTCAAAAAGGATGCCATTTGCTGGCCGATATTTTCTATCAGGTCATCTCCGAATACTGGGATCAAAACCTGCAAATTGTTTTTGTGGCCAATGGTAATTACCAGATGGTTTTCAGAAACATCGTCAATCACCACGACTTTAAAGAACGGGTGGCCATATGTGATTTTAACAACTCCCTGGAACACCTGGCTTACGGGGCGTCTGATTTTATCCTGATGCCGTCAAGTTTTGAGCCCTGCGGCCTGCCCCAAATGATCGCTCCTATTTACGGATCACTTCCGGTGGCCCATGACACCGGCGGCATCCACGACACGGTGACGGACCTCAATGTCAAAGAAAATACGGGCAACGGGTTCTTATTTAAAAATTTTGATTCCAATGGTCTGATGTGGGCCATCCGGCAGGCCATGTCATTTTATAAACTTGCCCGGGAAGAAAAAAAGAAACAGATCAAACGCATTATGACAGAAAGTGCGGCCAGCTTCACCCATGCCCATACGGCCCGCGAGTATATCCAGCTGTATGAAAAGATGCTGAAACGACCATTGATTAACGCGACCACTAAGCCGGAATCCAAACCGGAAACAGATATTAAATAGGATCTAATAATTACGATTGTATCCGGCAACCAATATGCCTTCCCCTAAACAAACTTCTTCCTATAATAAGCAAGTCGAACAGAGGCTGAGGCGTCTGCTGGAAAGCGATCCGTATTTAAATCCTTATGCCGATATCATTCGCCGCCGCCTGTCCAAAATTGCCGCAACGAAAACCCGCCTGACCGGCGGTAAAATGACACTGCCCGACTTTGCCTCGGGCCATGAATACTTCGGCCTGCATTTTCAGGACAATCAATGGGTTTTCCGCGAATGGGCACCCAACGCCGAACGGATTTTTCTGATCGGGGACATGAACGCCTGGCAGGAAGAAGCGGCCTTTGCTTTAAACCGTCTGGATGAAGACGGGGTCTGGGAAATCCGGCTGGATTCAAGCTGCTTAAAGCACCTGGATTTATTGCGCCTTCGTATTCACTGGCCTGGTGGCCAGGGGGACCGCATTCCCACCTATGCCCGTCGAGTGGTGCAGGATCCGACGACGTTGATATTCAATGCCCAGATCTGGTTTCCCGATGCCCCCTACCAATGGCGCTATGGCGATTTTCATCCCCCGGCTCAAGCGCCCCTGATTTACGAAGCCCACATCGGCATGGCCCAGCAAGAATCCAAGATCGGTTCATTTCAGGAATTCACCGCCGGTGTTCTGCCCCGGATTGTGAAATCCGGCTACAACACCATCCAGCTGATGGCGATCCAGGAGCATCCCTATTATGGCTCCTTCGGTTATCAGGTATCTAATTTTTTTGCGGCCTCATCCCGCTTCGGAACACCGGATGATCTAAAGGCCCTGATCGACGAGGCCCACGGTGCCGGCCTGGCGGTTTTCATGGATATTGTTCATTCCCATGCCGTCAACAATGAAACCGAAGGCCTCAGCCGCTTCGACGGCACCCTGTACCAATACTTCCACGACGGACCGCGCGGGCGTCATGCGCTCTGGGATTCCCGCTGTTTTGATTACGGCAAGCACCAGGTGCTGCATTTTCTGCTTTCCAACTGCCGCTTCTGGCTGGATGAATACCATTTTGACGGGTTTCGCTTTGACGGTATTACCAGCATGCTCTACCTGGATCACGGAATGAATAAGGCCTTTTTATCCTATGATGATTATTTTAATGACAGCGTGGATGAAGAGGCCCTGGCCTATCTGGCGCTGGCCAGCGAACTGATTCACACCGTGCAGCCTGCGGCGCGGACCATTGCCGAAGACGTCAGTGGAATGCCGGGTCTGGCCGCGCCACTGGACATGGGCGGTTACGGATTTGACTACCGCTTTGCCATGGGGGTTCCGGACAACTGGATCAAGCTGATCAAAGAAGTGCCGGATGAAGACTGGCCCATCGGTCACCTCTGGCATGAGTTGAACAACCGGCGGGCGGAGGAAAAAACCATCAGCTATGCCGAATCCCACGATCAGGCCCTGGTGGGTGATAAATCCATTATTTTCCGGTTAATCGATGCGGATATATTTGATCATATGCGGGTGGATGATCAAAATATCCGGGTGGATCGCGGCATGGCGCTGCACAAGATGATCCGCCTGATCACCCTGGCCACCGCCGGGGCCGGCTATCTTAATTTTATGGGCAATGAATTCGGCCACCCGGAGTGGATTGATTTTCCACGGGAGGGCAACAACTGGTCCTGTCATTATGCCCGGCGTCAGTGGCATCTGGCGGATGATCCCAATTTGAAATATCAGTTCAATGCCCGCTTTGATCACGATATGATCGCCCTGGCAAAAAAATTTCAACTTCTGGATTCCCCCGGCCCAAACCTTATATATGAACATGCCGATAACAAGCTGATTGTTTTCGAACGCGCCGGGCTTTTGTTTGCTTTCAACTTCCATCCGGTTCAATCCTATTCCGACTTCCGTTTTGAGGCCCCGGCCGGCAAGTATAAAATGATTTTCAACAGTGATGCCGCCCCATACGGCGGCCATCGCCGCCTGCAAGCAGGCCAGGAACATTTAACCGGCTTTGAAGTCGTCGCCAATCATAGGTGCCATTTTATCAGCCTGTATCTGCCCGCCCGGACCGCGCAGGTGTTGCAGCGTATCCAATAAAACCGGAAGCCATCTTAAAAGGGCATCCATGGTTGCCTGGACAGGGGCGCTGAATCGAATGTAAAGCAGAAATCAAGGGGGAGTTGGGTAGGTAAATCAGTCAGACTATTGACAACCGGAATTTCTTTTCGGACAACCCTATAAAATAATTGATTATTTTATAAGTTCTTATAATTATAATAATATTTCATAACCCGCCGGACGTATTCTTCGGTTTCTTCATAGGGTGGTATCGTTTTGTAATAATCTACTGCCGAGGGGCCGGCATTATAGGCTGCAAGAGACAGGGCCAGTCTACCTTTAAAGCGGTCATACATTTGCTTAAAATAGCGCGCCCCGGCATTGATATTTTGCCAGGGATCAAAAGGATCCCTGATTCCCAGGGGTTTGAAATTCTCCGGCATAATCTGCATCAAACCCGTAGCCCCCTTTTTAGACACTACGTGCGGATCGAAATCCGATTCGGCTTTGATGATGGCCTTCAACAGCGGAAATGACACCCCGTGGCGCTCAGAGGCATCCGAGATTAAATCATCATATTTTTCAGAAGAGGAATACCGTTGGATTACCCTGGGTTTTTCCTTGAGATAGATTCTGTATTTTTGAATGGAAGAGGTGGGTGTATTGGTAAAATGCATGACCCCGTTTTCGTCGATGTAGCGGTATATATCCGCCCGCACAGGTAAAACCACCCCCAGAAGAACAACCAGCATTAAAGAGAAAATTCCGATTAATTTCAAATAGTTCCGATCCATTATACCATACCGGGGGTTGTATATTAATTTTTCAAAGTGTTACTTATTTTATACATCATTTTGGCGTTCGAAACAAGAAAATAATTATATATATAATAATATTATATAGTTATTTATACAATTCACCCTAGGCTGAAGCGCCTATTGGGGGGAAACAGGCCAATTGGTGGAAGGGTTCAGGTATATTATCGTCAGAGTGGATAAAAAACTTTAGTATTAAAGGGGCTTGGGATAAGCCCATCGGTAAAAATGAACATCGAACGTCCAACATCGAATTCAGATGGGAAAGAATATGTTTTCAAAAGAGTGTAAGCTGTTTGTGGTCCGTCCCTGCCTTTTTCTTTCTGGGCAGCGGTGATTCATCCTTTTTTAACTGGTTTTCGATATCCGCAACAAAGGGGGAAAGAACCCGCGGTTCGGTCTGGCCGTAGATCCGGCGCTTTTTAGCCCGGGTTAAATAAAGCCTTTCCATGGCCCGGGTCATGGCCACATAAAACAGCCTTCTTTCTTCGGCCATATCCGCCAACTCACGGCCATGTGGCTTAAACGGAATGAGGCCCTGCTCACAGCCGGCAATAAACACCACCGGAAACTCCAGTCCCTTGGCCGCGTGCATGGTCATCAGTGATACTTTTTCAACTTTATGTGTGTATACATCTGTATCTGTTAACAGGGCCACGGCCGCTAAAAATTCAGTTCGGTCGGATTCAAATTGGCGGGCAAACTCGACGAGCCCGGTAAAGGCCTCGCGGGTGGCCGCATCCTTGTTCAACATCCGGGACAGCCCGGTGGTTTTTTCAAGATAGCACAATCTGTCAGCCACCGGCATCGCCGATATGTCTGTTTTGTATTGACTGATTTGATTGGAAAAATCATTTAACGTCTGCTGCCGGGAAGCTTTCAATCCGGGTACGGGAAACCGGACGGCTTTTTTCAAACCTTCCCGGAGAGCAAACCGATTCTGAAGGCACCAGCCTTTAAATTGACCCAGGGCGCTTAACCCGAAGCCGGGCATGGCCAACTGGATGATTTTCTCCAGATCAAAAAATCCGCCGTCGCCTTCAATTATTTTTAAAAATGAAATCAGTTCCGGCAAACCCGCCTGGTTCAAAGCATTTTCACGACTGGCCACCTGAAAGGGGATCCCCTGTTTTTCAAAACCCTCGGCCAGCGCCTGATACTGGGCATGGGTTCGATATAAAACAGCAAAGTCGGAATAACTGCGGGATTTGTCCAGGTTGGCATCTGTCACCATTCCGGTATCAATCGAATGAAAACCGGTGCCGCCAATCTGCTGGGTGATAATCCGGCCGATGGTTTCAGCTTCCGCTTTTTCGGTGGACAGCTCGAGAATGCCGATGGCTTTGGGGCCGTCAATTTGCGAGTAGGTCCGCCCCCCATCATTGCTGTCAAGGCGATGATCCTGAATCACCTGGAAGGAGGCACCTAATATGGTCTGGGTCGAGCGATAGTTGCGGGTCAACCGGATCACCCTGGCGCCGGGGTAATCATATAGGAAGCGCTTAAAATAGGCCGTGTCCGAACCCCTGAATCCATAAATGGACTGATCCGGATCTCCGATCACACACAGATCCTTGACGGAGAATTCATCCGGTGCCAGAGCCCGGATGATACGATACTGGGCCTGGTTCAAATCCTGGTATTCATCCACAAAAATATGCTGGAATTTTTTCTGATAACGGCGGCTCTGGTTGGATTTGGATTCCAATAGGCGGACGATGTTAAAAATCAGATCTTCGAAATCGCAAAAGCCCTGGATCGCCAATAATTGCTGGTAGATTCGATATACGCCTGAAATAAAATCATTTTCTGGATTCCCAGAATGCAGTTCAGCAAATTCATCCGGGCTGAGGACCTGCTGTTTGGCGGCAATAATGCGATGCAATATCTCCCGGGGTTTCAAATCAACCTGTTTGTCGCTGGATGAATAGCTTTTTATAGCCTCGGAAATCAGCGCCCTGCGATGATCCTCATCAACAATGCCGCTGGGTTTAATATTTTGATCGTTAAGTATGCTAAAGCAAAATGAATGAAAGGTTGCCACCAGGAGCTGGGACGGCGGATTCCCCATCAGGTAATTTAATCTGGCGCGCATTTCTGCAGCGGCTTTATTGGTAAAAGTGAGGGCCAGCATATTTTTGGGTGATACACCCCTTTTCATTATTAAATGGGCAATGCGATGGGTCAGGGTGCGGGTTTTACCGGTGCCGGGTCCGGCAATAATCAACAGGGGTCCCCCGGGGTGATTTACGGCCTTTTGCTGCTCGCTATTCAGTTTATCGATAACCGTCATCGCTGCCGGGGTGGCGGTTGAATCCCCGGCCGCCGGCTTTATTTTTTTGCCCGGCTCAAGGGGTAATTGATTCTGGCCGGCAGCCACCCGCCTTTTCACCGATTCGGGTTGGATGGGAGGCGGCGCCGGTATTGAAAAGAGTGCTTTTTGACCCGTTAAACGCTCGCGTTCATTGGCTCTAAATATTAAAACCTGTCCGTATTCACCATCATAGCCGGGCAGCACTTCAATTTCCCTGTTTCTGGTTCTGCGGATCGCTTCTCCCAGCAGGGGTATCCCGGCGCTGTCGATGACTTCCGGTTCAAGGGTGTGCAGGATGTTGAATTCGGACCCCAGCTCATTGATGGCCGTTTGATAGTTTTTTAAAACTTTTTTTGATTTGGCGCCCACCTTAAAAATTTCAGATAAAATATCAACCAGTTGAACCGTACTGTAATAGGGGTGGCGGTTAGGAGCTGTTTGATCCTGCCCCCGATCAGCCAGCTCCTCCACCCGGTACAATACGCCGATGGTAAGGGCCTTGCCGCAAACCGGACATTTGCCATGATTTTCCATGGTTTCTTGGGGGTGCAGGCGAACATTACAGGTGCGGTGTCCGTCGAAATGATATTTGCCTTCTTCCGGAAAAAACTCAACCGTACCCAGAAACTGATCAGTATCTCCGCTTTTTATCGCAGATTTTATGGCCCAAAAAGACAGGTCGGTGTTCAGCAGGTTGGCTTCCCGACCCAAATTCTGGGGAGAATGGGCATCCGAATTGGACACCAGGGTTAAACCGTCCAACTCCGAAACCCGCCAGTTCATAGGCGGATCGGATGACAGTCCGGTTTCAACGGCAAATAGGTTGGGAGTTAAATCTTCAAAACACTCTTCAATGGAGTCGAAGCCGGATTTGGAACCCAGTACCGAAAACCAGGGCGTCCAGATGTGAGCCGGAATTAAAATGGCCTCATCCGAGGTTTCCAGTAAAATTTCAAAAAGATCCCGGGCATCCAGACCCAGAATCGGTCTCCCGTCGGATTTTATATTGCCGATCTTATCCAATTTGGCGTTGAACTTCTCGGCAACCGCCAGATCTGGAACCATTATCAGGTTGTGGTTTTTACGGGTTTTGGCGTTCTTTTTATAAATATTGCTGATTTCAGTGGATAATATAAATCGAACCGCGGCCCGGCACGAAAAAGGAACTTCTTTATCGCAGATTCTGGCATATTCGTCTTTGAGTTTAAAAAGGCCGGGTTCGGCCGGTTGTAGTTTCTCACAAATTTCGGAAAACCATCCCGGGTAGGTAAAATCACCGGTGCCGACCACTGTCACTCCTTTAATCTGGGCTGCGATGTATAAATTTTCAAGATCCAGATTTTTGGCCGTGGCCCTGGAAAATTTTGAATGAACATGAAAATCGGCAATAAATTTCATATTTCTCCCAGACGGTGATTGTCAAAAGACGTTCGATAAATCGAAGGCTTTTTTGACAACCTTTATAATAAGAGATTTTGCTTGTAACAAGGCTCCAAACACGCTATATATTTATTTCAAAAGGTTTTCAATACTATATATGGTATATAACCCCACTTGGTAAAGATCTATGGGTATTTCTTCCAGCACGGTTTCGATCACCCAATACACTGTTCAGGGTAAATTAAATTCTCAGGTAATAGATACGGTTGCCGACGGGTTAACGAAGCATACAATTGTGGATATCGATCAGCAGGTTATAGATAGGGCGGTGGGATGGACGTCTTTTGACAAACCTTTCCAGCCTGACTTCAGCGGTTCCTCGTTTGTTTATGGTAACTATTTTGTTTTTTCACTGCGAATCGATAAAAAAAATATTACGGCCAAGGTTTTAAAAAAACATTACACTGTTGAAGCCGCCAGGAGAATGTCGGAAAGCGGGCGGGATTATTTATCCAAAACCGAAAAAAAACTGGTTAAAGATCATGTCCAAAACGCATTGTTTTTGCGAATTCCGGCAACTCCTAACGTTTACGATGTGGCCTGGAACTTTGAAGGGTCAAGCTTGTGTTTTTTTACCAATCTGAAAGCAGCCAATGAAGAATTGGAAACCCTTTTTTCCAAATCCTTTCGCCTGTCGCTTATAAGAATTTTTCCCTATACTGCAGCTGACATATATTCAAATCTAAAGGATTCTCAACGCGATGACTTACGGAATATATCGCCGGCCCCGTTTGTTAATTAACATGTATTGAAAGTTCGGATATGCTTGACGTTGCCGTTGCCTACAACCGTTATAAATTTCTCGGGGAAGAGTTTCTGACCTGGTTATGGTATGTGATCGAAAAAAACCAAAACCTATTAAAAAGTTTTGATCCTGATTTTGTTGGCCTGGAAGTTGGAAACCGGATTGTATTTGAAAACCGCCGCAAAGAATCGGCCGAGCGCATTACCATCAAGGGGGAAGGCGCCGGGTTGGAAGAAGGGGTTCTGGCACTAAAAAATGGCGCCTTGGTCACTGAATTAAATATGGTTTACAGGTCCGCAGAATTGGTATGGCAGTTTACTCTCAAAGGTGAAAGTTTAAATATCAGCAGTTTAAGTATACCCCAAACGGATTTGCCCGAATCGGAGGAAGACCTCGAAGGATATGTACTTGAAAAGCTGTTTCTTTATGACAAATTGCTGCAATTTTTTAAAATTCTTTTTGGCCACTTTGTCAAATTGAGAATATCAAATAATTGGCACGGTAAAGAGACCGCCTCCATTCGAAAATGGATCCAGTCATCCTAGTACACTTTCGGATTTTGATACACATTAATTACAGCGCCAGTCGGGCAGTCAGGTTATTCTAAGGCTTAAATTATAGATTATTTAGTTGTAAACATTGCTTTTGTCGAAAAGATATTCATATTTTGCTGATATCCACATCTTTGTTAACACTTGTTTTTTGACTGACTAAATAGTGGCGGTTATCAAGATAGTTATGAAAATGTTTTAGATAATTATTTTTGATTAATTTTAAATAATTTTAATAAGTTATAAAGTTATTAGACTTATAAACAGGGCATTGTTAACTTCTTCTTTTATTTAATTAATATTAATAAGGAAATTAGATATGAAGGCTACCATTAATAAGAATGACATTCTGCCTGTTTTAGCCAAAATTCAAGGATTGACCGGACGTAAAACCAGTTTAGCTATCACCACCAATGTGTTGATTCAGACTGCTGAATCCGGGATATCAATTTCCGCAACTGATCTTGAGACCGGTTTCGAAGGCTTTTATCCTGCCAGTGTTGATACTCAGGGAGTAATTGCCATTAATGCCAGAAAATTATACGAAATTGTCAGAGATTTTCCCAGTGAGGATATTTACGTCTCCGAAGTTGAAAATCATTGGATCGAAATTGGAAACCAGAATGTTGAATATCATATTGTCGGTCTTAATCCGGATGATTTTCCTGAAATTCCAAAAATAGAAGCGGTTGATTTTTTTGAGATCGATTCAGCGGCGTTTCATAAAATGATAGAAAAAACGGTTATTATCAGCGGTGCTTCCGATGATAACCGGGCCCATATCATCGGAATTTATGCCGAACGCATTAAGGAGGATAATAAAAAGTTATTTAGAATGGTATCCACCGATGGCAGTCGCTTGTCTAAAGCAGATTTTATGTTCGCTAAGGATTTTGATTTGCCCCTTGGCGACAATGTGTTGATCCCTAAAAAAGGACTGGTGGAAGTTGCTAAATTTCTTGAATCTGAGGGCCCGGTTAAAATAGGAATAAAAGATAATAATTTTATTGTCAAAAAGGAAAAGGAAACCCTTATTATCCGGCTGCTGGAGGGGGATTTTCCGGAATATGGCGATATTGTAGTTAAAAAAGAAGGAAATGATATTTTATTGGATCGTCAATTGTTTTTAATGATGCTCAAACGTATGTCCATTTTATCTTCAGATGAATATAAAGGCGTTATTTTTCATTTTACCAAAGACAAACTGGTAATAAGTTCCACCAATCCCGACATAGGGGAGTCCAAAGAGGATATGAAAATTGGTTACAAGGGGAATCCGGTGGAAGTGATGTACAATCCTAGATTTTTTATAGACACCCTGGGAGTGCTCGACGAAGATAACATTGTACTGAACATAGTCGATGACCAGAAACCCTGTAAATTAGAGGGCGAAAACGATAAATCCTATTTAAGCGTAATCATGCCGATGAGAATATGAACGAAGAAATAAACAACCACAAATATAACGAAGACAATATTAAAGTCCTGGAAGGTCTGGAAGCTGTGCGTCTTCGACCATCCATGTATATTGGCAATGTAGATGTAGCCGGGCTCCATCATCTGGTTTACGAAGTGGTGGACAACAGTATTGATGAAGCCATGGCCGGATTTTGCAACCTGATCCAGGTGACCGTCCATACGGATAACAGTATCAGTGTGGTGGATAACGGGCGCGGTATACCGGTCGGCATTCACAAGAAAGAAAAAGTACCGGCCTTGGAAGTTGTAATGACCAAGCTGCATGCCGGTGGAAAATTTGATTCCAATTCCTATAAAGTTTCCGGAGGTCTTCACGGTGTGGGGGTTTCCGTAGTCAATGCGCTCTCCAGTTTTCTGGAAGTTGAAGTTTATACCGACGGTAAAATCCATTATCAAACCTATGAAAGAGGGGTTAAAGCCAGCGAACTGTCGGTGATCGGAGATACTGGCAAAACGGGCACCAAAGTGCATTTTATACCGGATGACCGGATTTTTACCACCCTGGAATTCAGCTACGATATCCTTGTTCGCCGGTTGCGGGAACTTGCCTATTTAAACAAAGGGGTTCAGATAAACATTGAGGATGAACGTTCGGATGCCAAGGAAGAATTTTTTTTCGAGGGAGGTATCAAACAATTTGTTGAGTACCTAAACCGCAGACAAACCTGCCTTCATAAACCCATTTTTATAGAGGGCCTTAAAAATGATGTTCAGATAGAAGTTGCGATCCAGTATAACGATAGCTATATTGAAAAATTATTTTCTTTTGCAAACAATATCAACACCTTAGAGGGAGGTTTTCACTTAATCGGTTTCAAAGCCGGTCTGACGCGCTCTATTAATCAATACGCCACCAACGGAAACCTGCCCAAAAATCTCCAGGGCAAAATTACCGGAGATGACGTCAGGGAAGGGCTTACCGCCATTATCAGCGTGCGGATACCCCAGCCCCAATTTGAGGGACAAACCAAAACAAAACTTGGCAACAGCGAAGTCAAAGGGTTGGTAGAATCTCTGATCAATGAAAAATTAAGTAGTTTTTTTGAAGAAAACCCTTCGGTTGCCAAAATAATCATTGCCAAAGGGGTTGACGCCGCCCGTGCCCGGGATGCGGCCAAACGGGCGCGTGACATTGCCAGAAGCAAAGGCGCCCTGCTCGATGCCACCCTTCCGGGAAAACTGGCCGAATGCCAGGAATCTGATCCGGCGTTAAGGGAGTTGTTTATCGTCGAGGGTGACTCGGCCGGCGGTTCTGCCAAACAAGGAAGGGATCGAAAATTTCAGGCCATTTTACCACTTAAGGGTAAAATTTTAAATGTTGAAAAAGCGCGCTTTGATAAAATTTTGCGCAGTGAAGAAATAAAAAATATTATTACGGTGCTGGGAAGCGGCGTGGGCAAAGAAGAATATGATATAGAAAAAATCAAATATCACAAAGTCATCATCATGACCGATGCCGATGTGGATGGTTCCCACATCCGCACGCTACTGCTGACTTTCTTTTATCGACAGATGCCCGAAATTGTGGACCGGGGATATTTGTACATTGCCCAACCGCCGTTGTTTAAAATCGGCAAGGGTAAAAGTGAAAAATATCTAAAAGATGAAGTGGATTTCAACGACTGGATATTAAAAAAACTCTGCGACCAAAAATATATTACCGGTGGCAACGACAGTCAAAAGCTATCCGGCCATCAGCTCTACCTTTTTGTTTGCGATCTGGCCGAATATTATTCACGGCTCTCAAGACTGGAGAAAAGCGGCATTCCGACCGAACTGGTGGAACTGTTGATCAACCAGGGCGTTGGGGATAAGGAATTTTTACAGGACGAAAGCAGGGTGGCCGGCCTCAGAAAACTCCTGATTCAATCGGCTTATAAGGTCAATGAGTTGAACTGGAGTTCAGAAAGAGATGTTTTTGAGTTATTGGTAACGGGTAAAGATGATCAATTGGAGGAAGAATTAATCGGCGGCGAGCCTTTTGTACCGGTGAAAATCGGACGGGGTTTGATTTATTCCTCTGATTATCAAAAAGCCCTGCTGACCGGAAACAATATTAAAAAGCATGATTTACCGCCCTTTAATATTTTTTCGATTGAAAAAGAGACGCTGGCCGATACGGCCAACGATAAACACGAACTGATGCAATTGCTTTTAAATCAGGCCAAAAAAGGCCTCAACATCCAGCGCTACAAAGGTCTGGGAGAGATGAACCCCGATCAGTTATGGGAAACCACCATGAATCCCGAGAAGCGAACCCTGCTCAAGGTGATGGTTGAAGATATGGTGGACACCGATGAAATTTTTACGATCTTAATGGGTGAAGAAGTTGAGCCACGCAGGGATTTTATTCAGAATAATGCTCTTGAAGTCAATATGCTCGATATTTAGATAGGTTCATGAGTTCAGGGTTCACCGTTCAAGGTTGCCCTGCGGTATAATTTTTCTGTCTGCATGCATTCATTATCTTAACCCAGAACCTTTGAACCCTTGAACCTGACACCTGAGAAAACACACCGGCTTCAACCCTAGCTGTCAAACGATTAGACCATTCAACCAATCAACGAGGTTACAATGCATATACACCAGATACAAGCTCGGGATTTGCCGGACCTGTGGTTTATGGCGGTCAATGACATTCTGGATCATGGCAACCGCTTTGTGATCAATCGCGGATCCTATGCCGGTCAAACCCGGCTGGAATACGATTATTTTATGGGGCACGTGAAGTATCCCGGCACCCAGCCGTTGATACCGGATATTCCAGCGGCCTGCGGCATTCCCAATCCGGTTGAGCACGATTATATTTACGGCGGTTCCGGATATGACCGGGCTTATATTGAATATTTGATGTCCGCACGCAAAGAACCAGGTGAATCCTACACCTATGGCGAACGCCTGACAAAGGTACCCTTGACCGGTGACAAATTAGCCTGGTGGGAAGAGGGTAATGTTGATATCATCGACAAACGCGAGGTGGACGGCAGGGCTGTTTTTGAGGAAGACGGTCAAATTTACCTGAATCAGATTGAATGGGTTATCAATACCTATAAAGAATTTGGTCAGCGCAACAACCAGCTGGTGCTGCAGGTGGCTCACCCATCCGACTTAACCCTGCTGGATCCACCCTGTTTGCGCTCCATCGACACTCGCATACAGGATGACACCCTCCATTTTTTTGTCTATTTCCGGTCCTGGGATCTCTGGAATGGTTTTCCGGCCAACCTGGCGGCCATTCAAAATTTAAAGGAATACATGGCCGCTGAACTGGGCATCAAAGACGGCGAAATGATTGTCGAAAGCAAGGGGCTTCATTTATACGGATATGCCGAAGATCTTGCCAAGCTGAGGTGCCTTAGAGAATAGCAGTGGTTTCAAATATGGACCTAATTGCAAAAGTTAATAAGTTGCTGGAAAGCGGCGAAACTTTCTGTCTGGCGACGGTTATAGCATCGGATGCCGCTGATTTTTCCCCGGGCAGCAAGGCGATTGTTCTGGGTGACGGCACCGTTGATAGCGGCTTGAATTCTGAGCGGCTGGATTTGTTAATACGGGATCAAGCCCTGACGGCGCTTTCCAGGAAAAGAAGTGCTATCGTTGAGATTACAGACGGGTTGCGGTTTTTTTTTAATGTACTTTCCTCCGCGGCCCAGTTGCTGATTTGCGGCGCGGGTCATATCGCCATACCCCTGGCGCGGTTTGCCAATGACGTCGGGTTCAGTGTTACCGTGCTTGATGACCGTTCTGATTTTGCCCGCCCATCCCGTTTTCCGGACTGCACCACCATCGCCGAAAATTTTAGCATTGCCCTGCGGGATATGCCCATGGGCCCATCTACCCATGTGGTCATCATCACCCGGGGGCATGAGCACGATGTGGATTGTTTGATGGAGATATTACCCAAGGAAGCCGCCTATGTGGGATTAATCGGCAGTCGCCGGCGGGTGAGTTTTGTATTGCAGGGGCTGGAGGAAAAAGGCTTTTCCCGCGAGCGCCTTAAGAGTGTGTTCACACCCATCGGAATTCCCATCGGTGCGGAGTCACCGGAGGAAATTGCGCTCTCCATCGTTTCAGAGTTAGTTTGTGTTCGCCGTAAGGGTAGCGCTCAGGTGCGCTCCCTGAGATCAGCCGTAGGTATCGAATTATGATTGATCGAGAAATCTTCCAAAAACTTACCAACCTTAAAAGCCAGGGGATTGATGCAGTACTGGCCACCATCGTTGAAACTGTCGGTTCCACCCCGCGGGAAGTCGGAGCCAAAATGATTATTTGTGCCGATGGAACGACTTACGGCTCCATCGGCGGCGGATGCGGTGAAAGCGAGGTTAAAAGCGCCGCCCTTCACTGTTTGCTCACCACCCGGATACCGGAGCTGGTCGAAGTGAGCCTTTTAGATGATCTGGGCACCCGGGGCGGGGATGTTTGTGGGGGGAGGATGTTGATTTTTGTGGAATTAAATTAAAATTTCCGGCGGACCAAATACAAAGGGTGGTTCAGGACGAACCACCCAAAAAAAGGAGAGGAAGAGAGGTCGATGTCTGGTAGCCCCCCTCATGTAACACGCTTACCCAAAAAAACCATTAACTCAATAGGGTCAACACCTTATTTTGCTGATATAAAATGTGTATTTATTTTGGAGATAGCTTCTACTTCATAAACCGGCTCCGTATCGCTTCCTGCTGCCGGGGTGAAAGGTTTTCCCAGTTGTCCAGCTCTTTTTGAAGCTGTTGGCGTTCATCCGGCGGCAGGTGTTGCCATTTTTTATACAACTGATTGTAAACCCCACGTTCCCGGGGAGACATATTGTTGAGCCGATCCATGCGCTGACGCATCTCGCTTTTTTCTTTCGGTGACAGCGACTGCCATTCTTTATAATTCCTGCGCAATTTTTCTTTTTCTTCCGGGGACAGGTCCTGCCAATTTTTACCTTTTTTCGCTAAGAATTCACACCCCGTCGGGGATTTCTCGATGTGGGCCGGAGCCTGGATGGATACGGATTCGTGATTGAGCCGGGAGCCATAACCCCAGGACGGGCAGCTATAAATCAATACGATAAGACCGGCTGCTACTGCCGAAATACCCCATTGAATACGAAGGATTTTAAACCGAATAGTGACGATACTCATCCTGTCTCATTCCTCTTGTATCGTTGCCCCTATCCCATTGAGAATCGGTTTTACCATTAGGATCTACCAGCCGGGATAGTTTTTGGATCGATTCCATTTCTTTTAATAATTCCAGGTTATCCAGGATCTCCATGTCTTTGTCGCTTAACATTAATTCTTCATTTTGATTCATGGAAACCGGCGGCATCCCTGTAGTTCTGCTCAGGTTTAGATAGCCAATAATGGCAACCGCAATAATCAGTGCAGCGGTTATTACTGCAGCCGGTATCAACCGTGAGGGCGTCAAATCCAGATACTGCCGCCACCAGGTCCGCCTGGAGCCGGCTTTTAATTTGCGGCTGATATCGGAGGCCAATGCCCTGGCTTCCCGGGGTGATAATTGCGGCGCCGCGCTGGCTTGCTTGACCTTGGCCAGGATTGTTGACAGGCGCCGGTGCTCTTGACGGCAGCCTTCACAACTCTTCAGGTGGTTTTCAACTTCCCGGCTGGTGACGGGATCCAGTTCGCCGTATGTATATAAAGTTAAATTTTCTTTCAGGTGTTCACATGTTTGCATGCCGGCACCTCCTTAAACCTCGGTCCATCCTTTCAGTTGCTTTTGGACGATCCGGGTGGCTCGAAAAAGATGGGTTTTGACGGTTCCTTCCGCCAGACCCATTGATTCGGCTATTTCTGCTATACTCATTTCCTGAAGAACTTTCAATTGAAATATGGTACGCTGTCTTGCGGACAAATTATTCAAAGCATTTTTGATATCGTCTTTCAGCTGCCGGTGGCTTGCCGTTGCCAGGGGGTCTGAATTCCGGTCGGTGTCCGGAAATTCCTCCAGCGAATGCTGCGGGCTGCCATCTTTATTCTTTTCAAAACGCCAGGGGAAAAAGAGTTCCTGCCACCTTCGTCGACGCCGACGGGCATCAATGCAGGTGTTGATCACGATACGGTAAAGCCAGGTATAAAAAGAAGATTTTTCTTTAAACTGCTTGATTCTCCTAAACGCCTGCAAAAAAGCGTCCTGGGTGCGATCCCGGGCTTCCTCGGCGTCCCCGGCCAGCATCTGGAAGGCAATCGCATATGCTTTTTTCTGGTACCGCAGAACCAGTTGCTCAATCGCCCAGGGGTCATCATTTTTAGCCCGGCGGACAAGTTCTTCGTCAGCGTATACCGGACCTGACGAAATTGGCTCGTTCGCTGGATTGTCATTTGCTTGCGAGGGTTGCTTCGCCAGGTTTAAGTGTTCATTAGACACGCTTGTGACCTTTAACGGCTTAGGAGTGATTTTACCACAGCTCAGCCCGGATATTGGTTCTCATATCCGGGCTACTGTCCTGGTTAATGATATATCTTCCGGCGATGGATTACAACTTACCAGGTTCTTTTGGTTCCGATGCTAAATTCCGCCCCCGGTTCTCTGATGGTTGCTGAAACGGAAAGTTCATTATAGGACGCATCCGTGTTATAGGAATTATCGCTATAGTTCCTGCCCAGCCAAGTGTGAGGGCCATGATTGCGAATCCATTTATTGCGGTGATAGAATTTATAATACCGGTACCGGTAAGCCGGTTGATGTCGGTAACCGTTGTTTTTGTAAAATTGGTTCTGGTGCTGGTTGATTTCGGGTTTGTAATGAACCGGCAGGCGATAGGGACTGCCGCTGTGACCCTTCGACTCGATACGCTTTTCGGGCCCATTGTTTTGCTGCCGGTTTTTCCCGTTGCCGGCCCAGGAAGCGCCCGTGAATACAAAAATCAACGCTGTAATCATCAAACTGATTTTAAAAAGTTTCGGTTTCATTGTTTGGCCTCCTTTGTTGTGAATTTGTTTGTTTAGACGCTCGGTCGGTCAAAAAGGTTTACAAAAATTTTTAACAGCCATTTGCCAATTCTTGAGATAGCTTCTAATAGGATTTGACCCGACTTACCGGAATATTATATAATCCGTTGAAATCTGGTGATATTTTCATATGTCAGAATATGGTTGCTAATCGATTACCGAAACGCGATGTTCGCCTGCCCTTTAATAGAAGGAGCTGTTTATGACCGCTTCCGGCGTTAGACGCAAACTCAGTGCCATCCTCAGCGCAGACGTCAAAGGTTACAGCCGCCTGATGGCAGAGGACGAAGCGGGAACAGTTGAGACGCTTAAAGAATACCGCGAAGTTATGGCCGCTGTGATTCAATCTCATCGAGGTCGTGTTGTGGATGATATCGGCGATAATCTTCTGGCTGAATTTAGCAGCGTGTTAGATGCCACCCGGTGTGCGGCAGCGATTCAAGATGAGCTAGAACGCTTAAACGCTCAACTGGTGGATCAGCGCAAAATGGAATTTCGTATCGGAATCAACCTGGGTGATGTTATTGAAGATGGTGAGCGAATTTACGGGGATGGAATTAACATTACCGCGCGGATTCAAGGGTTAGCGGAAGCCGGCGGCATTTGTATTTCAGGAACCGTATATGATCAGGTTAAAAATAAACTCCAATTCCGCTTTGATTTTAGCGGCGAGCAACATGTCAAAAATATAAAAGAGCCGATCAGGGTCTATCGCGTCATCTGGCGCGAAGCTGACGTTGCCACCCGGTCAAGACAAAACAAACGGTTTGCCGGAACACTTTTTTTCGGGACTGCCAAAAGCACTTTTTTCAGCAACATGCTGATAACCTTTATCCTTATTGCCCTGTGCATGCCACCGGCAAATTATTTTAACCTGAATCTGCTAACCAAGATCTGGCAATGCGGACTCACCCTTGTTCCGAATGCCCAAAAAGTGACGGTCATCACAATTTCAGCGGATGAACACAAAAAGATGAATACCGCGAAAGGGGCGAACAAGCCGCCAGCCTACCTCGCCAATCCCAAATTATGGCGACAATATCATCCGATCGTCATCAAAAATCTTCACCAGCTGGGTGCGGAGGCGGTTGGTTTTGATTTCTGGTTTCCGCCTGCCTATGATGCAGATGCCCGGCAGGCTACCCTGGAATTTGAAAAAGGCCTGAAGTGGTCGCGGTTGAATAATTTTCCGGTGATCCTCGGACAGGTCCAAAATGAACAGGAATCTCTAATATACAGTCAAGCTGACTGGGGTTATATCTCTCTTTCCAGGGATATTAACTGGATAAAACAGGTCATGTATCTATATTCCTGGGACAATATGGACCAGGCTGGAATTCCGGTGCAGGCAACCAGTCTATTCGTTCGGGTGCTGGCGAAAAAGCTGCGCTTAAGCCCCGTAATCAAAGACGGTGGTGTGCACCTGATCGGCAAACCAATCCCCAGACGTCTGTGGTTGGCCTTTTCGCAAACGCCTTTTACAACCATTCCCTACCATGAAGTATTCAATGGATGGGCAGATTCCCGTCTGATTTCGGGTCGGGTCATTTTGATCGGCCTGGCTCAGCGGGATGTGGATTACTTCCAGGTCCCGTTCAGTCCAACCGATTTTACGCCCCTTGATAAAAATGATCCCGTCGGTATGCCGGGCGTGTTTCTATTTGCTCACGCCATCAACCAGATTTTAAATGGGTATTATCATTTCGAAATTAATGACGAATGGTCATGGTTTGGCAGGGACAGCCTGTTCTCAATTGTCAACTTGAAGGCTCTGGTGCTGCTTTTTGCTGAAACTTTCGCTATTTGCCTGCTGCTGCATGCCGTTCACGCAGGGGTGCGAAAAAAAGCCGGCCATAAAATCGCCGTTTTGCTGATGGGTGTATCTTCTGCCCTGGTGATTTCGCTATTAGCCATAATGCCTGCTCTTTTCGGGCTGGCCAACTTTGTCTTTGCAGCCTTGATTTTCATCACGTTATATGCCTTAAGAAGACCTGTCCTGCATGTTGAGGATAAGTAACGGGTGACAGCCGCGGTGTTTTTGCAGGAAATTACCTCAAATAAAGGGGAGAAAAACCATGAAGGTGAAAGTGCTCGTTTTTACGACAATCGTTATGGCCGCCTTTTGTGTCGTGGTGTTTTCGGTGAATTCGGATCAGTCGGGAACAACCAGCGGTGGCACCGGCCAGGGGCACCTTGAGCTTGAATGCAATATTTCCGATGTTGATCTGTATTTATGCCCGAAAAACAATTTTAGCCGTCATACGGTCAGTTCATTTTTTGGACTTGTAAAATCGCATAAAGATGAATGTTCAGGAGATCAAATTTTCCTGGGAACCACCCCTTTCAGGCCGGTCTCGTTGCCGGCCGGAAAATTTATATTGCTCATACCATCCCAGTATGCCGCGGAAAACGAAACCCCGGTCGAAATATTAGTTCAACCAGAGAAAAAGTCTTTTTTAATGCTCAAGCTTTTCAAACAAAATAGCCGTCAGAAACTATCCGGGCCTGACGCGGGGGGAGCTGGAGATTCCGCTGGTATCGGAGCCGGCGGCGGCAGTGGGGGCAGCAGCGGTGGCGGCAGCGGTGGCGGCAGCGGTGGCGGCAGTGGGGGCGGCAGCGGGAGCGCCGGTGCTGTTGGTACCGGGGCGCCTCAGCCTTGATAGACCTGTTCACTTTCACCTTTAACGTATTGGTCTGGTGCGGTGGCGGCCACATGGCTGAGCAATATTTCTAAATTGTCGTTACCAATCTGGAAGTGATGGCGGTTCTTGTGATTATGGGCACCCTGTTTTCCATAAGTATTAAAAAATTCGATCTGATAATCGACAGCGCCAGTCTTACCGCTTTAAAGGTAGGTGTCAGAGAACTCAATACAAGGGAGACCCTGGTGTGGACCAATATAAAGCTGTCCGATGATGGTTGGTTAAACGACGGGGTTGTCTATAATGCGGTTGATAAGAAAATTGGCCAGGGATATGACTGGAATCCAGCACCGACTGTTTCCGGCGGAAAATTGCACTATAAAGCACAATCTCTTGATTTAAATAGAGATGCATCGACCAATAAATCAACAGGTGCCTGGCATTAGAACCTATTGCCCTCTATGTAGAAAACATCGGGTTATGAATCATAGGTCAAAGAAATTAGGGGGGTCGGCGGGTGGACGATTTTTACCTTGCCCACAGCCGTTTGGTGTCGTCTTTGAATATCAGCGATGACTTTTTCGACGGAGTCCAGCTGGGGTTCGCCGTAAATGGATCGATAGTGTTCGATCTGTTTTTCCACCAGCGGGACCACCTGATGGTGAGTTGCCAGTTGCCTGGCGGAAAACCCCTGCTCCAATCCTTCCGTGACCAGCTCCACCACATCGTAATCATATCCCAGATCTTTAAAATCACTTTGTCCGGGTTCGAGCCCGGCTGTAGGTATGCGGCTGACGATCGATTCATCCACCCCCAGAAACAGGGCCATTTCACGGACCAGGCGTTTTGACAGCCCGGCAATCGGACTGATATGCACCGCACCATCGCCAAACAGGGTGTAATAACCGATGCCGAAATCTTCATCGCGGTTGCCGGTACCGGCCAGAATTTTACGCTCGGTGGCCGCCTTGGTTGACAATACATTGGCCCGCACCCTGGATATCAGGTTGCCCCGGTGGTATTGGATTTTGAAAGCTTCCGGGTTGGTGTTTTTGAAGGCCTCCACCAGCTTTTCGATACTGTGGATCTCATATCGTATCGAAAGGGCTTCTACCAGGTCCTCAGCGTCCCGCAGGTCGGCCGATTGATTGATACGGGTCGGCAAAATATATCCCACCAGTTCCAGATGTTCATCCCGGGCCCGGTTGTATTCTGCAAAGGCCCTGTTGATCAGAGCCGCGGTCGTGCTCGAATCGACACCACCCGACAGTCCCACAATACATCCAGTGGCGCCAATCGCCAGTACCGAATCAATAACAAAGGTGCCGATTTCCCGGCTGACGGATTTACAGTCCATGCGGGGAAGCTTGATCGCATCCATTTATTTATCTCTTTTCTAATTTAGCGGTTGTCATTTAATACCCTCTTTTCCATAGTGCATAATCCATTTGACTTCAAGCGATTGTTTTCAGGAGTTTAACAATGTGAGGTGGAAGGCAGGCGGACAAAATCAGTTGGGCATCGTCGACGCCTGCCGGCGAGAAATTTTAAGATAAATACAGGCTTCTCTATTGTTGAGGATGGCCTTATCATCTCAGGCAACAACCGCTCCTATTACCGTCCGGGGGATCAAAGCTCAGGACAGACGCTTTGATCACCATCCAGCGCCTGAAAAGGCCAATCAATGACCGGCAGGGGATCAAACAAGTTGATTTGTTCGGGGTCTCTAATTAAATTCCAAACAAAACTTTTATAAGAAAAAGATTTAGATGGGTATCCGAGCGAGAAGTGCAAATGTGGGATGATATTGGCCTTTGAGCGGCTGGTATCGGCAAGGGTTGCAAGGATATCCCCTTCCTTAACGCTCATACCGGCTTCAATGTTGGCCTGCGGTTTCGTGTGAGCATAACACGAGATGAACCTTGCGGTGTCGCTGTCGAATTTCTCATGCTCAATAACAATCGCCTGGCCAAGATAATCTTTAAACATTGCCTTGATCACGCCAGCGTGCATGACCGGGATTCGGGTTTTTTCATCAATGCGGCATATCTTTTGTGAACGGTCTCTGTACAGGCATAGATCGATGCCTTCATGGGGACAATCCCGCAGACCATGATCACCCCACCACTTATCCGGGGAATTAAACAGCATGCCGTGACAAAAGATCCAGCTCTCAAACCCGCTTTGATCCAAAGCGTTTTCTTCTATGAGCATTTCGGTGAACCTGCTTTTTTTCAAAGACATGATCGTTCCCGCCGGTGAGGATTAGATCCGATGTGAGAAATTATCCAGGGATGATTCAGGGGGCTCCGACAAGTCAGGCTGTCCCTTTCTTTCTGCGTTTCAATCTTTGCTCCTTCAAGGGATCTGGTTCCTTTTTCAGCCGTTTCAGCCGTTTTAACACACTTTCCAGCCCGTCTTTTTTTAACTCATCAAAGTGCTCAAATACGACCTCTTCAAGCAATCTAAAATCTTTTAGGGACCAGGTCGTATGATGGTGAAGATATACTTCAAACGTTGATTTAGAGTAATCAAGCCTCCGGCCGGCGTGTTTCCACTCCCCTGTCTGCTCAAGTTCGTGTAAATTTAATACACCATTTATTATCCCCTTCAGGGCATCATCATGAACCTTTTTAAGCACCTCTTCGTTATCCTGTCTCCACTGCTCTAGATTTTGCTGTTTGAGAGGAGTTATGTTGCCCATCATTTAGTGTCTTTCAGCCGGCGGTTTTTTGTTTATTTTGGATTATAATTTGGACTGTTTTTTATTACAGCCTTTAGGCGGCGTTGTTGGTCTTACGCCGACGATGTGCGCCTTAATCAAATTTCCGATTTTGCGGATGGCATATTCGATATCCTGATGACCGGCCTGGGCGTAGGAAAGGCGCAGGGTGTTGTGACCGCTGCCGTCTACAAAAAAAGGCCGGCCGGTGACAAAGGCCACGTTTTTTTCCACCGCCTTCCGGAAAAGATCGGCGGCATCCAGGTCGGTGGGAAGATGCACGAAAATGAAAAATCCCCCTGCAGGCCGATTCCAGGTCACTTCATCGGGAAAATAGCGTTCCATCTGGGCCAGCATGAAATCCCGTTTGTTGCGATAGTAGTTAACATTTTCCTTAATTTGTTTATCTAAATATCCCTGGCGGATAAACTCATACAGGATATACTGGGCCGGCGTGTTGGTGGCGGCATCGGCAAACTGTTTGGCAACCACCATCTGGCGAATGGCCCCAGTCTCACCGGCCACCCAGCCCAGGCGCAGGCCGGGAACAAAGGTTTTGGACAATGAGCGCAAATGAATCACCCGCCCGCTGCGGTCCAATGATTTGAGCGATGGCAGGGGGTCGCCTTCAAAACGCAATTCTCCGTAGGGGTCATCTTCAAAAATAATAAGGTCGTGAGTTTCCGCCAGACGCACCAGCTGCCGGCGTCTTTCAAGGCCGAGGGTTGCTCCGGAAGGGTTCTGAAAATTGGGAATGACATAAACACCTTTGACGCGGTTGCCGGACGCTTTTAAGCGGTTGGCTTCCATGCGCAGGTGTTCCACATTCAAACCCTCTTCATCCACTGCGATACCGACAATTTTACCGCTGCGTGAGCGCACGGCGCCCGGACCGCCAAAATAGGTCGGCAGCCCGACGAAAATCACATCTTCCCGATCGACGAAAACCTGGGCTGCCAGATACATGCCCTGGGCCGATCCGTGGGTGATCATGATGTTATCGCAACCAACATTGATCATCCCTTCGGTGTTCATCCGTTCTGCCAGAAGCTGCCTGAGTTCCAGCAGGCCCTCGGTGGAACCATACTGGAACAACCGGTCGCCCTGTTGGGTGATCAGCGTATCAAATATCCGTCGAATGGTTTTGAGGGGAAATTTTTTAGGATCCGGCCAGCCTCCGGCCAGGGAGCGTACTTCCGGTTTGGCCACCAGGGCACAAATATCACGGATGGCAGACGGCTGGGCCGCCAGCGTTTCGCGACTGTATAGATGGATTAACGGGTCATTGCTCATTTTCTTTTCCTCCTTCAGTGAAGGAAGTATCTTTTTTTTCAAACATTGTACCTCTATCGACGGCCATGGGGTACTGGAGTAGTGGTATATTGGAATAATGGCTTTGGTGGATTAGGATCTATTTTCGTGTAGAAAGCGCTGATCAAATATTAGAATCAGAAATTCATCCATTTTTCATATCCACTATTTCATCATTCCAGTATTCCAATGGCTATCCATGGCACAAACCAAGTCTCAGGCGTGAAACTGCAGCCTGATCCCGTGACCCGGGTTCTAATCTAGTGTAGGTTGCCGGCACACACCACGTCAATCCCCGCCTTTACCAGGGCAGCGGCCGTACGATTTAAAGCAGCATGTTTGTCAAGGTAATTTTGCTCCATGGCGCCCATCAATCCCTGGGAGATGATGTCTTCTTTGGATACAAAGTAGTCTAAAATGTCGCTGGGATGTTCCCGGGCGGCGTCCACTTCCGGGTCTCCGCCTTCATGTTTGGCGGCAATGTTGGCAACCTCGCCGGCAATTTCAACCAACTCATCGCGCCGGTTGTAAGGCTGGCAGACAATGGATTTCTGAGTTTCAGTGATGTGATGCTCAAAGCGGACCACTTTCTCCAGGCCGAGGGACTTGCGGATCTGGGCCGCGTGGCGCAGGGTATAGTTATCGGCCGAATTGGACAGGTTGAAACCGATCAGAGAGGTGGTTCCGTCTTCGCGGGCGAACAGGCGCGCGGCCATCAGCGTCCAGAGGATGGCCAGCGGGTTGTCGTTGCCCATGAACACGGATATCTTGAACTCGTTATCCACTCCCAGCTTGTGGAGCAGGTACGCGGCCAGGATGGTGCCGGCATTGATGTTCAGCACCTGGCGCACCCCGTAAGTGGTGTAATAATAAAGATACTCATCGATCCACTTGTAGGGGTGGTCGTTGGGCTGACCGATACCGCCGAAATAACCGGTGATGGTTTCCGGACCCCCGAGATGAATGTTGCTGCCATCGGTGCCCTTGGTGTCCAGGGTTTCAACATAAGAAGCGCCCACAACCTGTATGCCGGCGGCCGTGGCCAGGATATCGCCGTTGTCCTGTGACTGCTCTTTCATGTTGCGTACCCGGATGTAGCGGGCAGGCATCAGTTCCTTATTTTTAATTGCCTGTTTGGCTTCGGTAATCAGCCAGGGGAAAAACTGCAGGGCGCTGATCTCAAGGGTGACGGCATTTGCGTGGTTGAGGCCGGCCCCGGCATCCTCTTTGGCCAGGATGCGGTCACAGTACCCGGCTTTGGAGACAAAAACCCCTTTGTCGCGCTGTTCAATCAGCCATTCAATATCGGCAACGTAGGGCGAGTTGATTTCTTTTAAGCGGGCCATGAGATTGTCAAAATTTCGGGCCTCGTCCGCCTTGCGGTTGATTTCTTCCGGGCCGCCATACTTTTCGACGATTTCGAGGATCTGGCCCACGGTTTCATTTGCGGGATCGGTTAACAGATCGTTGACTTCCTTCAGCCGCAGTTCCGAAATCTTTAGTTGCTGTCTTAAATCGCTCATGAGGGTACTCCTTTTTTTATCAAACTTAAAAACTTTTCTTCTTCACCGTCGATCATTTTGTAGCAGTGCTCATCCGTGGGAAACAGGCCGCTCCTGACTTCAGCCGCGTATTCTTTCATGGCGTTGGTCACCATTTCAGCCACGTTGCAGTATTTTTTGACAAACTTGGGCGTAAAAGCCTGGAACTGGCCGATGGTGTCAGAGACAATCAACAGCTGGCCGTCGCAGTGGGGCCCCGCTCCGATGGATAGAACCGGGAGGTCAAGATTTTCTGTAATATATTTGCCGACCTCCGGCGGAATGGCTTCCAGCAGAATCATCTGGGCGCCGGCTTCCTGTACTGCCAGGGCGTCTGCCATCACCAGTTTGGCGGCTTCGGCCGTGCGGCCCTGGGCTTTGTGTCCGCCCAGCTGGCCCGAAGACTGGGGGGTCAGACCGATGTGACCCATCACCACGATTCCGGCTTCAACGATGGCTTTAATCTGGGGTGCGATGCGCACCCCGCCCTCAAGTTTAATGGCGTCGCAGTCCGCTTCTTTTAAGAAACGTCCGGCATTTTCCACCGCTTTTTCAAGGGAAGACTGATAGCTCATAAACGGCATGTCACCGATGACAAAGGTGTTCGGCGCGCCGCGGCGAACCGCATCGGCATGATAGATCATCTGGTCCATCACCACCGGGATGGTTCCTTTGTACCCATAGACGCACATTCCCAGAGAATCCCCGACTAAAAGCATGTCCAGCCCGGCCTCTTCGGCAAACTGGGCCGTCGGGAAATCGTAGGCCGTCAGGAAGGTTATCTTGTCACCTTTTTTCTTCATCCCATGGAAATCAAGTACACTTTTTTTCTTGGCCATGATTGGTTTTCCTTTCTTATTCCTCAACTTCATCCAGGGGATAGCCGTTATCGTTTTTGATTTCGGAAAATACCAGAAACGTTTCTGTTTTTCCGACCCCCGGCATGGATGCGATGCGCTCTTTGACAAGGGTCCCCAGTTGTTTAAGATTTTTAGCGACCACATGTAGGATATAGTCGAACCGGCCGGTGACATGATAGCAAACCAGAATATTGGGAATCGCTTTGACAGCCTCTTCAAAGGGGAGAATGGTTTGGGTGGAGTGCTGGCCAAGGGAGACCGAGACCATGGCCTGCACGGTGAGACCCAACTTTTCAGGGTTGATGACAGCTTTAAACCCGTTGAAATAGCCGCGTTCCTCCAGCCGGCGCACCCGTTCCAGCATGGTCGACGGAGCCACCCCCAGTTCCCGGGCCAGATCGGCGTTTTTAATTCTGGCGTCCCGCTGGAATGCCTTCAGTATTTTTCGATCAAGTTTATCCATTTTATTGCATTAAATTCGTAATATAATAAAAATATATGAATTAAATTCGTATGTCAAGCAATTATTGCGGATATAATTTTATTGCAGGTTTGAACACCCTCGTCTTCAACAGAGATACAATGCGGGATTCCTGGACGGCCTTCCGGAGATATGCCAGGTTCCCGGCAATGCGGGATTACTTTCTTGACACAGTCCGGGATAATATCTACAATCCTCGGCATGGGCGATCCCAGCCCTTGAGGCACAAGTATTCGATATGATGCGAAAAACAACCTCAATTAGTAACCATCTGCCCGGGTCCGGCCTTTTACCCGGGTCATTAACCCAAGTTGTAGAAATTCAGAGACGTTTAATAATCGAAAGATGATTTGATATGAATCAGGAAAAAAAAACCACCAAACAGATGCTGGAAGAAGCCTTAAAGGATCAAAAACGCACCCCCCTGTATAACCGTAAAGCCCTGGACGAACTCAAGCAGGCCTTCGATAAATGGCGGCAGGAGAGCGTCCAGCCTGAGGATCGGGAAAACTGGCAGACCATCCCCCGGATGGTGCTGGGATCCCGGACGCCCCGTGACCTGCTTTATACGCCTTTAAGTAGCCCGGGCTTCGATTATGGCGCCGATCTGGGCAATGCCGGCGAGCAGCCGTTCACCCGCGGTGTGCATGCCAACATGTACCGGGGACGGTCTTTTACCCGGCGGCAGCTGGCCGGCTATGGCGGTCCCGAGGACACCAACGAGCGTATTAAATTCCTGCTGGATCACGGTGCCACCGGTATTTCCATTATCTTTGATTTGCCCACCATTCAGATGTACGACTCCGACGACCCGGTCTCCACCGGCCAGGTGGGCATGTCCGGTGTGGCCATTGACTCGGTGGAGGACATGGACCTGTTGTTTAAGGATATCGCCCTGGATGATGTGACAGTATCCCTGGTCTCTCACTACCCCTCCAACTCGGCGATATTGTTTCCCATTTACCTGGCCCTGGCCAAAAGACGCGGCATTCCCTGGGACAAGCTCAAAGGCAGCATCCAAAATGACATCACCCTGGAGGAGGTTGTGCGCAGCGGCCCGGAGTACATTCCCCCGGAGGATTGTTTCCGGATCCAGTGCGACAACATCGAGTTTATTCGCAGAGAGGTACCGCTGTGGAACTTTATGACCATCAACGGGTATAACCTGCGCGAGTTCGGAACCTCAGCCGTTACCGAAATGGCCGTGGCCCTGGCCAATGCTATTGAGACGATAGAAACCCTTCAGCAGCGCGGCCACGATGCCGATTGGCTGGGCCGCCGGCTGGCTTTTTTCTGGTCCATCGGAAACGATTTTTTCGAGGAAGTGGCCCGCATCCGGGCCGTGCGCCGGCTGTGGCACCGTATCATGAAGCACCGCTTCGGAGCCAAAAATCCCCGGGCCACCTGGATGCGCTGCCACGTGCAGACTTCCGGGGTCTCCTTAACCCGCCAGGAACCTTTGAACAATGTGGTGCGTGCCGGCTATCATGCCCTGGCGGCGGTGCTCGGCGGCGTGCAGTCCCTGCATGTGGACTCCTTTGACGAGGCCTATTCGGTGCCCACCGAGGAGGCCGCCCTGCTGTCCCTTCGCACCCAGCAAATCCTGCAGGAGGAGACCGGTGTTACCCAGGTGGCCGATCCGCTGGGGGGGTCCTTTTATGTGGAAGCCCTCACCGACGAGATGGAAGGACGCATTCTGGCCGAACTGGACGAGATCGAAAATCTGGGCGGCTATGTGGCCACCATAAAAAATGGCTGGATCCATCGAAAAATCTCAGATTATTTCCTCAAGGAGCGTGAACTGACGGAAAGCGGTCAGACCCGGGTGGTGGCCGAAAATATTTACCAGACCCAAGCCGATCTGCCGCCGGTCAACGTCTTTAGATATCCCCAGGGCGTTGCCGAGAGACAAAATAAGCGTCTGGAGAAGCTTAGACATAGCCGGGACAGTCAGAAAGTCAGCGCAGCTTTGGAGAATCTGGAAAAGGCCTGCGGCGGCGGAACCAACATCCTGCCCCTGGCGGTGGAATGCGCCGATGTTGGCTGCAGCGAAGGCGAGCTGTTTGCCGTCTTTAAAAAAGCCTTCGGTCTCTGGAAGCCGCCGGCATTGTGGTAAGTTTTTAAGCCCTTTTTTGGGGCTTAAAAACTTGTTTTTTCTTTTGGCTTAGGTGACTTGCAGTCGTGTGGGAGCGGCTTTTAGCCGCGATAGTCTTTCCCAAACCTTATAATCGAGGCTTAAGCCGCTCCCATTGCCTCGTAATGATCGATTTAGGTGTTGCTTTTAAATTTTGATTAATAAATGGAAAAGAAATGAACCGTAAAGTTAAAGTGCTGTTGGCCAAACTGGGTTTGGACGTGCATAACCGGGGTCTGGTGACCGTGGCCATGGAACTGCGCGATGAGGGGATGGAGGTGATCTATCTAGGCAATTGCCTGCCCGATGAGATTATCGCCACCGCCGTGCAGGAGCAGGTCGATGTCATCGGGGTGAGTTCCCTGGGGGGTGCCCATTTGAGTCTGGGAAGACTGTTGATGCAAAAAGCGGAGCAAAAGGGCTTCAAAGATGAACTGGTGTTTTTAATCGGAGGTGTTTTTTCTCCGGAGGATGCCGAGGAGCTTGCGAAAATCGGCTTTGATGGTGTCTATCCGCCGGGATCTACAAGGCAGACTATTGTTAATGGACTGCGAAATGCCTTATCTAATAAGCAGGGAGTCTAGTACTGTAAATTAAGAGATACTCGATGACACTTTGGTCGATCCGAAAATACGGACCCTCATCGAGTATCCAGGATCCAGCATCGAGCATCTAATCGCCAAACTTTGGGAGATTGAATATGAAACAATGGCCGCCGGTCTATGACGCCAGTTATCATCCCGATCCTGATTCGCAATACTGGTTTGCCGAAATTGAAACCATGGATCCGGAACAACGGGAGCAAACCATCATATTACCCAAGCTTCAACAGCAGTTGAAATATGCCTATGAGCACTCCCGGCTTTACCGCCAAAAATGGGATGCGGCCGGGGTGAAACCGGAAGATATCCGTTCGCTGAATGATTTTGAGGCCATCCCGATTCTGACCAAAGACGAGTTGCGCAACGATCAGGACGAGTATCCGCCCTTTGGCAGCAACCTTTGCATTTCCTACCATGAAATGGGCCGGGTGCACGGCACTTCGGGCACCACCGGCAACCCCACCGCCTTTGGGGTCAGCAAGGGTGACATCCAGCGCATCGCCGAGACCCACGCCCGGGTTATGTGGGCCATGGGCGTGCGTCCCGACGATATCGTTTTCATCGGTTCATTTTTCAGCCTTTACTGGGGCAGCTGGGGGGCCATGCTGGGCACCGAGCGTCTGGGTGCGACAGCCTTTCCTTTCGGGGCTGGTGTTCCCGGACAATCCGAACGGGCCATTGAGTGGATGGCCAAGGTGAAACCCACCGTGTTTTACGGCACGCCGTCCTACAGTTTGTATATTGCCGAAAAAGCCAAAGCCATGGGCTATGACCCGGCCAGGGATTTTAATTTCAGAATCCTCTTTTTTTCCGGTGAGCCCGGAGCGGGCGTGCCGTCAACGCGCAAACGCATCGAAGAAACTTACGGCGCTGCCTGTCTGGACTCCGGATCCACCGGTGAAATGGCACCCTGGATGACCGATGGTGAGTGTTCCCATCGCCAGGGTATCCACCTTTGGCAGGACGTGGTTTATGCGGAACTGGTGGACCCGGAAACCAAAAAACGGGTACCCTACGGAGAGGAAGGTGTGACGGTTTACACCCATCTGGAGCGCAACTCCCAGCCCATGATTCGTTTCTGGGCCGGTGATTTGAGCCGCTGGGTGATGGATCCCTGTCCCTGCGGCCGCACCTACCCCCGGTTTCCCCGGGGAATATACGGGAGGGCTGACGACATGTTCATCGTCAGGGGTGAAAATGTCTACCCCAGCGCCATCGAAAATGTGATCCGGGGTATCGACGGATTTTCCGACGAGTTTCGCATCATCATCACCCGGGAAAGGACCATGGATGAGCTGATTGTACAGACCGAACCCCTGCCCGGGGTGCCTGCCGAACAGATTCCGGTATTGCAGGCAGATCTGGCAAATCGTCTTAAGTCCAAAGGGTTGCGTACCATTGTGAAAATGATGGCACCCGGCTCCCTGGAGCGCACCGAATTTAAAGCCAAGCGCATTATTGACGAGCGCAATCTGTACGATGAGATCACCGACAAAACCTGAGGTTAAAACTCGATGCTCTTCGGTGTGCGGGGAAAAGGAATGACATCGCGGATGTTGCTGATGCCGGTGACCAGCATGAGGAGCCGCTCAAAGCCCAGGCCGAATCCGCTGTGGGGCACACTGCCGTATTTGCGGGCCTCCAGGTACCACCAGTAGGTCTTTTTATCCATCCCGGCCTCATCCATGCGGGTTTCCAGTACTTCCAGGCGCTCTTCGCGCTGGCTGCCGCCGATGATTTCTCCGATGTTGGGCACCAGCACATCCATGGCGGCCACCGTTTCATCGTCGTTATTGAGACGCATGTAAAACGGCTTGATGGTTTTGGGATAGTCATAGACAATGACGGGCTTTTTAAAATGCTGTTCGGTCAGAAAACGTTCGTGCTCGGTCTGGAGGTCTTTACCGAACCCGATTTCATACTCAAAGGGTTGACCTGATTTTTGCAAAATCTCCATTGCTTCGCGGTATGGCAGGCGCACATAGTCCGAAGTGGCGGTGTTTTCCAGGGTTGCCATCAGGTTTTTATCCACCCATTTGGCAAACAGCTCGAGATCCTCGGCGCACTCGTCCATGACATAGGCTGTCAGGTATTTGATCATTTCTTCACCCAGATCCATGTTGCCTTCCAGGTCGCAAAAGGCCATTTCAGGCTCGACCATCCAGAACTCGGCCGCGTGACGGCGGGTGTTTGAATTTTCTGCCCTGAAAGTCGGCCCGAAGGTGTAAACATCCCCCAGAGCCAGGCAAAACATCTCGGCTGAAAGCTGTCCGGAGACGGTCAGATTGGCTTCCTTGCCGAAGAAATCCTGTTCGTAATCCATCCTGCCGTCCACTTTCGGCGGATTGTCGAGGTCAAGGGCCGTCACCTTGAACAACTCCCCGGCCCCCTCGCAATCCGATCCGGTAAGAATGGGGGTGTGGACGTATCGAAAACCCCTGTCTCTGAAAAACTTGTGGATGGCAAAGGACATTTCAGACCGCATGCGGAAGGCTGCTCCATATTTGTTGGTTCGGGGTCTTAGATGGGCGATACTTCTCAAAAATTCATCGCTGTGGCGCTTTTTCTGCAGGGCATAGGTATCCGGCGCCAGGCTGATGATGTCAACCTGGTCGGCCGTAATTTCCCAATTTTGACCACCGCCCTGGGAATTCACCAGTTTACCGCTCACGCTCACCGCGGAACCGGTGGTTAACTTTTTAATGTCTTCATAATTCGGCAGGGATTCATCCGCGATCACCTGGATGTTGTTCAGGCACGAGCCGTCGTTGATTTCAAGAAAAGAAAAGGCTTTAGAGTCCCGGCGGGTCCTGACCCAGCCTTTTATCAACACTTTGTCAAGAGGTGCCGCTGCTTTCAGAAGTTCATTGATTTTCGTTCTTTCCATTATTGACCTCTTATCCCGTGTCCCAAAGTTTTTTACGAAAAAAAATGCCATAAAAATTATTAACTATATGCTAGTATATCCATATATTGGCTGGTATCAAGCAAAATTGTTTACTGATAAAGAAAAGTTTCGGCTTGGAGCAGGGGGAACTGATCAGCGCTAAGATTTGAAGGTAGTAACAGAAAAAAAACGGATTTATAACACAGCAGGCCGGCCAAAGGCCTTTGAAAGGACCGGGATCGAATTATTGGACCGATTGAATAATCACCACGCCCACCGTTAAAGCGATCATGACCCCGATCATCATCACCTTGGAAGCCTGCTGGGTGAGGCGGATCACCGAGGTGACGACCGAAACTCCCAGCATGGCAGCAATCAAGGCGGCCGGTGCCATCACGAAGGGAATTTCATTGGTTAACCAGATGAGTGTATCCATTTTCTTTTTACTCGCAATGATGAATGTTATGGCCAGGACTATTTAAAAGATATACATCCAAACCGACAATTCAACCCGGCCGTCTAATATGGCTCAGCCGACAGATCTGGATCCTGTTTATGATAGAACCTATAAAAATTAATTATTTGGTTTATGGTCAGTTATGCGTTAATCGATTCCGGGGGATCTGAACTCTGAACAGCGCCTGTTCGGTATGGTAATCCAGTCTGATTTCAGCTCTGCACACGTGAGCATTCCAGCGCGGGGTGAAAATTGATTGTGATCATTACATACCATATATTGTATGTCAAGTGTATTTTACCACTATATGTGCATAAATTGATAAAATTTCTATTTGGATGGCACTATTTTTTAATAATCATGATTCAAAATTTATTTTTTGAAATTTTGACTGTACAAACATAAAAGGAACTGATAATAATCCAGCCTTCATTAATTAAAAATCCAAGTTCTTTTATTGGAAAGGCCCTATAAATATGGAAGACGCCATAGTAAAGCAGGACGACCAAACAACATGGTATGAAAATGGTCAGTTGATTGACCAATACCTTGAAAGCTCGAAGAAACCATCAACAACCGCAGAAGTCAGCCAAAAGGAAAAGTTATCCCTTCTAAAATTGTTGAAAACTGCCCGGAGCAAAAAGAGTCAAATAATTGAGTAGAAATTATTTGCACAAGACCTTCTGAATCACGGCTTCTATTATCTCAACCGAAAATTTGCAAATCTCCCGCCTAAATTATAAAGATTGAATTATATTTCGATTCTATACTTTTCTATTTGCCCGGGAGCCGACCATGACTGAAAAACCCCCAGAGTCCCCAAAACCCTTCGCTGAAAAAATTGCCGACATATTGAATTGCAGTGCCCTGAACCTGGCCATGGCCATCGGGTATCGAACCGGTCTTTTCGATGTCATGGACACCTTTGACAGCCCCCGGACCCTAAAGGCGATTGCTGACAAAGCCAACTTGAATCAACGCTACATCGAAGAATGGCTGGGCGTCATGGTCAGCGGTGGAATAGTGGAACTTTCAATTGGCGAGGGTGGCGATAATCGGTTTTATCTGCCGAAACGACACGGCGATTTTATAACCCGCAGGGCCGGAAATACAAACCTGGGAGTCTACACCCAGGAAATACCGCTGTTGACTTCCTGTGCCATGGAAGCCGTAATTAAGGACTTTGCTGCCGGTGATGGCGTCACCTATGATCACTATCCTCGGTTCCAGACCTTCATGTCCCAGTTGGCTGATGCCAAACACCGCCAGGTTCTGGTAGACAGGTTTTTACCGGCTGTTGACAACGGCCGGCTCATCGGGCGCCTGCAATCCCGTATTCGCGTCTGTGACCTCGGTTGCGCTGAAGGCGTGGCGCTGATGTTGATGGCCAAAGCGTTTCCCAACAGCAGATTTGTGGGAATCGATATAGCCCAGGAGGCCATCGAAACCGCCCGCAGAGAGGCCTTGCGGCAACAGCTCGACAATGTGGAATTTATCATAACGGATGCAGCGACCCTGAAGGACAATCAGGAATTTAAAGATGCCTTCGATTATGTCACCGCGTTTGATGCCGTCCATGATCAGACCCGGCCGCTGGAGGTGCTCCAGGGCGTCCATCACACCCTGGCACCGGGCGGCTTGTTTTCAATGGTGGATATTGCCGCCCGATCGAACCTGAAGGACAATTTAGGCCATCCCATGGGGCCGTTTTTATACACGGTGAGCCTGATGCATTGTATGCCGGTGGGCCTGGTAAACAGCGGCCCCGGACTGGGAATGATGTGGGGACAGGAAAAAGCGGTGGCCCTGCTTAAAGAAGCAGGCTTTGAAAATGTGCAGGTGCATGAAATCCCTGAGGATCCTTTCAACCTGCACTTTTTTTGTTCAAAATAGATGAGTAGTCAGGGAGCTTTTTCTGTCATGCCGGCGGGACAGAATGTGTTGTAACTCAGATATGCACTTGATTTCTGCCTGTCATTCCGGACTTGATCCGGAATCCAGCTCGGTTTCAGATCGTTAAGTTTCTGGATGCCCCCGCACAGCTTTGCGGAACAGGCTCCTCAAGTCCGGCATGACAAGAGAGAATCCCATGAAGTTTTGACCATTGCAACACCGTCAATTTGGGGAGAGGTGAGTCCCGATGCTCTGGTTGATATTATCATTGCTGACGGCCCTGGCGGTGGCATCCCAGGATGCCTGGGTAAAAAAGTATTTTTCGCATTTAACCGCCTATGACATGCTGGCCTTTCCGCTTCTGTTCAGCCTGCCATTGTTTTTGCTGGCGCTCCCGTTTGTGCCGATTCCGCCACTGGACCAAACTTTTTACTGGAGTTTTCTAATATCGCTTCCACTGAACTTCATTCCTTTTTTTATCTATATGAAGGCGATTCGTACATCACCGTTGTCTTTGACCTTGCCCTATCTGGCCTTTACCCCGGCCTTTATGATTTTCACCGGCTTTGCATTTTTGGGTGAAATACCCAACCCATGGGGCCTGGTCGGGATTGTCATCACCTGCGTCGGTGGTTATGTCCTCAATCTGGAACCCGGCCGACATTCTTTTCTGGCACCGATCAAGGCGGTTTTTAGAGAAACCGGTTCATGGCTGATGCTCATTGTGGCCCTGATATTCAGCTTCGGGGCGGTGATCGGCAAAAAGGGCATTCTGCATTCGTCGCCGTTATTTTTCACGATGACTTTCTTTGGAGCGTTGTCCTTTCTTACCCTGGTGTTACTGCTGGCTCTGGGGAAAATAGATTTGAAAACCTTTAGAGACGATTGGACCAACGGGATGGTTGCCGGGGCCTTATTTTTTGTGCATGCCCTCTCGCACGGTTTGGCCATATCGATGGTTAATGCCAGCTATATGATATCCGTCAAACGGCTTTCCGCCCTGATCGGCATCATTTACGGCAGGCTGTTTTTCAAGGAGAAAGATATTGCCGTCCGTTTTGCGGGCGCCTGCCTGATGCTGGTCGGCGCCGTGTTGATTACGGTCTGGGGCCGATAGAGCGGTGGAGTTCAGAGTTAGTGTTCTGAAATGTCTTCAAATGTCCTATTCTCTAATCAGGCGGCTTTTTATAGCCCGGCATGCAAAAGCAAGACTCGCCAAGCCGGTTGCATCTATATGCGGTAAGAACCTGATCCACTTCACCGGCAATCCCGATTACCACCGAGATTTCGGAACTGGAGATCATTTTATAGAAACCGTCACTGATTCCGCCGCAAATAACTGTACATACACTTAATTTTTTAAGCATTTTCAAGCGTTCGAGCTCAGTTAAACCCCCACATAAGATCTCTGTTCGGTCAATCTCCTGTTTATGATCCAGATCTATGAGCAAGAGACGTGTACATGAGTCAAAGACTGGCGAAACGCGTGATTTATATACAGGAATGGCGATTCTGTTCATAACGACCCATGTTGTACACGTCTGTATTCAAACCAGTTCCGGTAACTGCAACCGAATTTACCGGTTGGGTCGACGTTTAACAAATGCAGTGGATCAGCCGCAGCCACAGGTGGAAGACAGCGTCGATTTATAATCGGAATGCGCCAGCGACCACCACTGTTCGTTGAGATGGGGCAGTTGGGGGGGGCGATCCGGCTCGCGGTGAAAATGATCGCAATGAAACACGCGGTCGTAAACCACCTCCTGATCGTCGCCGATACCGTTTTGGTAAATCAAGTTGGCCCTGTTGTGATCGTCAGCTTCCTTATCCCCAAACAAGACGCTTAAGGAAAAAAGATTGATTTCCGGCGCCTTCACTTGCGCGGCGTGGTCATTGTCGATTAAATACGAAAAGCCGGGCGAGCGGGTCAGCCACAACCGCAGGGGTGTTTTTTTACTGTAAAAAGAATAGAGACAGAGGAGTCGATCAAATATCGGATAGCCCAGATCCCAGCCGGGTACATTTCGGTCGGTTTCGCCCATTTTGAAGCGCTTTTCTTTTTGAAGCACCGGATAGTTCTGGATTACGTCGCTAGCATAAGAAATATGCATTATATCCAGGCCTTCCAAAGTAAAAAGGGCCAGGCTATCGTCTCGATCAAGGTTCAGCTCCACGGCAGCAACATTGAAAAGGGTATCAGGGATTTGTTTCCGGTGCGAAAAGCGTGGCGTATGGGTGTGGTCAAAGGAATCGCTTAGAATCAGAGACCGCTCCTGAAACGAAAAGGACTGGAAAACAGTTTCGTGGGGAAATGGATAACATTTGACCGCAAAAATGCCACTGACCCAATCCTGTCGGTCTGGTTCCGGGGCGGTTATGCCCTCCAATTGGAGGGCATGCACACCGGGTGTGTCTGAAATCCAAAAATACCAGGCCGGCTTTTCTGCCCACACCTGGCTCACCGCTTTTAAACCGGTGGCGCTTTTGACGTCATCGACCCAGGAGGCTGTCACCAGCATATTGTCGATTTTATTTCTGAAAAACGCTTCTTTATCGATAATCGTATCCGCCTTTCTTTTTCAGGAGCTCTTTTACGATTTCAATTTTTTCCCGCCCCTTCGTCTCGACCCCTAATTTACGGGCGGTGTTCAGCAAAATTTCATCCGGATAGGCCAGCGTCAGTGAATAGCTGGATTCATAGGAATCAAAAAAAGCATCAAAATCTTCCTTTTCTTTTGCCGCCTGGACGCCGGCCTGAAAGCCGGCCGCAATATTCACGGCTTGCTGAAAAAAATACTTCTTGCAGAATTCTCTTTTGCTTTTATCCATTCAGATTACCTATCCAATCTCCTCGGCGACCTTGCCTGAAACGGACTTTGCATTTGACGCCGGAACGGCTTTTTGGCACAACGGCCACCCCTCGCAATAATCGACTTGAACCATGACAACACTTAAAAATAAGATGGTCCAAACCAGCGATGTATCGGCAGGTTGCGCAAAGCCGGGGACCTTGGAAAGGAAAAAATTGGCGGCCGGTGAATAGTAAAACCCGTAAAACAGCATGCCCCCGGCAATGGCAACCAGGGTCCGCAGAACAGCCCTCAACCAGAGGCCGCCGACATTCGGAAAATTGTTGAAATAATGTTTTAATATAAAGGCGGCCAGAATAAAAAAACCACTGATTTCCGCGGCATGAATACAGCGAAAATCCGGCCCGTCGGTATATTGTCCTCCCATGAAGGCTTCGTCCCAAAAAATATTCATTATCTGCAAGAGAACATACAGGGTGATGGCTCCCAGAAGCAGGGTTGCGCAAAAGGTGACCACGCCTTTGATAAAGGTTCCCTCGCCGTTTTTATCCATCAATTTCCAGGGATAGCCCTCCCAGAGAAATTCAGAGATAATGATCCAAAACAGGCTGCACAATACCAGTCCGAGGCTGAAAAATGCGCTGCTGGTTCCAACCCAATCCGTCCACCAGGGTTCAACACCGGCCTTTGACTGGGCCGGATAAAACAGATAACAAACATGGGGATGGAACAAAACGGCATAGACAATAGTTGTAAAAAAAAGAATGGTAAACAGTTTTGATGCGGCGCGAACCCCGCGGCTGGCATCCTGCCAGGGCCAGTTCTTGAAGCCGACATTCCAGAACAGCGCCATCCACAGAAAAGCCGTGCAGTAATAGACGATGGCCGTGGATGCGTTTTCCCGGGCCACAAAAATTTCAGCACCGATGCCCCCGGAAGCGATAATGGATTGAGGGCTGAAGTAGGCAATCCCGAATTTGCCGATGAAATTCCAAAAGAAAACGTACACCAGAAACAGCATTAAAACAAAAGAGACAATGGTTAAAAGTATGCCTCTTTGAAAAAGACCCGATCCTTCCGATCCACCTTTGGCAAAGGGATAATCATCGGCGACCTGATGGATGAGAACAATGACGGTTATAAAGGCGACCACCAGGGAAAATCCGTACATTGGCGTATACAGCTTCATTACGGCATTCGGATTCATGAACACGTACCACAGCAACCAGACAATGCAGAAGATCACTACCAGATTAATGAGTCCGTATAGGTAATTGAATTTTTTTTCTGAACCCATGAGTTCATTCATAACACCTGTCCCTCCCTTCGGATATGGGTGGGAGAAAAAGCCCTTGGCCATGACTTCTTCTCCCTTTTGATCATATGGCCGATAGGTTTAAATGTTTCGGTGAGCCTCTTATTATAAAAAGGCTAGAAAACAACCGAATCTCCGTTGGTTAAAAATGCATTGCTGGCCGTAGCAACGGTTGACTGCCGCTTATAGGTTTTATATTTGTTCGTGCCTTTGACCACCGGAACCCCGGCGGCGGCGGCCTTTTCGGCCCAGATCCAGCCGGTGCAGTGATTGCAGGCCAGTTTCTGAATTTTGAAGGCTTTGACACCTTTGATGATGTCGTCAAATTTGGGATCCCAGGTCTCAAAAAGCGTAATGTGCAAACCGCCGTAACATCCGTAAGGCTGGTAATCTTTAAAATTTTTACGGGCATAGGAAAACAATGACAGAATGCCGGGATGACAGCACCCGGTCACGGTAACAATGCCCTTGTCTTTGACATTGAAGTATAAGACATTTTCCCCGCGAACCCGCAGCAAAATCGGAACGTCGAACATTCTGGTCGCCACGCCCGGCATCAGCCGGTATATTCCTTCACCCGTATCTCCGTCGGGATCTGTTAATACCAGCTTACCGGTGTGGGGATGGTCGTTTTTGCAAACCTGAACGTCCTGGCCCTCTTTATTTTTGGCGGTGATATTTCCGCCTTTTAACAGTTGCATGTCCTCGGGATAATAGGTCTTGGGTGCATACATCGTAATATCGGGTTTATGTTTAAGGGTCGATTCGATACCCCAGTAGTGGTCCAGGTGCCAGTGGGAGAGGACCATGAATTCGATTTCGCCGCTTTTGAGCATCGTCGGAATATTGTTCATTTCCCAGATATAGTCCATCCAGTCATTGTTCCAGCCGGAATCAAGCAGGAATTTTCTTTCCTTGCCCTCCAACGTGGTGACCGTCACCAGGGCGGCATAGCCTCCGGCATTGTCCCAATCCCACGGAATCGTGTACTGATTGGTCATGGCACCCCCATAGTCGAGCATGTGTTTTTTTAAATTATCATTGTCAAACCAGCTGGTTTCAGTGAGCACATCGATTTTGACAGTTTTGATCGCACCCAGGTCGATTTTTTTAGCCGCGCTTGCGCTGCGCGGCAATGCCCCGCCCACCGAAGCCGCAACACCGGTTGCCGCCAATGATTTTAAAAATTCTCTTCGTTTCATTTTAACGCCTCCATTTTAAAGGTTATATCCCTTTTCAAAAATAAGTTCTAAAATACGGCAGGCTGGTATAAGCGGTTATTGAAAAAACGTTCGCATAACGGAGCGTTGCTTGATAACCGTTAGAAGGAAAAAATTTTCAACCCGCCTCCCTTTCCATACCCCGGCGCAGCTTGTAAAGCAGATCGATGATCAGGTCGCTTTCATCATTGGTCAGGTCCAGGCCGTAGTCATGCATCACATTGACAACGATGAGCCAATCATCCCGGGTTCGCCCCGGTTTTTCCGGATCGGCCACCGAAACATGACAACTGGTGCATTTCTGGCTGTAGACCTCGTAGGCTTTTCGAAAATCTGTTGTTTTTCCGGCCTTCGCCAGGGCCGTGGTTGCCTGCATGGCGATTCCCGTTGAATCGACCATCAGCATTCCTGCGGCCAGAAATGCAATGGCCGTCAACCCGAGAAGAATGTTCTTCCAGTTGAATAATCGCTTCATGTTTGAGTCCCTCCTTTCTTGGGGTTTAAAATTAGCTGGTGCAAAACTGAAAATGAATCAAGGGTGTGTATCGCCGTTGGACGCAAGGGTTTTAAAGGCATTTGTCTCGACTATGGATAGGGTTTAAGTTAGGAAAAATCGTCGAATCACCTGAGGCTGTCGCAATATTCGTACCAGCATGGAAAGGTCTGTCTGTCATTCAGCGCAGGTGCTTGCTAGCGTGCTAAAATTAAAAATAAATTGACTTTCTAAATCCTTTTGTGGATAGTGATTAGGAACAGAATGCACCCTTTTCATATTTGTTGATGGAACAATTTGAACCCGATTTGGAAAGGCTCGCCGCGCCCGCCAGGCTGCTTTTCCGAAATGCAGATAAGCGGAGGGAAAATTTGAAATGAAGCCCAGCAAATATGCCATATCCGAATTCCAGCAAATCATTTGCGATAGTCTGGCCGACGGCGTTTTTACCGTAGATATGGACCAGCGTGTTACCTCGTTTAATCGAGCGGCAGAAAAGATTACCGGGATTTCGCGCGAGGAGGCCATTGGCAAGAGATGTTTTGAAGTTTTCAGGGCCAATGTCTGCGAAACAGGTTGTGTGATTCAAAAATCAATGGAAACAGGCAAGGCTATATCAGACATGCCGGTTTACATCGTTCGTGCTGATAAAAAGCGAATTCCCATAACCGTCAACACCGCGCTTTTAAAAAATTCCCAGGGTCAAGTCATCGGGGGAGTCGAGACCTTCAGGGATATGACGGTGATTGCCCGGCTGCGCCAGGAACTTACCAAGCGCCACACCTTCGATGACATACTGAGTAAAAATGACAGGATCCTAAAGCTGTTCACCCTTCTTCCCCAAATTGCTGAAAGCGACAGCACCGTGCTTATCGAGGGAGCCACCGGTACCGGCAAGGAATTATTTGCCAGGGCGATTCACAAGCACAGCCATAAAAAAGACGGGCCGTTTGTGGCCGTCAATTGCGGGGCATTGCCCGACACACTCATCGAGTCAGAGCTGTTCGGCTATAAGCAGGGCGCTTTTACGGATGCCAAAAAAGATAAGCCGGGTCGGTTCGCCCTTGCCGATAATGGGACCTTATTTCTGGATGAAATCGGCGATATTTCCCGGACAATTCAGGTCAGGCTTTTGCGGGTTTTGGAGGAAAAAGCTTACGAGCCGTTGGGATCAACGACTTCGGTCAAGACCAATGCCAGAGTTGTAGCGGCCACCCATCGCAATTTGGAAGAACTGGTGGCCAAAGGTCTCTTCAGGGAGGATTTGTTTTTTCGCATCAATGTGATCAAGCTTTCCCTGCCGGTTCTTGTTGAGCGAAAAGAAGATATTCCTTTACTTGTAGATCACTTTATTCAGAAATTTAATGCATTAAAGGGCAAAGACATGATCGGTCTGTCACAACGGGCGACAGCCGCTGTTATGTTGTATGACTGGCCCGGGAATGTTCGTGAGCTTGAAAATGCCATCGAACACGCGTTTGTTATTTCCCGGGGGCAAGTCATCCGTTTAGAGGACCTGCCCGAAGCAATTCATCCCCCAAATGACACGCTTCAAATTCCCGGGGGTCTGACATTGAGAGAAATTGAAAAACACGCCATAAACCAGGCGTTGTTGAGAAATAAAGGTAAAAAAATGGCGACTGCCCGGGAGCTTGGGATTGATAAGAACACGCTTCGCAGGAAGATAAACCGGCTGGGCATCAAGGGCATGTGAAAAATCCGGTCGGCTCATGTCTCGCCTTGAAAAGAGTCGTTGGGCCGGTATATCAGATTTCCGGAAAAATTATAATCTGCCAGTTTATCGCCGGTGTGAGCGGCCAAACCCGAAGAAGCCGGATCCTGAAATCTCCATTTGAATAAAAAGTGAATAGCGCGGATATAAAGACAGCCGCATTAAAAACGATAGGTGTAATTCATCTTAAAACCCCCTGACGGCATGCATGTAAAGGCCAGGTCATGACTCTCGTTTTTAATCCAGTCCGGTGCCCAGGTTTGGGTTTTAAGAAAGCGATATCCTTGAAAGACGGCGATGCCGGCCATTGATACAGCGAACACATTTGCGGCTGTCTTGTCGGAGTAAAACTCAATGCCCTGTATATCACCCTGGTAAGAATTATGATCTGCTTTGTTCGTGATTCCGATAAACCAGTAATCCAAGGCATAGAGGATGGGATTCAAAATGTTCCAGGCCATCATTCCCCGCCAGTAAGCATCATTCTTATCAATCCGGTCAACCTGGAGTACGACTTCGGTGCCTAATGCCTCGGTAACCAGGCCCGCTGAATTTATTGCGACACCTTTGGCATCACTGTCCGCGTGTTCGGTGAAGCCAATGGGCTGGTTGTAATTCCCTATTTCCCAATCCATCTCTGTGCCAGTGACTTCGGCGACCAGGAGATGCGCCCCTTCATGGATTAAAAAACCTGATATAATCCCTGCGGAAAATTTAATCAGGGAACTGGACGTGATACTGTCATCTTCGCCAAAGGCCTGACTACCATTAAATGCCATTAAAAAGAAAAGCATGCAGACCGCAAATGGGAGGCGCATTGGTTTGGGAATTAAATACATGTTATGAGTTATCCTCGGGTGAAAATTGATTGATCCCGCTGGTAATGCACCGGGGTTCCGGAAAAAACTGAGGTTCTCTGGACCGGGATCGCATACTTACGGATATCGGCAGGCGGAAGGAAAATCTTTAGTATAGAAATTGATCTGTTGCAGACGCGGGCAGGTCAGTCACATCCCAGACATCACTTGCAAATGATCTGCAGGTCTTACGAATTTTTAGGAAATTTTCGGCTGTCGCAGGATCGGCTTCATAAAGTGACCGTGATGTAATATCCCTGATCCCCTCTCTGCAAGAGCAGCACCATGGAATTTTTGTTGCGGAATTTGATAATGGCTTTTTTAAAATCCTCGCTGTTTTCGATTTGATAGTCATCTATCTGCCGGATCACGTCTCCCGGGCGGGCACCGATATCGGCCAGGTAGGAATTCTTCTTTATCTCGGATATCACCACCCCTATCCGGGCGCTTATCCGGTGTCGCCGTCGATTTTTTGCGGTCAGATCTTCCACCTGGATGCCCAGGATCCGATAGGCCAGATCGTCCGCCATTTCTATCGGAAACACCCGGGTATTCACGTGCACGGTTTTTTCTTTGCCGTTGCGCAAAATTTCAGCTTCCATTTTGTTGCCGGCCGCCAGGCTTCTGGCGATGGTTTGATAATCACCTGTGGAAGCCATTTTTTGGTTGTCGATTGAAAGAATAATATCGCCTTCTTTCAGACCGGCCTTCTGGGCCGGGCTTTCAGGCTCTACAGAGGTAACGATGACGCCCTTGATATCCGGCATTTTCAGATAGCGGGCCAGCTTCTCATCGATGTCCTGGACCGTGATGCCGATCCAGGCCTGGATGACCTCGCCATATCGAATTAGATCGGATATGATTTTACGGGCTTTGCTGATGGGTATGGCAAATCCAATTCCCTGGGCCTTGGCGTAGATAGCGGTATTGATGCCGATCAGGTCTCCATTGATGTTCAATAGAGGTCCGCCGCTGTTGCCCGGATTGATGGAGGCATCGATCTGGATGAAGTTATGATAAACGCGGTCATCGGCCCGGACGCTGCGGTCGATTGCACTGATGACCCCGGTGGTGACCGTGTGGGAGAATCCAAAAGGGTTTCCGATGGCAATGACCGTTTCCCCGATCATCAAGTCATCACTGCTGCCCATTGTAATGGCGGGAAGCGGCTTGTCGGAATCAATTTTTAGCACTGCCAGATCTGAATCAGGATCGGTGCCCACCATACGGGCCTCAAATTCGCGCTCATCCTTCAGAACCACTTTGATGGTTCCGGTCTTCTGGATCACGTGGGCATTGGTTAAGATCAGCCCCTTTTTGCCGTCGATGATTACCCCGGAACCCAGGCTGGTATATTCCCGCTGGCGTTCCAACCGCGGATCGAAAAAGTCTCGGAAGAATTCATCGAAAAATGGATTCATACCGAATCCCGAAAAAGGGCTGGTCCGCTTGCGCACCTGGACAGCGGAACTTATATTAACCACTGCCGGACTGACCTTGCGCACCGCCATTACAACGGGCGTTTCCCGATCGAATTCATAACCCATGCTTTGAGATGCAGGCATCAGCAGCAGCGAGCAGATGCACAGGAGAATGAAGAAACAGCGGTATTGTTTTTTGTAGAGCCTTTTAGGTTTTTTCATTTGAAACCTTTGTAGATTGTAGATGGCAATCAAATCATCTTGCGATTCAGGGCCAGGCCGGGCCATCTGATTTAACTCTGATGACATAAGCATTAAAAAAGGAAGTCGCAGATTTCTCTATTATCACGAAAGATATTCTGGTAACAAAATACGCAGATTTATTCAACAGCAGACGCCTAAAAAAATTCAGGATTATAAAACCATATCGATATGACACAAAACACCCTTGATAATATATTGCCTTTTGTCGAAAAACCGAGCCGTTATCTGGGCTCGGAAATTAATACCATCAAAAAAGATCTTAGACGGACGAAGCTGCGCGTTGCGCTGGCCTTTCCGGATCTGTATGAAATCGGCACATCCCATTTCGGCATGCAGATCCTCTACCACATCCTCAACGCCCATGCGGACATTGCGGCCGAAAGGGTTTTTGCACCTGCCGTGGATATGGAAGCCCGGTTAAGAAAAACCGGACAACCGCTTTTTTCTCTGGAGTCCCATGAACCGCTCCAGCATTTTGATATTGTCGGCTTCAGCCTTTTGTATGAGCTGAATTTTACCAATGTCCTCACCATGTTAGACCTGGCCGGCATTCCATTTCTGGCGTCGCAAAGGGATAACGCTCAACCATTGATTATTGGCGGTGGGCCCTGTACCTGCAACCCTGAGCCGGTGGCGGAATTCTTTGATGCCATCCTCGTCGGCGACGGCGAAAACAGCATTATGCAAATGGCCGAAGCCTGGTTGAGCTGGAAAAAAGACATCGCTGCCGACAGGGGATCTCTTTTAAAATTATGGTCGCAAATCGAAGGGGTCTACATCCCTTCTTTTTTTAAGTCCGGCTTTGATAACAATGGCTTTCAAACCGTTGCTCCCCGGTTTCCAGACTATACAAAAGTCCAGCGCGCCATTGTCGGCGATCTGGGCAGCATCCCTTTCCCTGAAAAACCTATTATCGCCTTCGGCCGGCCGGTTCATGACCGGCTGCGACTGGAAGTTTCCCGGGGCTGCACCCGGGGCTGCCGGTTTTGCCAGGCCGGCATGATTTATCGGCCGGTGCGTGAGCGCTCACCGGAACAATTAGTGTCGCTGGCGGCCCGATCAATAGCCGCCACCGGCTATGAAGATATATCACTGCTGTCTTTGAGCACCGGCGATTACGGCTGTATTGCCCCGCTGATTGAACAGCTGATGGTAGACTTTGAATCTGATAATATCGCGGTTTCCCTGCCGTCGCTGCGCGCCGGGACGCTGACCCCGGAACTGATGAAGCTTATTAAAAAGGTTCGCAAAACCGGTTTTACAATTGCGCCGGAAGCCGGCAGTCAAAGATTGCGGGATGTGATCAATAAAAATATCAGTGAAGACGAAATTATCAATACCGTTCAAAACGCCTTTGACCTGGGCTGGCTGGTGATCAAGCTTTATTTTATGATCGGTCTTCCCACCGAAACCGATGACGATCTGGAGGCGCTGGTGGCGCTGGTAAACAAGCTGCGAAAAATCAAAGGTCCCAGGGGCCGCCGGGGCCAGATCAATGTCAGCGTGGCAACCTTCATTCCCAAGGCGCACACTCCTTTTCAATGGGCCAGCCAGCTCTCACTGGCGGAATCAAAGTCAAAAATCAACTGGCTTCATCATAAATTGCGGCTGCCCGGTATTCAGTTCAAATGGCAAAACCCGGAGGTCAGCCGGCTGGAAGGTCTCTGGGCCCGGGGGGATCGACGGCTGAGCCGCCTGCTGATTGCCGCTTATAAAAAAGGATGCAAGTTTGACGGCTGGAGCGACCAGTTTAACTATCCGGCCTGGGAGGCGGCAATGGCAGAGACCGGTGTCGACCCAGATTTTTTTACTGTCAGGAAACGGGATTTCAACGAACCGTTGCCCTGGGATCATATCGACAACCGGATTGACAAAACCTTTTTAAGTCAGGAATGGGAAAATGCGCTGGAGAGCAAATTTACAGCCGATTGCCGCCTGGAGGAGTGCAACCAGTGCGGCGTATGCGATTTTGAAGAAGTCGATGTCAAAACCTATCAGGTCTTTAGAACGGAACCGGCCCGCTATTCCGGTGCCGGGCCGGGTAAAGACGCAGCGTTTAAAAAATTGAACGTCTATTACTCCAAACTGGACCAGGCGAAATACTTCGGTCACCTTGAGATGGTCAATATTTTTGTGCGGGCGCTTAAACGCGCTGAAATACCCGTAAAATTTTCCCAGGGGTTTCATCCCAAGCCTAAAATTTCTTTTGATGATCCCCTGCCCATCGGCATTGAAAGCCACCGGGAACATTTTACCCTTGCTGTCGCCGACTCTGTCAAACCGGATCGCGTTCTTGAGGGACTAAACACGCATCTGCCGGACGGTTTGCGCGTGCATGACTGCCTTCTGGCACCCCATAAATCCAGGGCCCCTGCGGCCAAATCATGTGTCTATCAGATTTCAATTCCCGGGCACGATTTTGACATCCAGAAATTAGCATCCTTTGTCAACAGTTCCGAGGCCACCTTTAGCCTCACGAATCGAAAAGGAAAGTTGAAAAAGATAGATTTAAAGGATATGGTGGTAAATATAGAATTGCCCGACACAAAGCAGATGCTGATGACGCTAAAATCGGAACCGGGCAAGACGGTAAGGCCCGGTGAGGTGCTGCGCCGGGTTTTCGATCTTGCGGAGGAAGAGATTAAAAAGGCCAGGGTAGTTAAATTGAAGGATTTACTATTGACAAATGACTATTGAAGGAATTCTATCCATCGAGAGCCTTTCTTATAGGACCTCAGGGTCTTACGACAGGGTAGCATGATAGTATTTTTATTTATCAATTGACGGAGCGAAGCGACTTCCACCAATCGTCAATCTTTCCGCCTGGGGCGGATCATTTTTCAATTGGAGCATAGCGACCGGATGTATAAACAACTTGTTATTAATGTCGCCGAACACGAAACCCGGGTCGCCCTTTTAGAAGACGGCGAGGTCGCTGAGTTTTATGTTGACCGTGGAGATGACTCCGACATTGCCGGAAATATTTACAAAGGCCGCGTATTGCGTGTGTTGCCCGGCATGCAGGCCGCCTTTGTAAATATCGGTTTAAGCCAGGCCGCTTTTATTTATGTGGATGATGTGTTCCATGATGATTTCAAGGAATATGAGCGGTTATTTGAGATGGAATCCGAGGAGGACGAAGACAGCCTCGAGGATAACCCCGGTCCGGAACGTTTAAATAAGCATGATTTTACCATCGAAGAGCAGATCCACGAAGGCCAGGAAATTCTGGTCCAGGCGGCTAAATCCCCCATGGGGACCAAAGGCGCGCGCATTTCTTCCTATATTTCCCTTCCCGGTCGTTTTCTGGTGTTGATGCCCAATTCTGATCATATCGGTGTCTCCCGACGGATCGAAGATGAAACCGAACGCGAACGCCTAAAAGCAATGGTTGAAAAATTAAGGACCGAGGATTTCGGTTATATTGTGAGAACCGCTGCTGAAGGCGAGCACGAAGAAAAGCTGGCCTATGAGATGGGGTTTTTAAACAACCTGTGGAAGAATATCCGGAAAAAATTTGAAACTGCCCCGGTGCCTTCCCTGCTGCACCAGGAACTTTCCATCAGCCTGCGGGCGGTGCGCGACCTCTTGATCCAGGAAGTCGAAAAACTGGTAATCGACTCAAAACCAACCTATGAGGCGGTTTTGTCGTTTCTGGACACCTACATGCCCAGCTTGAAGGACCACGTGATATTTTATGAAGGCTCCGAGCCGGTTTTTGATTCCTACAACCTGGAGGGTGATGTTTCCCGTGCCCTGAAAAGAAAAGTCTGGTTGAAATCCGGCGGCTATATTCTGATAGAGCACACCGAGGCCCTGGTGGCCATAGATGTTAATACCGGCCGTTACGTTGGTAAACATAATCTGGAAGAAACAATTTTAAAAACCAATCTGGAAGCGGTGAAGGAGATTGCCTATCAAATCCGTCTCCGGGATCTGGGCGGAATTATCATTATCGATTTCATTGATATGGAGAAAAAGAGTAACCAGGAAAAGATCTTTAGCGCCCTGAAAGAGGCCTTGAAAAAAGATAAAAGTAAAACCCACGTTTTGCCCATATCTGATTTGGGGTTAATCCAGATGACCCGGAAGCGCACCCGGGAACCTCTGACACGAATTCTCTGCGAGCCCTGCACCTATTGTGAAGGGGAAGGATATATATTATCCAGGCAGTCTATTTGCTATAATATTTACCGCGAGATCTTACGCGATGTTCACGATATGGACGGCACGCGGTTGACCCTCAGGGTCAACCCGCAGATTGCCGAACTTTTACTCGGCCAAGAAAATCCTCTCATTGCCCACCTCGAGCGTTCCATCGGCAAACAGATTGTCATCTATCCCAACCCGGAGTTTCACATGGAACAAATTGACATCTTCGAAGTTATTGACGGGTAGCCCGGTGGTTTTCTAAAAACGGTGCCATCCAGGTAAGGCGAAGCCCTTGTCTTCTTTTTTCATTCATCTCAGATATTTGCTCTTGACAGGGCAAACTGGGTGTGCTTTATTTCTTCGGTTTATGGTACCAATTATGCGATGCTCGGCACTTAATGGTGATAACGGTCCAATAGCAAATTTCGGTTATCGGGCATCCCGGGGCCATTGTATTTATTTCAAGTTATAACAATATGTTGTGGAAAAATTCAAGCGCCAGGCGCAAATATGTAAAGGAATAGTAAAATGAAACGAACCTTTCAGCCCCATAGACTTAAACGGGCCAGAAATCATGGCTTTCGAAAACGGATGGCAACCAAAGCGGGCAGACGAATCATCAACCGGAGAAGGGCCAAAGGCAGGCTCCGTCTGGCGGGTTAGAAACCAGCTCAACTTCGTGGTATTATTCACCTAATTTTCAGACAAGGGAAGCTTGTCCGTTGCGTTTTTCCTTCACGAAAGCTGACAGGATTCTTAAGCGAAGCGAGTTTATCGCTCTGTCAAAATCTGGGCGAAAGGTACAAGACGCTAATTTTATTGCGTATATTTTACCTGCGCAGTACAATCAATCCCGATTGGGTGTGACCGTAACCAAAAAGGTTGGAAAGGCTGTCGAAAGAAATCGTATTAAACGACTTGTGCGCGAATTTTTTCGATTTAACCGGCATTGTTTATCTGGCAAGTGGGATATCAACATCATCGCCAAAAGGCAGAGCGCTGGCATTACTTCAGAAAAGGGTTACCGCTCATTACAGAATATATTTGACCTGATATCGAAATATGACGATTATCAATAATTTTTTCCGGATCCTTTTCACTGCGTTGATCAGGGTGTACCAATATGCGCTGTCTCCGCTGCTGGGAGCATCTTGCCGATTTTACCCCAGCTGTTCAGAGTATGCCTATCAAGCGATTATGCGGCATGGTCCACTCCGCGGTTTGCTGCTAGCCGTAAAGCGTATTTTGCGATGCCACCCATTTCATCCCGGCGGTGTTGATCCGGTTCCCTGAACCAGTAACGACGTGAGCATCGGTAAGGCCGGTCGGGACCGGCCCTATTTTAAACGGAAGATTACTAAAATCTGCCATTTGTAAGGAATGGATCTCTTAAGCTGAGTCCTATATACCGGATCTTATCAGCCCTCCATTAGGTCAGTTCACAGAGAACATGCCCCGTTTAATCGATCAAATTCGAACTTATTATTTCAATTCAGCTTTTTGTTGGTCTTAGGAGAAGACAATGGAACAAGCGCGTTTGTTAATTGCTATTGTCCTGTCGGCCGCGGTTTTTTTAGTGTGGCAGTTCTTTTTTGTAGATAGAGACGCGGTTCATAAAACTGCCAAAAAGACCGAGCAGCCGCCGGCCAGTACAGAGCAGGTCCAGCCTGCGAAACCCTATGCCGCTGAGCAGGAAGATACCGCTATAAAAACAGCCGGTGTTAAGGAAACTGCGGTTGCCAAACCCACCCATCAGGGCAAAATCATTACCGTGGATACCCCGCTTTACAGGGCGAAGGTCTCCGAAGAAGGCGCAGGGTTCACCAGTTTTATTTTGAAAGATTACAGAGAAACGGTTGCCAAGGATTCTCCCTTAAAAGAAATCATTCCCCAGGAAAGCGCATTTGAAACCGTTTTGGTCGGTTATGATGGCAAGAGCCTTGCCGGGCTTGATAACGCGGTTTTTTCAGCCAACCTTGATGTTGATACCCTCAGTGTTAAGGAAGGATCGCAGCAGATTACGTTTTCCTGGACCTCCGAGCAGGGTGTCATTGTCGAAAAGACCTACAGCTTTACACCGGGCTCTTATGTGATTGGACTCGATGTCACCGTCAAAAACGGTTCTGATCTAAATATCCAGGACAAGCTGTATGTGGCCTTGAGGGGGGGCATTCCTACTGCCAGTCAGAGTTACGGGTTTGAGGGGCCCAGCGCGTTTATCAACGACCATCTTGAAGAGGTTAAAATAAAAGACATCGCTGAAAAGAACACCTATGCGGGTAGTTTTAAATGGATTGCCATTCAGGACCGGTATTTTATTACGAGTATCATTCCCAGCCATGTCGAAGAAGGCGGCATGCGGCTTTATGTCAAAGAAGACAAACTGTTGGAGGCCCAGTACCTGAATCCGGTAAGCGATATCCGTCCCGGTACCCAGCACACGTATCAATACTCACTATTCTTCGGCCCCAAAAGCATGAAGGTTATGCGCGCGGTGGGACATGATATTTCCAAAGCGCTCAACTTCGGCTTTTTTGATATTATTGCCAAACCCTGTGTCTGGTTAATGAACAAGCTTTACAGTGTCATTCCCAATTATGGTATTGCCATTATAATACTGACCCTTTTAATCAAAATTGTGCTGTGGCCGCTGGGTTCAAAAAGCTATAAATCCATGAGTGAAATGAAACGGATCCAGCCGCTGATGAAGGAGATCAGAGAGAAATATAAGGATGACAAGAAAAAAATGAATGAAGAGGTCATGGGCCTTTACCGGACCTATAAAATTAATCCTCTGGGCGGCTGCCTGCCCATGGTCGTTCAGCTGCCGGTTTTTTTTGCACTTTACCGGATGCTGTATCAGGCCATCGAGCTGCGGCACGCTCCGTTTTTTCTGTGGATCGTTGACCTGTCGGCGCCTGACCGCCTGGGCCACTTCGCGATTAAGCATATCCCCTTTATGGAGCCGCCTTACGGCATTCCGGTCCTGACGATAATCATGGGCGCTTCCATGTTGTTGCAGCAGAAAATGTCCCCTCCGATGGGGGATCCCACCCAGGCGAAAATGATGATGTTCATGCCGGTTATTTTCACCTTTATTTTTATCAATTTTTCCTCCGGACTGGTGCTGTACTGGTTGACAAACAATATTCTCTCGATTGCTCAACAGCATTATATTCAGAAGAAATTTGCCTAGGACGGTAACGGAGGTTTTATAAAATGTCTTCGTTAGAATTTGAAGGAAAAAATGTCGAAAAAGCCGTCAAAAATGCCTGTGGCGAGCTAAATCTAGCATCTGATCAAATCAGTTATGAAATCTTAGCACGGGGTTCCAGCGGAATTTTTGGATTGACCGGCGCTAAAAAAGCCCGGATAAGGGTTGCCGTGCCCGACAAAACTCTGCAATTCGGTGTTGATGCCGAGCCTGAAAAGTGTGATGCCCCGGTCTTTGGGGAAAAAATTAAAACTGAACCCTCTTTTTCGGATAGCGACAGTTTCGATGGCCTGCAACGCCTTGGTCTCGAGGGAAATCCCCTGGACCTTGCGCAAGCGGTATTGCGGCGTATCGTCGGCGCGATTACTCCCGATGCAACCATATCGGCTGATCAAACCAACGGCCGTATCCTGCTGAATGTCTCCGGCGGGAATGCCGGAGTTCTTATCGGCAAGAAGGGCCAAACCCTCGAAGCCATTCAGTCCCTTGTGGATAAAATTGTCAACAAACACAATAACCACCCTGACAAGATCAGAGTACAGGTGGATGTTGAAGGTTATCTGGCAACCAGAAAACTAAATCTGGAAAAACTTGCCCTGCGCTTGGCTGATAAAGCCAAAAGAATCCGCAAGCCGATATCCCTGGGTCAAATGAACGGATACGATCGCAGGATCGTTCATATGGCCTTAAAAGATGACATCGAGGTTGAGACCAAAAGCAGGGGAGAGGGCTATATTCGAAAGCTGGTCATTTTTCCCAAAAAGACCGGTGCGCATGGGCAACCCGCGCACTAGAAAATAAAAGTCCTGAAATTTCTTTATCATTCCATGAGCGAGCGAAGCGAACTAAATACCATGGATAATTCCACTATAGCAGCCATAGCAACTCCCGGCGGCCGGGGTGGAATCGGGATCATTAAAATATCCGGCCCCAGGGCTGTTTCGATTGCATCGGCAATTTTTTCTCCCGCTGAACAACAGGCAACCACCGACCCCGAAAACGTCTCATATCCGGAGATCACCTCCCGCACCGGTTTTGATTCCCACCGGCTTAGCTACGGTCATATCATCGAGCCTGATAGCGGGCGAATTGTCGATGAGGTCCTGGTCTCAGTCATGAAGGCGCCCCGATCCTATACCCGGGAGGATGTGGTTGAAATCAACGCCCATGGCGGACGGGTGCCGCTGAACGCAATTCTGGAGCTGGTTTTGAAGCACGGCGCCCGCCTTGCCGACCCCGGTGAGTTTACCCAGAGAGCCTTCCTAAACGGGCGCATCGACCTGACCCAGGCCGAGGCGGTTATTGATATCATTAATGCCCGCACGGCTAAATCCCTGCAGATCGCCGCCGCCCAGATCGATGGAAAGCTCAGAAGGTCGGTGGAGCAGATCCGGCAATTTCAGGTCGAATTACTGGTTCGAGCAGAAGCCGCAATTGATTTTCCGGATGATGTGGCGGACATTGCCGAACCCGAAAGGGCTGTCGCCGAGGTTGAGGCTCGGGTTATAAAACCGCTGCAAACCTTAATAAGGCACCATGTCGAAGGCAGGGTTCTGCGGGAGGGTTTAAAGGTGGCAGTGGCCGGTCGACCGAATGTGGGGAAATCAAGCCTGCTCAATTGCCTGGTTCAAAAAGAGCGGGCCATTGTTACCGACTTGCCGGGAACTACCCGGGACATAATTGAAGAAGCTTTAAATATTAATGGTTATCCGGTTATCCTGACCGATACTGCCGGGCTGCACGATACCGACGACCTCATTGAAACCCTCGGCATTGAAAAAACCATTGAAAATGTTAATGGCGCCGATCTGGTTCTTTTCATGATTGAAGCCAACTGTCCGGTGACTGCCGAAGACCGGAGCGCATTCGAACGGATACGCTCCAAACCGATGATTATTGTGATGAATAAGATTGATCTGGTTAACGGAGATGATATTTGTAAATTGCCGGCAACCTGGGGGGAAATTGATTGTGTTCAAACTTCGGCGTTGTACGATCGAGGCATTGATCATCTCAAGGATCGGATCAGCGAAACAGCCTTCGGGAAAGAGCCCCTCGATCTGGATGCGGTGATTGTTCCCAACATGAGGCAAAAATTACTGATGGAGGAAAGCCTCGAGGCCGCCGAAGACATTTGTCGGGGACTGAACAACGGCACGCCCATGGAGCTGGTTGCCATTCATCTTAAGGAAAGCATCGATTCACTGGGCCAGATTCTCGGAACCAATGTCAAAGTGGATCTGCTGGATCAAATCTTCAGCCGGTTTTGTATTGGAAAGTAAATATATGTTTTTGCTGTTTCACGTGAAACATTAAAAAATCCTGTTCAGCGTTCAGGGTTCATAGGTTAACCGTTCGAATTGCCAATCGGCTGTTTGCGCTTCGATTGTTAACCCTGAACCCGCCAGGCGGGCAGATTTCTGAAACATACAAAAAAGGAGTTCAACCTGAATCATGAATATCGATCTTAATCCTTATTTTGAAAAATACGAAGCGCTGGTGGAGAGGGCGGCGGCAGCGTTCGAGCGGGTAAAAGCGGCCCATGCTGAGTGTGTCGAATGCGAGGAAAAATGTGCGGATTGCTGTTTTGCCCTCTTTGATCTGACCTTGATTGAGGCCTTGTACCTTCATCACAAGTTCAATGAAAAGTTCAAGGGGTCTGTCAAGGTTGAGCTTGTTGAAAAAGCCAACCGCGCGGACCGCCAGATTTATAAAATCAAACGTAAGGCCTTCAAAGAGCTCCAGGCCGGAAAAAATGAGGGTGAACTACTTGCCGAAATGGCACTTGAACGGGTTCGCTGCCCGCTATTGAGCGAAAAAGACCTTTGCGAGCTTTATGATTACCGGCCCCTCACCTGTCGATTTTATGGAATCCCCACCGCCATCGGCGGTGCCGGACACACCTGTGGCAAATCGGGTTTCAAACAGGGAGAGCAATATCCGACCGTTAATCTGGATGCTGTCCACGGTCAGCTGCAACAGATATCAGCCGAACTGCTGCGGGATATCGAATCTAAGAATATCAAGCTGGTGGATCTGCTCGTTCCATTATCTTCGGCCATGGTCATGGATTTTGATGAAATATTTCTTGGAGTCGCCGAAGAACCGGTGGAGGAACCTCAGCCCGGGAGACATTCGAGGAAAAAGAAATGAGTGAATTTTCTAGCGAAGAGGTCGAACAACGTAAAAAAGCCGTATTTGACGCCATGGCACCGCGTCGGCAGAAGCAAATTCTCAAAAAGGGTTTTGACAAATGGGATCCTTTTCAGGAGCCCAAAGACCCCATCGACATCCGCAAGGATCCAACCAAGCGGACCAGCCAGATGCTGGTTCGGGAATTTCTTCAATCGCGCAGTTCTGAAGAATACAGCAACGCCTATGGCAGGGGGGTCCTTGAGATGGCCATCGGCATCATCAATGACGATGAACGCTTTATCGGGATGTACGAATTTGCACGCTGGCACCAGGAGCTTCTGAAGAAGGAAGGGATCAAGTAACTGCATTAATCCTCGATAAATGCTCCCAGGGTGTATTCCTGATATTCCGTGGAGCCTTCCTGGTAAATCTCCAGCATTTTTTCCAGGGTTTGTCTGGTACTGTTTTGCTTCCAATTATACCAGCTTTCCATGTCCTGCCAGGTTCCAATAACCATCAGAACCTGGGGCTCTTCTGATAATGTCAGCGTTTCTCCGGAAATGTAACCGGGTTGATGAAGGGCTCCGGATCGTAACTCCCTGAGCAGGGCAATTATTTCCTTTTTCTTTCCTGATTTAAATTTTCTTTTGATCAGAATTTTGGCATTCATGACGCTCTCCTTATGTTTTATAGCACATGGTTTCCAACGGCCGCATGACAAAAAGGATTGTATCACTAACCATTTCATATATTACTCGGTTAGCCTTCAGTCAATAAATTAAATCCGTTTCGAAGGGAATCAATCCGTGAATTGTTGAGCGGAATGATATGGCAGACGTGTGCATAAATTTGGGTGATATCCAGGGCCCTGCCGGATAACGCACCCGGTGAGGCCCTGGTGAAGAAGGCCAAATTGCTTTTTTTGAGATGGCTGCTAGATGAAGAAGCTCCACAAAATACCGGCGCAGATAGCGGACCCGATTACGCCGGAAGAGTTGCAAGCCATTCCGTGCATCAGCAGAAAGTTGGTTGGGTCTGTTTTAAGGCCCATCATGTGAACTTCGCGTGCCGAACCGGGAACTGCGGAAACGCCGGCAGCACCCAGCAGAGGGTTGATTTTTTCCTTTAGAAACAGATTCATGATCTTGCCGAAAATTACACCGGAAGCGGTGGCGATTGAGAAAGCAACGGCCCCCAGAAAGAAAATGCCGAGGGCTTTGGGGGTTAAAAATACGTCGGCCTGGGTACTGGCGCCCACGGTAAAGCCCAGGAAAATGGTGGCCGTATCAATGATTGCCGACTGGGCTGTTCCCGCCAGGCGGTTGACAACCCCGCATTCTTTAAGGAAATTTCCTAAAAACAGCATCCCCAACAACGGCAGTGCCGTGGGAGCCAGAAAGCAGCACAGCAAAACGCCGGCAACAGGAAATATGACGAGCTCTTTCTTGGATACATCCCGGCCGGGAGGCATTCGTATCAGGCGCTCTTTTCTCGTGGTCAGCAGTCTCATAATCGGCGGTTGAATAACAGGTATGAGGGCCATATAGGAATAGGCTGCAATGGCAATCGGTCCGATGAGATGCGGGGCCAGTTTGGCAGTCAGGAAGATGGAGGTTGGACCGTCAGCGCCTCCAATGATGGCGATGGAGGCAGCTTCTTTGGGGAGAAATCCGAAAAACAGGGCGCCCAGCAGGGTAAAATAAATCCCCATCTGTGCTGCTGCTCCCAGGAGCATTAATTTGGGGTTGGCCAGCAGAGAGGAAAAATCGGTCAGGGCGCCCAGGCCTAAAAAGACAATCGACGGATAGACACCGGTTGTCACGCCGAAATAAAGATAGTGCAAAACACTGTTGTTTTCATAGATCCCTATGCCAAAGCCTTTAAAAAAAGGGACGTTTCCGACCAGGATACCAAAACCGATGGGCACCAGCAAAAGAGGCTCATACTTTTTAGCTGTTCCGAGATAGAGGAATACACAGCCAACGATGATCATAATGACGTGGCGGTAGTCTGCCAGGTAATAGCCGGTGTTTATTAAAAATTGGAAAAATAGGTCTAACATAGTTTATCCCTTAATTTGCTTTTTGTTTATCCCAGATGAAGGTGCCGTCTCCCTGGGCGACCAGAACATCGGCCTCCTGCAGACACTTTATGGATAAGTGAGGGTGGGGAAGATCCATTTCCTTAGTTTTTTCATATAGTTGCACTAGTTGAAAGGGCTCTTTCAGCTGCTCAACCAAAGGCCGGTATATGCTGCAAAGCTCGGCGGCTGTCGGCAGACGTAGCTGTTGATGAGCAGGTCCTTTATTTTTTTGCGAATCTTCCTTACGGGCCCTTCTTTGGTTTGCGTTCCGGGTTTTGGCCCAGTTTTCCCAGAATTCGAGAATTTTATGGATTTGGGAAATAACAAAGGTAAGGACGACCAAACCCAGAAAAACAGTCACGGCACCAACGGCCGCCATGGCCCATCCGTTGCCGTTGGTTATGTTGTCAATGCTGAACATTTATACCTCCCCGATAGTGGGTTTTGCAGGTAGCGTCAAAACCGCTTATTGCTGCGGCTGATTTGAATATTTACATGGAAATATAAGCAAATGAAATCAAGAAAATAGAAACAGCCAATCGATCATATTCCTAGAGAAAAGTCAATAAATTCTTTATGCCTCAATAAAATTGCACACTGAAAATGAATTTGGTTCGGATCACTCCCGCCGCTTTTAATAGCACTATCGGCGTGGGGTCGACCCCTGGTATGGTTCAGGGAAAGAAAATGTTTTTTTTAATTGGTTCTTCTTCTTGCTTGACCCGCTGCTTTGTTTTGCCTATATAAAGGCTCTCTCTGTCTTGAAGTATTAGTGTGATGATCTAAATACGGCCTTTACAAGGAAATAAGGAGGATTTCTAATGGCAAAAAAAATTGTGTGGGTATTGGCACTGGCCCTTTTTTTGATCGTTACCTTAACGGCGGCAGGGCCTGCGATCAGTGCTGAAAAGCAGATGACATTCGGCTTATTGCTCGTCGGACCTTATAATGATCATGGATGGAGCCAGGCCCATTACGAAGGGGGCAAATACGTTGAAAAGAATGTGCCCGGTACAAAGATGATTTATATCGACAAAGTGAATCCGGCAGACCGTGCCGGCGTGACTATCCCGCAACTGGTCGATGACATGGTTGAGAAAGGGGCGCAGCTCATTATTGCCAACTCGGATGACATGAAAGACGGCGCCCGAGAAGCCGCCTTAATGCATCCGGATGTTTATTTCATTCATATTTCCGGAGATGATGTTCTGACCGGAAAGGCTCCCAAAAATCTCAGCAATCTGATGGGGCAGATGGAATATGGCAAAATGATGGCCGGCTTCGTCGCCGCCATGACGACCAAAACCGGCAAAATCGGCTACCTGGGCCCCCTGATCAATGAAGAAACCCGACGCCTGTCGGCATCCGCTTATCTGGGCGCCAAATATGCCTGGGAAAACGTGCTCAAAAAGCCAATCAAGGATTTGAAATTTCAGGTCACCTGGATCGGTTTCTGGTTTAACATCCCGGGGGTAACGGCGGATCCCACCCAGGTTGCCCAAAACTTTTTCAACACCGGCTTTGATGTGGTGATATCGGGCATTGACACGACGGAGGCCGTCGTGGTGGCCCGCCAAAAAAAACAGGAAGGCAAAGACGTCTGGGCGATCCCCTACGACTACGTCGGTGCCTGTGAAGGCGCAGCCGAAGTCTGTCTCGGAGTACCCTACTTTAACTGGGGACCGGCTTATGTCAAGTATATCAAAGCATCCATGTCGGGAAACTGGAAAGCCGAATGGGAGTGGGTGCCTCCTGACTGGAAGGATATTAATAATCCGGACACCAGCACGGTTGGGTTTGTGGCCGGTCCGGCATTGTCCGTATCCGCCCAAAAGGCCCTGGATGGATTTATCAAAGATATCGGCTCGGGCAAAGTCAACCTGTTTAAGGGCCCTTTGAATTTTCAGGACGGCACCGAATTTGTCAAAGCCGGAGAGACGGCGACCGATAAACAGATCTGGTACATGGGCCAACTGCTGGAGGGGATGGAAGGGCAGAGCAGCGCCAAATAGTTTGCTTGTCATAAAAAGCGTTATCGCCACCCGCCCGGGGTCCATGATGATCGGCCTTTTCAAAGTGCAGAAGGAACTTACCGCCTTCTGCACTTTTAATCTTTTATTATTTCCAGCAATTCAGCACGCCTGTTTTCCATAATTTTTTCTCTATCAAGGAGACGTCTCCCGTCATGTGGATTGAGCTGCAGGACATCCACAAACATTACGGATCGGTGAAAGCCAACAACGGGGTCAACCTGAAGATTGCTCCCGGCCGCATCCACGGTATTCTGGGTGAAAATGGGGCCGGCAAAAGCACCTTGATGAAAATTTTAGCGGGTTTCAGCCAGAAAACCCAGGGTTCGATTCTGATTGACGGCCAAGGGGTCAATTACCGCGATCCCGCCCATGCGGCGGAACTCGGCATCGGAATGCTCTATCAGGACCCGCTTGATTTTCAGCTTTTATCAGTGCTGGACAATTTTATGCTGGGGCAGACCCGGGGGGTGTCCCAGCATAAAAAAGCTTTTCGGAAACAGTTTATTGAGCTTGCCGGATCTTTCAACTTTGCCCTGCATCCCGACACACCGCTAAAAATTCTGACCATCGGTGAAAGACAGCAACTTGAACTCTTAAGACTGCTGGCGCTGGGAATTCAGGCGCTCATCCTGGATGAACCGACCACCGGCATATCCAGCACTCAAAAAAACACCCTTTTTGATTCTCTTAAGAAACTGGCGGCCGCGGGGAAAAGTGTCATCCTGGTGTCGCACAAGCTGGAGGATGTTGAAGCCCTTTGCGATGAGGTGACGGTGCTGCGTCAGGGCCAGGTGACCGGCGATATGGTTCAGCCGTTTGATTCCAATCGACTCCTGCAGATGATGTTTGGTGCCCCCCCGGTACCGCCGGGTCGAAGCGCCGCAACGCCCGGCAGCGATGTGCTGGTGATGAGATCTGTTTCCGGCAGCGGCGGGCGCACCGGCCTGAAAAATTGCGACGTGGTCATCCGCCAGGGAGAGATTGTCGGTCTGGCGGGTCTGGAAGGAAGCGGGCAAGGGGTTTTTCTGCGCGTTGCGGGCGGCTTGCAACCGGTCAGCGTGGGCTCGATCCAACTTGCGGGGCACACCATGGACAACCGGGACCATCACAGCTTCAAGCGCCGCGGGGTGACTTTTATGCCGGCATCCCGCCTGGAGGAAGGGCTGATAACCGGTATGAGCATCACCGAGCATTTTGCCCTTCAGCAAAATCACAACCGCTTTATGGTGAAGTGGCAGGAAGCGCGCAACCTGGCTGCTGCGCGTATCGCGAATTTTCGAATTAAGGGAACCCCCGATTCTCCGGTGGACGCCCTGTCCGGTGGCAACCAGCAGCGCCTGTTGCTGTCCTTTTTACCGGCGAATCCGGTTTTGCTGCTTCTTGAGAATCCCACCAGGGGCTTGGATGTCGAATCGGTCATCTGGGTCTGGCAGCATTTACAGGCGTACTGCCGCCGCATGACCAGCATTGTTTTTTCCTCATCGGAGCTTGATGAAATCCTCATGGTGGCCGACCGAGTCCTGGTCTTCTTTAACGGCCGGATCATCAAAGACGTCGAATCCGCCCGGACGGATGTCCATGAGCTGGGGATGGCAATCGCCGGGAAGGTCTAAATTCAGGAATTTTGAATTCCGCAATATGAAATCATATATCTTAGAATTCCGCCAGCTTCTATTGACCCTGGCGGCCGTGTTTGCTTTCACCTCCCTGGTTATGCTGATTGCCGGCGCGCCTCCGTTTGCGGCTTATTATCATATCATTAAGGGGTCGCTGGGATCCTGGAATAAATTTTCCCACGTTATAAAAGCCTGGATACCACTGACCCTGTGTGGCTGTGGTTTGCTGTTTACCTTCAGAATCGGCCTCTGGAACATTGGGGTCGAAGGCCAGGTCATGATGGGGGCCGTTTTTACCACCGCGCTTCTTCGGTTCGGTGTCGAAAGCAATGCAACGGTTGCTTTTCTTGGAATCTCGCTGCTTGCAGGGATGCTTGGCGGCGCCATCTGGGCGCTGATTGCCGGATTTTTAAAGACCAGAGGTGGCGTCAATGAGATTTTTGCCGGTCTGGGGTTAAATTTCGTCGCCCAAGGAATTATCCTGTGGCTGATATTTGGACCCTGGCGACGGCCGGGGGTTGCCTCCATGAGCGGCACCGAGACCTTTCCGGTGTCGCTGTGGATGCCATTGCTGGAGGCCCAGCGGCTTTCGCCGGTGGCCCTGGTGACGGTGATGGTTGCCCTTGTTATCAGCGGACTGCTGCTGCGATACACCCGGGTCGGGTTGAATTTAAAAGCCATCGGCGGCAATCCGAATGCGGCTTATTTATTCGGACTCAAGCCCGGACGATTCATGCTGCTGGCCATGATCTTTGCCGGAGGTTTTGCCGGCCTGGCAGGCAGCCTGCAGGTCAGCGGCGTGTATCACAGGCTGATACCGGCCATATCCAGCAACTACGGGTATCTTGCACTGCTGGTGGTGATGTTGTCCAACTACAATATCTGGCTGGTGCCGCCGGTGGCGTTTTTCTTTGCCTGCTTAAACGTTGGCAGCATTCAACTGCCGATGGTGCTGCAACTGGATTCATCGCTCAGCGGCGTGATCCAGGGAGCCCTGGTGTTAGCCACCCTCGGGGTTCACGCGTGGCGCCAGCGCTGGGCGGAGATCGGGGAGCGGGAGAAGAATACAGGTGTCAAGCGGGACTGATTGAATTGGAAATCCGGATATGATTGAATTGAATCTCACCACATTATTTGCAGGTGTCGTTGCCGGCGCGGCACCGATCGTGCTAGCGGCCACGGGTGAGACAATTACCGAGAAAGCGGGTCTAATCAACCTTTCGCTGGACGGTTCCATTCTGCTGAGTGCCATGGCGGCGTTTGCAGTCGCCTATGAAACCCACAGCCTGACGATGGGATTTGCGGCCGGTGCCGCCGTCGGTGCCCTGGTGGCGGCAACCGTGGCCGTTTTCAGCATATATCTGGGTCAAAATCAGGTTGCTGTTGGCTTTGTGCTGACTTTAATGACCCGGGACCTGGCCTATTTTATCGGCAACCCCTATTCCCGGCTTCAGGGACCCCAGGTAAGCCCCCTGGCGATTCCCGGGCTGAATGAAATTCCGTTTTTCGGGGATGTCTTTTTTACTCACAATATCCCGATTTATTTTAGTTTGTTCATCATCGGGTTCAGCTGGTGGTATATCTATCGCACACCCCTGGGACTCAAGCTGAGGTCGGTCGGTGAACATCCCCGTGCATCCTATGCCCGGGGCATCAACCCCCAGCGGCTGCAATTGTTGTATGCGATTTGCGGAGGTCTGCTGGTGGGGCTGGCAGGAGCGACCTTTTCCCTGGCCACCAAACCCGGTTGGGGCAGACCCCAGGGGGCGGAAGGAACCGGTTGGATCTGCCTGGCGCTGGTAATTTTCGGAGGCTGGCACCCGGTTAAGGCGGCCGCCGGTGCCTATTTATTTTCATTTCTGCAGGTGATCGGGATCTCCCTGCAGGAATGGCTGCCTTCGGTCCCCTCCCAGGTATTTCAGGTTGCCCCTTTCCCGTTGATGATATTTACACTGCTGATCATGTCCTTTGCCCAGAAAGAATCCGTTCTGCGGTGGGCCGAAGACAAGGCGCGCATCAAATCCTTGCTGGGCTTTTTTTCAGGCATGGCGCCGGCTTCGCTGGGAAAGCCCTATCGACCGGACTAATTTATTCATACCCCAGATTTTAGCCTCATTTTAGCCGCAAGACTTTTTTATCTATCTTGCCCACGGCCGTTAGCGGCATTTCTTTTATAATTTCAATTATTTTAGGAGCTTCATAGGGAGCGACTTTTTCCCTGGCAAAGGTTTTTATATCTTCCTTCAAAGCTTCCTCGTTGCCGTCGAAACTGAAAGCCGGATCGAGTTGTATGTAAGCTTTGACAATTTCAGAACCAGGCCGCTCGGGATTTTCTTCGCCGATGAGCGCCAGGATACCGATGGCCGGATGTTTGGAGAGCACATCTTCCACCTTACTGGAAAAAACTTTGAAGCCGCCCACAATAATCATGTCTTTGGTGCGGTCGACGATGGTCAGGTAACCGTCTTCATCCATTATGGCAACATCACCGGTGTGCATATAGCCGTCCTTATCAATGGCGTGGGCGGTTTCCTCGGGCTTGTTGTAGTACCCCTGCATCACCAGTGGTCCTTTGACACAGATTTCACCGGGTTCACCGACGGGAACTTCTTCACCGCTACCGGGGTCAGTCAGCCGGCATTCAACATTTAAAATCGGCATCCCGACGGTACCCAGCTTTTTCTTGCCCTTTGATGGGTTCATGGTGGACACCGGTGAAGTTTCGGTCATGCCGTAAAGCTCCAGGAGCTTTCCCTCCCCGATAATGCTTTCCAGCTCCGCCTGGGATTCCTTGGGAAAAGGCGCGGCAGCTGAAATACAGGTCCCCAGGGTTGAATGATCCAGCTGTTTGAATTGCGGATCGGTCATCAGCATCTGATACAGGGAAGGAACATTGGCCATATTGGTGGGTTTGTATTTTTCCATTTCCTTGCAGATATGGCCTGTATCCCGGGGATTGGGGATCAGTACCTGGGTCCAGCCCATGAAAATGGCGCTTTCGGCCACCGTCAGGCCGGCAATGTGAAACATGGGAAAACCGGACAGCAGGATGCCCTTGCCCCACTCCCAGCCGAGCCATCTGGCAATGCTCAGTATATTATGGGCGGCATTGCGGTGGCTGAGCATAGCCCCTTTAGGGGGGCCCGTGGTGCCGCCGGTGTATTGAATCCACCCCAGGTCATCGGGGGTGACATCCAGGTTCAGCGGCGCGGTGGAGCCAGTTTTCAGAACGTCTTTGTGGTAATCCAGAACGACTTTACCCTCCAGTGGTGTCAGTTTTCCGGACGGAATCTTTTTTAGCAGCTTTCCCAGGACCTGCTTTATTTTAGGAAGAAACCCTGCCACACTGGTGGCCACCACCAGTGTGAGTTGCGGCATGTCGCCGGCAATTTTTACGATGTGCCCGGCGAAAATGGCATCCAGCGTAACCAGGGCCACCTTTTTTCCGGTGCTGCCCAAATCGTTAAGCTGGTATTTGATCTGCTCTGCTGAAAGCAGCGGCGACACACCCGAGATGGCACACCCGGCCCTGAGCGCTCCGATCAGGCTAATGACGTATTCGGGGAGGTTCGGCAGGTTGATTCCAACCACATCCCCTTTTACAAAACCATTTGCCCGCAGCATATTGGCAAACTGGTTGGCATAAAGATCGACCTGGCTAAAGGTGATATCCACACCCAGATAGCCCAGCGCGGTTTTGTCCGGTACTTTCTCAAACGTTTCCTCAACCAATTGGACAAAAGTGGTATCATATTCCTTAGGATCCAGATCTTCGAGCCCTTTATCCCAGTTTTTTTTCCAGAATTTTTCTGAATACGTGCTCATATACGGCCCCCTTTCCCTATCCCGGTTGAGGCCGGCGGCTTGCCGGCCTGGTAAGATGGTGCGGAATCAATACGGTTTAACGGTTTAATGGGTTAATGATTATCGCTTAACGCAAATGAAGTCAGGATATTTTCAGGGGGCTTGAAGTTCGCTGCCGCATTGGAAGTTGGTATCCACGTGAAAAGTCGGTTAAAGAGGTCCGGTGTCGAAGGCATTGTCAGCTGAGCGTGCGAACCAGGTATGGATATTACGGCGGCGGGTGGGTTGTCAAGAAATTTGGTTCGGAGTCATAAGCCGTCTAGGATCCCCGGATTGCTTCCTCGGGGCAGACATCGGCGCAGCTGCCGCAGTCGGTGCAAAGATCGGAGATGATAATGTATTTTTCCTTGCCATTTTCTATAATGGCGTCCATGGGGCATTCTTGGACACAGGTGGCACAACTGGTGCATTCTTCCGTACGGATAATATAAGCCATAGTAGCGTCGGCCTGGTATGCAATTTTAACATTATGCTGCTGAAAGGATTTGAATACGCCCTTTAGTCTGTTGAGCATACTTTTTATCCGGAATCTGAGGGTTTAGCTCAAGGGCAAGGTCCGTATATGCACAGAGCATGTCCATTTTTTCGGATAGACTAAGTGTCCGAAACCATATAACTTTTGCTTCTATGGCTTCATCATTTCGATCATGTGAAATCTGTGAATTCATAATTGCAGGTTATCAAATTAAAGTGCAATTTTCAACACATAACGTCAGCTTAACCGGCCGGCAATGGAAGCGCAGCGAATTGCCGGTCCGTTTTCAAGCGTTTGTTCTCCGCTTTCTATGAGCTCTTTCTCAATTTATTCGGAATCACAAAACCGATTGATTGCCCTTTACTTTTTGGCTTAGGCGATTCAATTAATTTGCGTATCTCTTGAACCAGTTCAATTAATATTTCATCATGATCACTCACACGCCTTTCAAGCTGATCAACTTTATGTGCCAGTTTTTCATTTGTCAGCGCCATTTCACGAAGTCGAACGAATGTTCGGATAATAAAAACACTCATTTTGTTGGCCTGCGATGAGTTCAGCACATTTGCCACTTGCAGGGCGCCGTGCTCTGTGAAAGCATATGGAAGCCTCCGCCGGCCACCCCAGCCGGAACTTGATGTCGCAATTTGCGATTTCAAGTTCTCGAATTCCTCTTTGGTCAACTGGAACATAAAATCTTCAGGAAACTTTTCAATATTGCGCCGAACCTGCTCATTCAGGCGTCTAGTCTCTACAGCATACAGTTTGGCCAGATCGGAGTCCAAAATAACTTTTTCCCCGCGAATCACCATTATAATTTTCAGTGTATTAGAGGACGTTCCTCGGATTCACGGATTTGTCTTCTTCCAAAAGCTTCCATCCGTGCTCCTCGACTATTTGCCGTCCTTTCATCGCAGATTCGCTCGCCGTCGAGGATGCGATGTTCAGTTTTTTCGCTATCGAGACCGCGCTCATCCCTAATTCTCGTGTCCCCCAATAGCATAGCACGCTTCGAGCCTGTACCATTCTTCGTTGCTTTCCGCCAGTCAATAACTCGTTGAAAGTAAGACCGAATAAACTGAGCACTCGATCCACCAACGAGTCAAAGTCGTACCCCAAAGCAAGGATGCTAGACTTCCGATCCAAATTCTCCTGGGCAGCCTTTAATACGGTCTCGACGAAATCCCCCTGGCCAAGGATGCGTTCATCGCCCTTCATCCTGCTCTCGTCGTTGCGCATGGCCTTCAATGCGGACCACCCTCCGGCGCTTCTCACTAACCCACCTCCCGTCAACTCGGGTCGGCGTCCAGCCGCAACCCCCTTCTTCACAAACTCCAGATAAAGTCTGCGGGCTTCCGGAACCTTTTCTCCAAAAAGATTAAGGATATAATCGACATCCTGAAAGCCAGGCTTTGTTTTTCCCATGAGGGCGTTATGCCCGCAGTAAGGGTATGTATTTAACTCCTTTAATCCCTCAACGATTCCGGCTCGCAAGGGATTCAGGTGAATATAGCGCACCAGTTCCAAAAGGTACGGATCTTCCTGGCATAAAATGGACTTGTATCGATTCTGAAACAAATGACCGTGGCGACGATGACGCCGGTTGAAACTCACTGCATATCCGGTCAAAAGCCTACGCATTACCGTGGCGATAGGGGCGGTACCTGTCCTCAATATTAAGTGAAGGTGATTTGTCATAAACGCCCATGCAAAACAGGGAGTCTTAGTGTCCGACAGGATATCGCCGAGTCGATCTAAAAAATCATCACGGTCGGGATCATCAAAAAAAATCTTTTTTCGATTAATCCCCCTCACAATGATATGGTGCAAGGCTCCAGGAGCATCTATACGCGATTTTCTTGGCATTTCATTCCGATACCAAATAATTCGGTTTTTGTAAACCGTAAATCCGAGGAACGTCCCCTATAGCCTAAATACAAGATTTGCGTCTCCGCGTGCAATTGTCCGGAGAAGAACACCGTCCGAAATATATTCTTCATTTCGCGCAATACCAGCAAGTCCGGGCGAAAAAATCGTGAAAGGTTTTGAAATACTGGCGATCGTTTTGGCTGCTGTCGAATTTTCAACACTTACCAAAATGTTGGTGTTTCGGCCTTTTCTAATGGTCAAATCGATTTTTTCACCATCGTCTAATGTCATAGAAACTTCTATGGCGCTATCGGCACTCTCATAAAGCTGTCCACCTGAACCCAACGCATAAAGATCAACGCATGGTGAATAAAGGAGCTGTGTTGGGCTTAAGCTAACCACAACATCGCTCTTATTGCCCCACCTGCCTGCAAGCTCGATAGATTGAAGAAGCCCAACACTAAAATGGATAACTTGGGCTAGCGTACTCTTTCCTGAGTTATTTGCACCTATGAAAACATTTATTGGAGATGTATCGAAGGGCGCATCCTTAATTCCTTTAAACCTGCGTACATGAATAGATTTTATTCGATTATTCATAAGCGCTCCTTTTGTTGCACAACGACCCAAGCTCAGCGACCCGGCGCACGGGACGCCACGACTGCAACCGCGACGCTCTCGCCGGGTTCGCTGCAGCGCATGGTTAGGCCACGTCGTCATCATCTGTAATCTCCGGGCTGAAATCCGAGCGCAAGTATCTCCTCGGCAGTCGCGCTGCGAAAGTCTGAAAAACTACTCGTGCCGCACTTGGTGCAAACGCCAGGAGAAGCAACGGACTCACCAATCGCTGAACCACACTGGCGCTCATGAATCTCGAAAACCGTGCCGACCTCCGCGCAAATGAGCACAACGAATCCGCAAGTCGGGCAAGTCGAGAACACCAACTCGCCCTGACCGTCGCAGCAGGTGCATCGCTGATTCCGAAGCTCCCAAGATGGTGGCTGTATCTGCACGTGTGGAGTGGCCTAACAAGATATTATCTGAACGGAGTTGTCCAGATAATAACCAAAAAGTGATGTTATCTATAAAAGCAAAAAACATGCCAAAGAATTAGAAATCCAGCGGACTTTTTGCCTCTTTGGCTGTTTTGCTTGGTACACAATGAGTATAAATCATCGTTGTTCTCACATCGGCATGACCCAGCATTGTCTGGATCGTCCGAATATCATAATTAGCCTGTAAGAGATGGGTGGCGAAACTGTGCCGAAAAGTATGTGATTTGACGCGCTTAGTGAGCTTTGCTAGTCTTACGGCTTTTTTCAAAGCCTCCTGGGCCTTCGAATCGTGCAGGTGATATCGTCTGTATTCTTTGGTTCCCGGTATCAGCGTAAGTCCCTTTTGTGGAAAAAACCATTGCCAGATGAAATCCTTGGCAGCGGCCGGATACTTTTTTTCAAGTGAATCAACAAGAAATACCCCTGCATAGCCTGCCGCCAGGTCCTTGTCATGGAGGTCGCCCACCACCTCCATCTGGGTTTTCAATTTCGGAATGAGCCTTTGAGGGAGAGGAACGGTTCGGTCCTTGCCGCCTTTGCCATGCACTGTCAGTATTGCGTCCCCAATCCGCATATGCTTTAAGCGTCTTTCGGGAATAGTGCCTGACTTTGATTTCTGCTGCAAGTTTTCCCATGGCCTGGTCCCAGGCGGGTGATGTCGATCTTTGCAGACAACGCCATTCATTATAGCGTTTTCCAGCGAGTGTGCCAAAAGGTGGGGACGGTTCTGCAACCGCTGCCGTCGGCATTGCCGAGGACGCGATGCCCTTGGCAACAACGCCCTTGGTATTTCGCGCTTTGAGGGACGGGTTCGCCAGGCGAGGGGGTGGGGGCGATTTTTCCTCTACCGACGCTGGATGAGGAAAATATTTCGGCTGCTGCGATTCGAAAAAGAGGGAAACCGCGTGTGCGGCCTGTGTGCATTGTTGCGGTGTTTGTTTTTTGGACTTCAGCTTTTCGATGAAATAGCGAACCCGCTCCGACCTGTCCTCGGGAAGCGGATATTTACTGCAAAAATCAAGATAATAACGGAGCCATTTTCTGTAATAAACGTGGAAGGATTCATGGACTTTTCGTTGTTTTAAGGCTTCATTGAATCGCGCTAAAATATTGTCTGGAATTGGCAGCATGGCCTTCAATATTCCGGCATCAAGAAATACGACTATTAGTGGCTGTTGAGCGGATATGTCACCGTTTCGTAACCCTTGCCCGGTTGCATGTCAATAAAAACATTGGAACGTCCCCGACACCAATCCATATTGAATTATTGGGATGCCGACCATCAGAAGATTTCTGAAGAAACACAATCGTCCACCTATGACTTGCGCAGCCGGCCGTGGTTTTCCAGGCGTCTGGGGTCGGGCCAGGCGTCTGGGGTCGCCCAATGCCCCATTCTAAGCCGCCCGCTTATATAGCGGACAACACCGCTGCTGCAAATTCATGAGGAGCTTCTTGAGGGGCATTGTGACCAACACCGCGAATCACCCGATGCTCATACTCTCCAGTGAAAATAGTACTGATACCAATAACGATATTCATTTTCCGGAATCTGAGGTTCGACCGATCCCGGAATGTCCTGAATGTTATATCCTCCTACCGAAATTAGTGCTTGCACACGATCAGGCCAGAGAGCAGCTAATATACACGCGGCACGACCGCCCCAGTCATATCCAGCAAGCACAGCCTTCGATATCTCGAGCGAGTCCATAAATGTGAGAAGATCATGGGCAAGCACTGCCTGTTGACCGGAGCGTAGAGTATCTTCCAACAAAAACTGAGTTGGTCCATATCCACGAAGATAGGGCGTGATCACACGACAACCATTTGAAACCAGAACAGGGATCACCACATCATAGGAATGTACATCATATGGGAAGCCATGAAGGAGGAACACTGGTGTGCCGTCCGATGAACCGTGGTCAAAATAGGCAACCTTAAGAACGCCAGCCAGAATCTGTTTCAACACGTAGTGTAATCCTTAAAAGTCATTGATTAAAATTAGCCTGGTGCTGATCCATCATGCACTTTCCACATATCTTCGTCGGTAAAGCACTTCTCGGCATCCTCTTCATAGCTGGTGGCATCCAGCTCGACGTTGCGCACTTCCGCCGCGCCTTGAAGGACCTCCTGGTAGTATTCGTGCTGGATCAGCAAATTCATAATTTCGTTGGTGCCGGTCCAGATCTGGCACAGCCGAATGTCCCTGACTATTTTTTCAATGGGATAGACGTTGGTATACCCGATGCCGCCCATGATCTGCATGGCTTGGTTGGCAATCTCCCAGCCGGCGTCGGTCGCAAAGCGTTTGGCCTCGCTGACAATTCTGCGAACATTGGGTGCCCCGGTATCCACCGCCCGGGCGGCCATGTATACCAGGGCCCGGGCCGCATCCAACCGGGTGATGGCATCGGCCACCATGAACTGCACGGCCTGAAACCGCCGGATGGCCTGACCGAAGGCATGCCGTTTCTCACTGTATTTGACCGCGACCTCAAGTGCCGCCCGCACCCCCAGAGCAGCAGCGGCGGATGTCAGCCGCTCGGGGATCATCATCTGGTGAAATACCAGCGCCCCGCCGTGCAACTCCCCGATGAGATTTTCCTTGGGAACCCTGACGTCTCTGAACACCAGGCGACCGGTACCGCCGCCCCTGGTGCCCAGGAGCCCATATTGATATTCGGCTTCAACACCCGGCCCGCGTTCAACCATCAAGGCGCTGATACGCTGATATTTATGCGAGTTGTCATCAAAGTTGGTGCGGCAATACACCAGGAACACATCCGCTTCGGTGGCGCCGACCACAAAGCGTTTCTGCCCGCTGACCTCAAAATGATCCCCCTTGTCCACCGCGCGGGTGGTGGCCCCAAAAAAATCCGATCCACCCCGGGGCTCGGTGAGGGCTTCGGCGCTGATCATCTTGCCCTTTAAAATGGGTTTTAAGAAGCGTTCCTTCTGCTCGTCGGTGCCGAATACGTGCAAGGCCTCGCCGACAATGGAGGGCATTACAAAGGCGCAGCCCAGGGTGTTGCCCAGAACGCCGATTTCCTCTTCGGCGATGACTTCAGACGTCCACGGCAGGCCGCGGCCGCCCCATTTGGGATCAAACCGCAACCCCAGCAGATTGTGAGCGGCCAGGTTTTCGACATATTCCCGGGGATATTGGATTTCATCCCGATCCAGGGCCCGGATAAAATCATGGGAAACCTCATCACGGACAAACGTGCGGACCTCTTGCTGGAGCGCCCGTTCTTCTTTTGTCATCAATGGCTGGTAAAACATGATATCCCTCCGTTTATTGCACTTAAAATACAATCAAATTTCTTGAAGCGAGATGCATCAAATAAGTTCTAGTCTTCAAGCTGAGTCAATTGACTTCCGAGTTTTGACACATAAATGTGTGAAAATTCTGAGTCTGCGGCCGCGCCGTGCCAGTGTTTCTCGCCGGCAGGGATCAGCACCACATCTCCGACCGTGATTGCTGCCTTTTCCGTTTCTGTGGCGATGTAGCCTTTGCCGGCTGTGACGATGAGCACCTGCTCGCTGTCATGGGCGTGAAACTTGTTGCGAACGCCGTTGCCGAAGTTGACAATGTTGACGTTGAATTCTTTGCTGTCGGGCAACAGCACCTGCCGGCTGACCTCCGGCCCGGTGAACAGCGGGCTTTTAAATTTTTCCTTGGCGACAGCATTCATTTTAATGACTTGCATTTTTGTCTCCTTTCAGAAAAAGAGATGAAATCATTCCGACCAGCGCTATCCCGCCGGCCGTCAGAAACGGCACTGTAAACGATTGGGTGGTGTCCGCCAGATACCCCCCGAGAGCCGGTCCCAGGGCCTGGCCGATGCCGAAAAACAGGGTAATGAACCCCAGCCCGGCGGGTGCCAGGCGCGGTCCTACAAAATCGCCGGCGGCGGCCGCCATAATTGTGGGAATGCTCCAGGCGGTCAGCCCGAACATAACCGCCGACAGATAGATACCGAATTTTACTTTTACCAGGGCATAGATAATGTAAGAGAGCCCTAATACGAGGTAGGCTAAGGCGGCGCCTTTGCTTCTTCCCAGGCGATCGGAAATCCCGCCCCAGATCACGCCGCAAAAAATGCTCAATCCCCCGACCAGGGCCCACAGCCCCCCGGCCGCTTCCTGGGTAAACCCCATTTCCTTAACCAGATGAGCGGCAAAAAATACCATATAAATAATGTAGGACAAACCATAGAAGAAATAAACGACACCCAGGTACCACACCGATCCCATTTTTATTACAGCGGTCCACTGCAGGGAAGACACCTTCTTTGTTTCCGAAGCAGATGGCGGCGTTTTTTCGGCGCCCACCGGCTGCAATCCCATTTGATCCGGATGGTTGCGCACAAACCCGTAGACGATCCCGGAAATTACCAGCACAGCAGCCCCCAGAATGTACCACGAAAACCGCCAGCCGTTTTGCCCGAAGGAGGTCAATATCGGCGGTACCACCAGGCCCGAAATCAAGGTGCCGGCCCCGATGCCGGCGGAAATAATCCCGGTGGCAAACCCGCGCCTCTGCATGGCAAACCAGGCCGAACCCAGGACCATGGCGGGTACATACGAGGCGCCGTTGCCCAGACCGGTCAGAAGGCGCATGGCAAATGCAAAACCAAATGATTGCGCCAGGCCGGTTAAAATCATGGTAACCCCCATGAGGACCAGGGCCAGGGCGATGACGATGCGTGTTCCGAAGCGAGCGGCCAGAAAGCCCCCGATGATGGCCATGGTCAGATAGCCGATGAAATTTCCGGTGCCCAACAGACCCAGCTGGGTGTAGTTGAGCTGGAGACCGTCTTTCATGGCCGGAAGGATGATGGTATAGGACATGCGGCCGAAGCCATGGGCGGCGATGGTGGTCAGCAGCCCCATAAAAATGACGATCCAACCGTAGTGGAGTCTGGTTTTCTTCTTCATTCTCTCCCCCCCTTTGACAGTTATTTGGTGTCGTTAGGTTTAACGATACATCAACAATATTAAATAACAAAGAACAATATTTTTATCTTGATCTTCTTTTTAATGAATTGATATTCCAATTATGTTATATAAATTCATAAAGTTCTAATGATGTCGAAACGCCCTGGTTATGATGAGCAAATTTGAAAAAAGACTGGTTGTCGTTGCCCTTGTGTTCGTTGCCATCTATTTGGGGGCGGCTGCCATTACCATCCACTCCCGAATTACCAAGGAAGATAAAATTGAGCGGCTCGAATCCGCGGACCTGTCTCCGGCCGAAGGTCAATTGCTGATTGCCGAACTTTTCCTCCCGTTTATGATCCTTTTCGCACTTACCATCTGTTTTGTCATCATACGCAAAAAGCGGGTCAAGAAATTACTTGAAATGGAAAAGGAGGATAAAGCTGAAAGGGACTTCGAACAGTAGTCTGAACAACTCCGGGCTCCTGTAGATTAAATCCGGATTTTAATACGGTGACCAAGGTATTTAGTTTTTGGTGTTTCGTGTTTAGTGATTGGGCTGAAGATACGGCAGGGGTAGGGGAAAACCAAACACCAAAAACGAAACACCAAACACCCAATGATTTCGGTCCTCACGAAATCATTGGCCTACCCTTCAATGAATTTTGCTTCCACCCAACCTTTCTTGTAATAATTTTCAGGCAAATATTTGAGGGTCTCACCATTTAACGGTTTCATGAACACCTGTCCCCACTGCAAAAAGAAGGTCGGCTGGGATTTGTCGGCCGGTATGGCCACCAGGTCCGGATGCCGGGTCAACGTCGCTGTGGTGACGTGTCCTTTTTCCCAGGAGAATTCGGTTTTTTTGGATCGGCGCTTGTATCCCTGGTTGACGCCCTTGGCTTCCGCGCCGGACAGGACTGTCAAATAATAGCCCTTGTAAGGTTTGGCCTTGTAGCCAAAGCGTGTTTGACCGGCGGGATCCGAATCTGCGATGTCTTTAGCGAACAACCCCATGGGTTTTTTGGTCTTGGGACTATACAGGTAGTATAATCCGGCCAGGTCATCCCCGTAATATGAGCGATCTTTACGCCGGGCCCGGTCGACAGATTTTAGGGTGGTGACGATACTCCGCTGATTGTCAATGGTCTTTTTGTAAGCCTGATAGGCTTTTTCCGCCAGGGGTCTTTTTTTGATCTCGAATTCAATTTTCTTTTCCAGGGTCTTCGTCGAGAGATCCATTTCGAATCTGACCGGTTGCCCCCAGAAATATATATGACGATTGCCCCCGTTGCGGCTGGAGAGGCTGCTTTGTTTGAGCTGTTTACCAAAACTGTCATAAGCCATCACCTGGATGATTTGGGCTTTGCCTGCATCGTAGCTGATTTCATTTTTGTTAAAACCGACGGTGACCGGCTCACCTGACGGAAGATTGAGGGTTTGAGGCTTGCCACCGTCTTCTTTGGTAAAGCGCAACCTTTTGATATCTGTTCTAATATTTAGCTGCACGATGCCGAAAGCAGCGCTGATACCCGCCAGGCGGCCTTTTTCCAGTCTGTAGCTGATATCCCGGGCACCCTGAATGGCAGTGCCGGTTAATAACTGCGGACCGTCCTGACCGAATAAATGGACCTCCCATTCAGCCTGGCCGCTGAAGGGTCCTTTGGGCAGTTGAACTTCAAGATTATCGGCCCACTTGTCTTTGCCGGCTTCGCGCCATGCAACCGCCAGGTCTTCTAAATCCGGTTCAGAAAAATCGCTATAGGTCGGTACCCGATGATGGTTATAGCGAATGCGTTGGGGAATTTCCGGTTTGCTCGACAATTTGAGCTCCTGGCCGCCATTTAAATCCACCTCAATTTCAAAAGAACATTCAAGCATACTGGTGGCGACAACCACTTTGAGTGTATCGATCACACCTTGAAACCGCGCGGAAACCGAGGAATCAGAGCTTATGGCCTCCCTGGACGCCAGAGCATTGCCGGTTTTATCATATGCAATCAGACGTACGGATTTTCCCCCGGAGCAAGTTATGTCGGCAACATCTTTTTCAAGGCGCCCCAGGGTGACCTGGATGCCGCCGGACGTTTTCAGGCTGCCTTTTTCTTCTCCGCTTTTGAATTCAAAGATCTGCAGCGCATCGGGCAGTGACAGCCCAAATTGGATCCTGGCCGTTCCCAGGGATTCCGGCGGCGTTCCGTTTTTGACAGGTAAAGCAATGCTGCCGGGGAAAGCACTGCCGGGGTTGATGGCGGGTTTAAATTTTTTTTCATCGGCGGCCAGAATATCCTTGCCATCCGGCGATTGAATCTCGCGCACCTCATAGGTTAATTCCGCCAGGGCGGCATTGGGCATGTCAAGCGGATCCAGGTCGAGGGTCATCTGGGGATTTTCGCCAAAATTCCAGTAATTTCCCGGAAAAAGGCTCTGTTTGACAATCTGGGGGATTTTGGGCTTGAGGGTTTTGCCGTCAACCGTGGTAAATATTTGGGGATCATCCGTATATTCAGCGGCCACCGGGCCGGCCGTGGGAGTCAATCCCATGCTCTGCGCCAAAAGCGTTCCAAACGTTGCTCTTGACAGGGATGCCAGAAAGGCCTCGTCATCGTTTTTCAGCCAGCTGAATTCCAGGGCCAGGCGGTTGTCCGCAAACTGGAGCTTGTGTTTGTAGCGCCGGTCCTGAAAAATCGCAATCAATGCTCTAATGGCACCGTCGACCCCGGCATCCTGGAGGTCGCCGGAATTCAGTTGCTGGTAGACGGCATTGCCGTCGACGCCCGGTCGAAATTGCTGGGCATAACTCAAGGCGCGCTCATTTTTGCCGATAAACCGAAATCCCAGGGCCAGGGTTTCGACCGGCTGTAATGAGTCGGTCAATTGAGACAAAATTCCAGCTACCGTCCCGGCGATCATGGCGGCCTGGGGATTTTTCTCCAGGGCCGGATTTTGTTGAATTTTCTTTTCCCAGCCCGTTTGGAGGTCTTCGGGCACCCGAATGGCCACCCGTGCCAGGTCTTTTGAATCTGCGATGGATTGGGCGAAGCCGGCGATATGGGTGTTGAGCAACAGGCTTTTGTCGGTCGCAATGGCAGCTGAAACAGAAAGCGGTGCGAACACAGCGCCTTTATCAAGCAGGGTCATTTGATAGGGTTCATCGGGGAAACTGTATTTATCCGCTTCCTCGAGAGCCTCCGGTTTGAGCCGGAATTTGCCGGAAGATTGGTGCTCGAAATATTTTGTAAATGGTTCCTGGCTGGTGAATATTTTTTCCAGGTACCTGGCATTGCTGCCCCAGGCCAGGACTACCGGCAGGATCCTTTTTTCCGGGTCGGCATATAAAAAGATTTCAAGACGATTTAATTTCAACGATTTCACCAGGGACATCGTGGTGCGAAACTTGAGCGTCTTTTTTTCTTTTGTAACGCGCTGGTCGATATTATTTAATATTAAGGGAAGATTCAGATTCAACGCCAGAAAAGGCTCCTGCTTAAGAAGCGCGGAAGATGCGGCCAGCTGTTCTTGGTTGCCGGCACTTAATGGAATTCGCCTGCCCTCTTTATATATCTTAAGACCGGCAAAAGCTCCGGCCAGCACCAGCAACAGGATCCCGGCGGCCATCGCGTACAGTCGCATTTTTTTTGGGGGTTGTTTGGCGGATGGCGGCAAATTTGGCGTAACCGGCATTTGTCCTGATGAAGATACCGGCGGCAGCGGCAGCTTTATCCGGTGCCCGCAGGCCTTGCATTTAAGAGATTTGGCCGTTGGTGGAATTTTTTGCGATGAAATTTTATAACGTTGACTGCAGTTCGCACAGGTGAGGGTCAGAACCCCCGGCGGCCGGGCCGGTTGCGGCGCGGTTTTCAACGGCGGTTTTGCGGCGTCAGGCTTAGAAGCTTCTTTTTTCAGGGAGTGAACCAATTCGGTCTTGGCGGCGGCTTCCAGTCTTAACGGCAGCGGTCTTCCGCAGGATTTACACTTTATGGTTGCGGTCCCCGGCGGTATCCTGTCCCGGCGCAGGGCATGCGTTTGCCCGCAGTACAGACACACCCGGTTGATAACAGGTGTGCCGGCCGATGGTTTAGCCGGATCCTTGCCCTTGATAACAGGCGTGGCAGCCGGCGCTTTCCCCTGGAGCGGCATTGGATGACCGCAGGCTTTGCAATTGGCGGTTTTGACACCCGCAGGGATTTTGGACTCGTTGATATTGTAGATTTTTTGGCAGTTGGGACAGGTGATTTTCATGTTTGATCGCGTGAGAAGGGGTTGCAATGGGTTTAAATTAATTTATTATTGCATATTCGGATAGGGATTTCAAATTTTACCAAACACCTGATGAATTCAATTTTTTGAATTCAGCATTCCTGGTTGAACTGCTGGAGGTATTGTTTCCATTCCATGGGAAGCAGATGTTTTTTGGCGTTGTTGCATTCTTTGCAGCAGGGCGCCACATTGCCCTTGGTGCTTTTGCCGCCGCGGGAAATGGGCACGATGTGATCCATGGTCAGATCTCCGGGTGCAGACGACCGGCCGCAGTAATGGCAAACCCCCTTGGCCAGGCGGCGCTTCCACCACTGCGATTCGCGCAGGGTTCTGGCCTTGTGACGCTCCCGTTTCTGATCGTCTTCGCCCAGATCGTAGGCGAAGGGCTTTATGGTTTTTTTGCGTTTCATGTTTAGTTAAAGGGTTGATTAGTTGATTGAGTTGCCCGGTTGACGGAACTTAGCCAACTTAATCAACCCCTTAACTAATCAACTAAATTCAGTCCTGTGATCCAGGATTGGATTTCTTTCAGTAATATGCGGTAGTAAGCTTCAGAGCCGCCCAGGCCCTTGCGGCCGAAAAAATAGTTGATTTCAAGCAGCAGGGGATCGGGATTGTCAATTTCAGCGGAAAAGATGACATCCAAACCGGCCAGATTGATGCCTGTTTTGTGGCACATTTGCTCTACCAGGGCAATAGCCTTGTGCTGCAGGGTCGGCTCGGCCTGCGAATCGATCACAGCCCCCCGGCTCAGGTTGGTGTAAAAACCGCCCTCCTCTTCCTGGATTCGCCAGTATGAGATGATACGCCGTCCAATGACAACCACCCGCAGCGTCCGATTGCGGGATGCAATATATTCCTGCAGCAAAAATCCGGACTGACCGGATTTTTCAAATTCAGCGGCTTTTTGTAATATGCGGCTTAAATCATCTTCCGACTCGATCAGAAATACCGTATCCCCCTCACCGCCCCAGTCCAGCTTGAAAACAAGGGGATAATTCAGATTGATCCGGGCTGGCCGCTTTTTGAACCCCTCGTGAAATGAAGCCAGATTTGAGAATATTTCAGATGCCGGATGGGCAATATTGAAATCCCGAAAGAGCTTTATCTGGCCGATTTTGTCCGGATACCTGAAGCGGGCATCGTAGTTCGGAAACACATGGCGGCAGTTGGCACGGGCCATTTCGTACAATGCCGGGTAACAGCCCTGGGGCAAAACGACGGCATCGGCCGCTTGAATAGCGGCTAGATCCTCGGCGTTGGGCTCGCGCCCGGCACAGGTGATATTTTTGTCGGCTTCGTACAGCGGATGAAAAGAAAGGATCATTTTCCCATCAACCTGAAAAAAACGCCTTTCGCTTGGACCGAAAGGCGTTTTATGGCAAATTTCAGAAGTATGTTCCGTACAATTACAGCGCCATCATTTAGCTTGTCTATCGAGTTCTTTCCAGTAGGTCACTCCCAATCGAACCGCTTTTTCCCCGACCATGTGCACAGCGCCGGTGGAAGAGCTCAGGTATTTTAACTCGATTTTGTCGTCTAATCTCAAAATGGCCGGCGGTTGAACGTTTCCTGCCATCTGTAAACCATCGGGGAATACATGGGTATAGCCACCGTCCCCGTCCATGGGGATGTTTACCAGATCTCCGCTATCGATTTTTCCATCATTGTTGATATCAAATATCGCTCCGCCGGAAGTGCCTCCGGTGAAGGAATTTAGCTCCATTAGAAAGGAAGAGCCGCCATCGCTGCAGCGGTCCGGATCGGGCGTAAAGGGGATCACGATCAGCCGCCCATCCCTTAAAAGCACATCACTGATAACCCGCTCCCCTTCAAGCAGATCCCAGTACCATCCCCCGTGACCGGCAATGCTGCCGTTCTCTGCGTCAGACAGATCCGGCAGGACGGGTGGAGTATCTTCGTCGGGTTCGGTGAACCAATTGGGTTCATTTGCGGTCAGCACCCTGATAGTAAATGCGACCGTTTGGCCGCTTGCCTGGGTGACAGATACGCTGTAGATCTCATCCGTCTGCTCTAAAAGGGTCACATTTTTGTCCGTATGATTGGCCAGGTGCGGCCTGTTAAAGGCGCCCAGGAATTCTGTGTCGTCGTCATTGCTGTAAAGACCCCATGGGCCGGGGAACAAAGCACGGTCACCGTAATCCCAGATACCGTAAACCGTTTGGGCATGGGTATCGTCAAAATCGCTTTTCCCCAGAAATTTTCCGGTGCCGAAAAGGACCATCAGTCCGTGCTTTCGCAGCTGGTATTCTTGCGGATGAAACATGACTTCAGGCTTGGTGGTGATGGGTTGGGGCAAGCCATTGGAGTCTTTGGCCTGAAAAAGGGGTTGGTTATTGGTGCCGTCATGGAAAGCCACCGACCACTTGGAGGCCTGGTCGCCGGTTAAATCAAATTTCCACATATTACCCTTGAGATCGCCGGCATACACAAAATCAACCTTGCGATCAAAGTTGACGTCAACAGCAATGGGGCTTGAAAGACCGTTATCGGTATCGGAAACCGTTGCCGGAAATTTTTTGGTTACCGCCCCCGTGGCTGGATTGAGAAGATATAGAACCGCCCTACCGTTCACGCTGTCATATCCATTGCCGGCAATTACGACCCAGGCCTCGGAAGCGATGGTGCTGTTGGTTCGGACCACCAGCGGCTTGCTGAAAGAATAACCCATATCCGGTGCCTCGCCGATTGTGGCGTCATTGGGAAACTCCCAGAGAACCTGGTCGGGGCCCATGGTTGTGGGGTCGGTAATATTTAGGGCGAAATAGCCTCTGCCGCCCTTGCCCAGGCCCCCTACCAGGATGGTTTCGTCCTTATCTTCACCGCCCAGCAGCTCAAAGCCGGTTACAACCGTCGGGGTGAGATCGACAAAATATTTATGATCCATGGGAGTTTCGGTGAGGTTGACAAGATTTTGATGCACAAAGCTGGGAACGTAAGCAAACTTCTCCTGGCCGCTGACCGTGCCTGATATAGACGTAATTTGGAAGGCGTGCAGCATACCGTCGTTGGCGCCCACATAGATAAAATCTTTCTCAACCCCCGCAGAGACAATATGATGTTTAAACACCGGTGAGGAATGCACAATATCCCCCAGAAGCTTGTTGCGAGCTCTGAAACCGGGGATGTCATTTTTGCCGCTCACATAGTTGATAATATTTTCAAAGTCACTGCCCAGGATGGCGTTCCAGCCAATCGCCGACTCAGCGGGGTCAAACGCGACGCCTTCATATCCGTTATAGGTCAGAATATTGCGATCGTCCCAGTCCATGGCTGCGAGACTGTCGGCCGCAGACCATTTGGGATTCTCTACCAGAACCCTGCCGGTGAAAATATCCACCCCGTAGGCCTTAACATCTCCGCTCCAGTCATTGGTTTTGTAGCTGGCCTGAAACATGAGCACATCGGCGCTGACCTTGCTGTAAAGGCTATCCCCGTTAATCGACACCGCCGCAGCCGATCCAAGCCGGTCCAATATGCTGTTCATGAGCGCAAGCAGGGAATCCGCAAGTTCTTCGGGGTTTTTAGCCGTCAGAAAATCACCCCTGCCGTTCACCGTGGCATGATACAGGTCGTCGATGGTTTCCACTGACCGGATGCTGATACTGGTCGGCCAGCTCGGATAGTTGCCGCTGCCATCTTTAAGAAAATCGGCGCTGGTCGGATCATCATTATAATTTTCAGGATTTAGATTGCCGCTGACCCCAAAGGCGACCCCGAAAGTGACCATGTGCTGGTGCTGAGCCGTATCAATGGCGCTGGGATTCAGTCGTCCCGGATTATTCAGGTGATTCGGCAGGTCGCTGCGGAGATCAGTTTCATAATAATACATGGCCACGTCCGCCAGGGTTTGGCTCAAGTTGTCGGCATAAAACCCGCCGTCCCAGACGGTGTTGTTATCGCCGTCGGCATTGCCGACACCCGAACTAGTGGTGGTGCTGTAGTAGCCGTCTGTCATTATGATGGTAAAGCTTTGCTGGCAGGCGCCGCCGTCGGCTTCCGAATAATAGGGGCGATCATCTCCCGCCACCCCGTCCAGGTTGAATGAATTGTCCTTGTAATACTTACCGACAGCATTCAAGCCCTCCCGCAGGGGTGTACCGCCGTTTGAATCATAGTCGAAAAGCTCATCGAGCAGCTCATCGCGTTTGTCAGAATAGACACCGCTTTTCCACACGCCCAGGGGCTTGAGCGGTACGATTATTTTGCCGTTGATACCCAGAATGCCGACCCGGACTCCTTGAAGCTTATTTATGACCCGGGCGATGGCGCTTTTGGCGACATATTCCCGCCGCCGGGCGTAGGTAAACCAGTTGGCAAAGTTCTGGCGTTCTTCCAGATAGTTTCGACCGGTGACAATTTCTGGCGGAGGCGTTTCCTCCCGGACTTTTACTACTTTCTCATTCATGCCGGTGCCGTCAATTTCGATGACTTTGTAATATTCGATGGCTGAGGACTGGCCGTCGATCACGACAAGCCAGACATTTTTATTGGGCGTATCTTCATCTTCCACGAAATAGTGCGCGTGTTTAACTCTTAGATTTGGGCCGCCTTCCTTGACAACGCTAAAAGACTCGGCATCCAGGTCCAGGTTTGTAGTACCTGTTTTCAAGGGATGCGGCTTGGGGGTTTCCATATCGGCAGGTGAAAACGTCTGTCCGGGGTAATCGGGCCAGGGTTGATAAACGGTGCCCGGATTGTAGTACATGACGTTTACGCCATAAAACTGGGATTTCCAGTATTTCCGACCCTCTGAGCCCATGTAGCGCAGGGAGTCGGTGTAGGCATTATCGCCCAGATAATCATAGATGTAGCAATACCCGTCTTCCGTCCCCTGATTCGGGTTTGGGAACCGGCCGTCGTAATATCCGGCGGCCAGGACTTCGAAGGTCATACTGCCGGAGTCATCCAGCACGATCATGATGTTGGCCGGTGCGGCTTTGATTTGGGCCATCATGGGCTCATCGGCCAGGTCCATTGCCCCGGCGGCCGTGCCCGGCGAGAGGCAAGGGGCAGACAGGATTGCCCAGAAAAACAAAATGACCGGGAAGGTTCTGAATAGTTCCGACCCATTGCCATGGGAAATCAGTTGTTTTCTAAAGTGCCGCATCATGGATCCCCTTTTAACAAACTTAAAGCATTCAATGGCTGCTATAAAATTGGCAGCTGCATTTGAAAGCGTTTTATTGATACACATTTGTGTATCCCACCGTTAGCAGCACCGTACCGTCTTTATCACAGCGGCCGTAAATGTTAACTGAATGTTTGGTCGGTCTGCTCATATCCAGTGAATTGCCGGGGAGAACGCCCAGGTGAACGCCCATAAGCTCGGTGTCCGTTGCATCAACTTTGGAGCTTTTCGGGATAACGGCCCCGGTTCCCGCATCTTCCACCCAGTAGGCGAAGACAGTCCCGTTGTTAATTTCAGAAGGGTCCTCTCCCATCCACGCGGGCAGGGACACTCTAGGATTTACCTCTGTGTCCAGCAGATCAACGGCCTCCATGATGGCCCCTTCGGCATTGTAAAAGCAGCGCTGATAGGCATACTCGTTGGCGGCGATTTTGGTCTCAACGGTAGCCGTTCTGGATGCGGCAATGCTGATAACCGTCAGCAATACCAGAAACATCACCGTGATCAGCATCATCATGGCGCCGTTTTCGTTTTTCAAAATGGCCCTGGTTTTCATCGGATATCTCCGTCCTTTTCTATCCAGCGATCGAATGCGGCCTTGATTTGTCGGTTGGTTCAGTACACTTGGCGCCGGGCAGGTTCACAGACCCCTAGAGACTCAGGTTGCGGCAAATCACCCGGGTGGAATATGTCCGGCGTACAACCCGGTCCCTGCCCGCCGGCTCTTCAACGGTCAGGGAAACTTCAACGCTGCGGATGGCAGCCGGGTCACCGATAACCGTTTCACCATCCTCGTCAAAGTAGTTAAACGTCAGGGCGGATACATTGTCGATTAGGGGATACCTGTTTCCGTTTCCGTTTTTTTGCTGAACGAGCTGACTATTTGTTAACCGGTAGGCGATGTCCTCATCGCCATTGGTAGCGATGGTGCCGTCTTCATCGGTATCGGACTCAAAGCGGATACTATTGGAAGTCGCCTCGCGGATGCCGATGCCACTTATATTGAGGGGGTTAAAACCGGCCATGCGAATGTTGCGCGTCATGATGTCAATGCCGGTCCGCGCCACCTGCTGAACACCCGCTGCGACACCCTGGGCGGTGTACATTCGGTTCAGAGATGTAAACACGCTGATGATAGCAGCGACAACAATCACCATGATACCCATGGCCATCACCAGTTCGGCCAGGGTAAATCCGGCATCCCCGCCCAGGATGGCCAAAGGACGTATGGTTGCCGGCTTGTATTTAAACGGTGTGTGGATCATGATCCGTTTCCTTTGCTAAGTGTTTTCAGCACCACATCGCGGTTTTGTCCCCGCCGGTTCCAGCTGACTTTTACTTGGATAAGGTTGGAGGTGTCGGTATTTTTTTCGACATCACATTCACGCTTAAAGATCGGGGCAATATTTTCCGGCTCGACACCCTCGCACTGGGCTTCCATATCCTCGACGGGCATGGTTTTAAGAATTTCGATTTTTTCCCTGGCGCTCATGGTTGCCAGGGTAGCAATGTTGCTCGTGGTGGTGTTGCGGGTGGTCCAGATCACCATGGTACCGATGGCGAGAAACCCGACCGCAAATATGGTCATGGCCATCAGAACTTCGATCATCGTCATACCTTTTTTATCCCTGAAATAAGAAATCCGGTCCGCAAATGTCTGCATGGCAGCCTTTCAATTCTCGCTTGAAACGGTAATTCTTCCCAAGCCGGAAACGGTTAGCGTTTTTTCGGCTCCTTTGTTGTTGACCAATACAGCAGATCCCGGGTCTGCGGTGCCCCGGCCTTTAAAGCGGGCACTTCCGTCGTCAAAATTGGTTTTACCAAGATCGATTTTAACGCCGGCCGGGAGGGTGCGATCACCGTAAAGGTCCTCTCCGGCGTCATACTCGCCTGAAGTCAGTCCATCATCATCCTTGAATACCTTGTAGCCGTTCTCGGTAAAATGAACGACAACCGTGTCGTTTACCTGGATTGCCTTTAGTTTGGCCAGTTCCATGTCGCTCTTTAAATTGCTGGCCGCACCCCGCAGTTGGGCACCGCTGCGCCAGCGCAATATACTGGGGGTCGCAATGGCCGATATCAGGAATAAAATGCTGATGACCATCACTAATTCAATCAAAGTAAAACCTTCCATTCTGCGAACCAAGTGCGACCTCCTTTTATGGATGTCCCCTTTTTTGTGCACAGCGGACATAAAAAAGCCGGATTACCTGTGTCCCCTGGCAACCCGGCTATCCGCCCCAGGCGGACCCGTAGCTTTCCGTCTCCCGATCACTCGAGATTTGGCTTTGTCATGGAAAAAAACTAAAAAAGCCCCTTTCAGACATGGGGATATCCTGCCAGGGGCTTTAATTAAACTTTATTGGGATAACATTTCTCATGGGAATTGTTAGACGACAGGGCCTAGATGGTTAACGTCCATCCAACAACTCAGTAGTTTAAAAGAATTCCATTCGAGAGTCAACAAAAAATAGAACATAACCTCTAAATATAAATGGAAAAACTAATATGTCCGAAAATGTTATACCCCTGAGCAGGCCGTTTTAATTTCAGGGACCATTTGACATATTACAGGCAAAAAGCATACCAATAAGCCAAAAATCTAATAATCTTATTATAATTCAGCAGGTTATAGATAATCTACAGAAGAAGGCCTTCCTGCCGCACAAATGCAAAAAGGATGATTTGGGGAAAAAAGGTGAGAAAATATATGTAAAAAAGGTAAGATAATCAGCGGAAAGTCCCGCCGCGGCGGGATTCCATGCTGGCAGTCTGAAGAAATGAAATCCTTCTTATTATCGGCTGCCAGCTCCAGGCCATGAACTTTAAATGGTCTTGTTCCTTCTGAGTTTGTGTGTTAAGCAAAACCTTCAATTTTGGAGGAATATGTTTTCAGGGATTCAGGAAATTTTGGTGCTGGTGGCCATCATTCTGGGGATCGTATTTTTACCCAGAATATTAAACCGGGGCCGGGAAAAAAAATCGGCTGCTTCCAAACCGGCCGTGGTGCTTTCCGGAAAAATGCGCCTGGCCATTGCCGCCTCCGTCCTTTGGCCGGCCGCGATGGCAGCTTTTATCCAGCCCTGGAAAGAGGATCTTTTCCCGTTTCTGTATATCGGTCTCGGTCCGGTGGCTGTTATTTGGATAATTTATTGGGTTTTTACAGGATTTCGCAGGAATACAGGCTAAATAAACCTCTGCGATCTTTGCGCTTGCAATGAGCATAAAATCGCATGCCGCAATCATTCAACGGATCCTTTTAATCCGATTTCTTCTGCGACCTCCCGCATTCCGGCTATTGTATCGGTAATCAGCTCCGAAATTTCCACCCCCAGCATCCCGGCACCGTTTTCAATTATGGATCGATCCACGCCGGCGGCAAAGCGTTTGTCCTTCCATTTTTTTTTGACCGATTTGGTTTTGACATCCATCACGCTCTTGGAAGGGCGCACCAGGGCGGTCGTCACGACCAGTCCGGTCAGCTCGTCGATGGCATACAGCACTTTTTCCATTTCGGTTTCCGGCTTCACATCCGTACAAATTCCCCAGCCGTGGCTGACCACCGCCCGGATGTATTCTTCCGGCCAGTTGTTTGCGCGCAGGATTTCCTCGGTCTTTTTGCAATGCTGATCGGGAAACTGCTCGTAATCAAGATCATGAATCAGTCCGACAACCCCCCATTTTTCTTCGTCGGCATTGAACTTGCGGGCCATGTACCGCATGACCCCTTCAACGGCCAGAGCATGTTTGATCAGGCTTTCGGTTTTGTTATATTTCTTCAAAAGCTCAAATGCTTCTACCCGGGTCGGAATATTTTCAGCCATTTGGTTGCCTCCGGATTGTATCTGCTGCCCGCCTTGGAAATTAATTGACTAACTTACTGTAAATAAATGTAAAATTTACGGAATCTTAGGGTATCAACCCCTGCTTGTCAAGACAAGATCCAAAAAAGGATTGGTTTTTTCTTGATCCTTTAGGTTATGACAGTTATGGTCTTTGGATAATATGCTTCACACTCCATCTATACCGGGAATCAATACAATGCTGGAAAGTTCTCCTTCCAAACCAACCCATTTAACCGGTTTGTATGTGCGCAATTTTTTGGCTAATTTCATCGGGAATTTTATTGTTATATTGCTAAATATCTTCACGCCGCTTGCCGTTTATGAAAATTGGAAGGCGTTTCTATGGCAGGGTGGCTGGCTGGGCGGGTGGATCATTATCCCCATCGTTCTATTTCTTGTGGTATGGATGGTTATCGGATTACAATACCTTATTCAGCGTCCGATATCAAGCGGTCTTCGGCAACTCCAGTCCGGCAAAGAGCTGACCGGGGAGCTGCTGGAAAAAGCCAGGCGCCGACTGGTAAATTTGCCCTCTATTCTTTGGGGGACCAACCTGATCGTGTGGGTCGTTCTGACATTTTTATTCATGCCGCTGATGTATTTCCTGATCGATATGACGATCCCCAGCTTTTTTTATGGTTTTTTCAGATTCGTTATGATCGGGTTAATTTCCTCTTTTATTTCATTTTTTTTGATCGATGAGTTTTGCCGAAGCAAATTGATACCCGTTTTTTTCCCCGAAGGGAGGTTAGCCGCTGTACCGGGAACGATAAAAATTTCTATTTTACGAAGGATTCGGGTGTTATTTGGCGTTGGCACCAATGCGCCGATGATCCTGCTTGTCGGAACCATTGGGTTTGCAGTCTGGGAAGTTCAGGATTATGCTATTTCCGCCGGGCAGTTTGGCAAACTGGTATTTGCCTTTGCGCTTGCCGTTTTTTTTCTTTTTGTAACGATCTCCTTTATCTTCAATTTTTTGGCCGGAAGATCCATTTTGCTTCCCGTTAAGGAGATGAGGCGTGTTGTCGCCAAAGTGCGTCACGGAGATTTCAACCAAAGAGTCAAGGTGGTTTCCAATGACGAACTGGGTGATCTCGGAGATGGCATCAACGAAATGACCGCGGGACTTATCGAACGCGATCAAATGCGTCAGTCCCTGTATTTGGCCAAGCAAGTTCAGCAGGCGCTCTTGCCCAGATCCGTTCCAAAAATTAAAGGTCTGGACATTGCGTCTACCAGTGTCTACTGTGATGAGACGGGTGGTGATTATTATGATTTTTTCATCACAGACACTCCGGATGCCGGCCTGATCAACATTGTCGTCGGAGACGTGTCCGGCCACGGTGTTTCCTCAGCGCTATTAATGGCGACGGCCCGGGCATTTTTTCGTCAGCGAACGGCCCTGCCCGGGCAGATATCTGATGTGGTTTACGATGTCAATCGTCTGCTGGCGCACGATGTGGCCGACTCGGGTGCATTCATGACCCTGTTTTTTTTAAGCATCGATCGATCAAAGCGCAGGTTAAGCTGGGTCCGTGCCGGACACGATCCAGCGGTCTTTTTCGATCCGCGGTTCGGAAAAGTTGAGGAATTGCGCGGCTCCGGAATTGCGCTGGGCATCGATGGACAACACGCTTACGAGCATTACACCCGGGAAGACCTGACCGCCGGGCAAATTATTTTGATGGGGACCGACGGGATCTGGGAAGCCCGAAATTCGAAAGGTGCGATGTTCGGTAAAAAGACCCTTTACCGGATCGTCAAGCAATATTCTTACACCGACGCCAAGGGGCTGCTGACCGCCTGCCTTTTTGCTCTTGATAAATTTCGGGATGGTGTCAAACCCGAAGATGATGTAACCCTGGTGGTCATCAAGGTTACTCCTGCTTGATGCCCGTCCCAACATTAGTCAATATATGTAAGTATTCAGGTGCAATCGAATGCCCTATTTTAGGTGAAAATGAGCCTGGCCAATTAGGCCGGGAATCTTAGGATCAAGGAGGAACTATGGGTAGCAAAGGTCATGGGATTGAAGAATTAAGCGGATTTGCCATGGAGTTTATCAAAGAGGCCGGGAAAAAGGCTATGCCGTATTTTGGGAAAGGCAAGGCCCAGGTTAAATTCGATCAGGGGATGGTCACCGAAGCGGATCTGCGCATAACGGAATTTTTTCAACAAAAACTGAACGAACGATTTCCTGATCATCATGTGTTTCGCAATGATGAAATGAATGAAAACTACTCCCATGAAGGCAAGCGGTATGTGTGGATTTTTGATGCTGTGGAAGGCGTGGCCAATTATCAGGCCGGGATTCCCATCTGGGGCATGTCATTAGCATTGCTTGATAATTTCTGGCCCATCTTTGGCCTCTTTTATATGCCGGTCACCGGTGACTTATTTCACGCCCGGGCCGGCAAGGAAGCCTTCTGGGGCAAGAAGAAAATCCTGATTGCGGATGCACATATCAACGATGAAAGCGTGTTGTTTACATTCTCCCGGTTCCACCAGCACTATCGTTCGAACTTTCCGGGCAAGATCCGCAACCTGGGCTGTGCCTCCGCGCATATATGCTATGTGGCCATGGGGCGGGCCGACGCTGCGGTGATCGCCAACGAATCCTTTCAGGGTATGGCGGCTGCACGGGTGATCATTGAGGCTGCCGGGGGAAAAGTCTGTACCTTTGACGGCTGCGATTTTCATTTGAATGAATACCTGGACGGGCAGAGAATTGACGACCACCTGCTGGTGGCTGCCCCCGGTAATTTTATGCAGGTTAGAAATTGCTTAAAGCCGATTTCCTGATACAGGAGCGGGCGACATTTTTATAACCGGGATGCCAGGTGATGGATGGATTCGCTATTTAAAAAAGCTTTTCTAATCAGCGGGCTGGGAATTTTTTTATTAATAGCTTATGTGTATATAGACATAGTTGTTCCCTCTAACAGCGGCCAAACCCTCCAACTGTTTGCGGATGCCTATGCGGCAGACCTTAAAGCCGCCGATGAAAAAAGCCCCCCGGTGCCGCCGGAACTGCCTAAATTTAACCGCCGACTGGATGTTTATGAATTCATTGTTGGCATATTACTCATCTCACTGGGGCTTTATTCCGTTGTCCTTGCCTGCCTGAGGTGGAAAAGGAAAAACCTGTTTTTGATATCCTTCGGGGTATTCTGCTTTCTGTATGGCGCCCGCACCAATGCCTTTTATTTTCTTTTCGATGCCTCCCGGCTGTTTTGGAGTTATGAACGCTGGTTTATCACTTACCTGGTTCCCGTTCCAGGCTTTATTTTGGTTGAGCAGCTATTCGGCAGCGGCTGGAAGTCATCCATTCGCCGGATGTGGCAGTTAGCGCTTGTTCTTGCTGTTGTTTCCATTTTGACGGGCATTTACCTGCACAGGCCCGGGACTGCCTATTTGGCCAACAATATCCTGGCGGTTGTGGGTCTAGCGGTTATCCTCGTCAACCTGTTCCGGCCCGGCCTCAGCCTGACGAAAGAGATCCGTATCCTGCGGATTGGTTTTGTCATTTTCGCGCTATTTTCACTTCATGCCAATCTGGCGCCTTACTTTTTCAGCGGTCCCTTGGCCCTGGACATGGAACCGGTCGGCCTTTTGATTTTATTCGGTTGTCTTGGCTATACAGTCGCCGGTCGCTTCTTTCAAAATGAGAAAGATCTGATCACCATCGAACATGAACTGGAAACTGCCCGTCAGATTCAATCCTTTATCCTGCCCCGGGAGAAGCCGAAAATAAAGGGCCTGGAAATAGCCGCACGTTATGTCCCCATGGCAACGATGGCCGGCGATTTTTATGATTTTTTAGTGATCGATGATAAGCGGATCGGGATTTTAGTGGCGGATGTTTCCGGCCACGGCGTGCCGGCATCACTGATTGCTTCGATGGTCAAAATAGCTTTTGTCTCTCAAACGCCCCACGCATCAGATCCTGCCCGGGTTTTGGCCGGCATCAATCAGATTTTGTGCGGTAAATTGGAAAGCGACTTTGTTACCGCCGGCTATCTTTTTATAGATACCGAACATCAAACCGGTTCCTATGCCGGAGCGGGTCATCCTCCGCTTTTGTTTGGGCGCCAGCGGGAGAAAGAGATAACTGCAATCAGGGAAAAGGGTGTCATTCTGGGTCAAGCGGAGGAAACGGTCTATATAAATACCAGGCTCGAACTGCAAAAGAACGATCGGTTTGTTCTGTATACGGATGGTATCCTTGAAGCCTTAAATCCGGCAGGGAAAATCTTCGGCGCAGACCGTTTAAAAGCATTTATAGCGGCCAACAGCGACCTTGCCGCCGAACAATTCTGCGACCGGTTAGTGGATACAATGGCGGGCTGGTCCGGCGGAGGTTCAATAAATTCACTCGATGATGATTTGACTCTACTGGTTGCTGATTTTGAGACAGCCGCCCCATGAAATTCAATCCGATGGTTATCTAGGCCATCTTGTGTTGAAACCACTTCGGGTTAACATTGGGGTTTAGTTTATGATCGATTAGGGCTATACTGACAGTCTAGCCGCTTTACACTGGTTTTCAAAAATTGGTTCCGCGCTACGGAAGGCTGGCATCAGTGGTTGCAGAAAAAAACGTTCTAGCAACGGATCGTTTTTTTGATAGCCACTGTTTGCATATATGTATTGACCCATTGACATCTGGTTTCTGGCGGCCGATAAACAACTGATGGATGAAAACGACTTTGAAATAATTACTCCCGAGGACGAGATAGCGGTCGTATGTCCGAAATGTCAAACGTCTAACCCGGAGGGATCCAACTTTTGCCTGAATTGCGGTTCGTCACTGCTGCCGCCGCGGCCGAATCGTACCAATTGGATATGGCTTACGGTGTGCGTACTCATCCTGACCGGGATGATCGTTTACTTTTACCAGCGGTTATCGAAATATGAGTTCAAAAAGAATATCCCGCCAATATCTCAGTTATCTGTTCCGGCTCCGCGGAAAAAAAGTCCGGTCCCCGTTAAAGAAAAGGTCACGGTAAAAAAAGAACGGGAAATCCAGCAGGTTTCTGAAAAAATAAAAATTCCGGTGGGCCTGGTCGTTATAAAAGACATTTTCGGAAAAGTTATCAATGAACTGCCGGTGCCGGTGGTAGGCGGTGGCTGGGTGGCACTGCCCAGGCGGGTTTGCCTGGGAGGGGCCGAGTGGATTCTTAAGATGGGACCGGATACTGAAGTCGCAATTGTTGCGGGGCTTTATAATGACTATGACCGGGTCGGGCTCTGGCGAGTTCCGGATGATGTTACCATTGAAGGCCCCGAACTTTATCCTTGGTCGGCAAAGCAGCCCACGACCTGGCTCTCCATAAAATCGGCCGGTCCTCCTGAACCGCTGGCGGTCACAAATCCGAGGGAGCAGGGTTATTTTATGGAAGCCGGCCTTCCGGCCGATTTTAATGAGCTGGGGGTCCTGATTCAAAACGAGCGCGCTGTTGGCTGGACATTTGGAGATCTTGCTGCCGGCGCTTTTATCTGGAATGGTGACGAAGGGCCTTACCTGAGGCCCGAGATTCGGGTGGATGATTTTTACCGGATTACTTTTGCCAACAGTAGAGAAGAAGAATTTTCGAAAGCCTTTGCGATGGGGACAGATTACCTCGAATTGGAGCGGCTGGAGGCTTTTGCAAATGGATTCAGATTCGAATCCAAACTTTCCCCCGATGAAACACCGGCTCATCTCCAAAAGGGCAATGTGATCAAAAGTATGCAAACCTTGATAGATGCAGCAATAAAAGCCGGATCTGCCAGAGAAGTGGCCAATCTGTTCGATACCCAGGTTCTGGTTGCAGCCGGTGATGTTGCCCTTTTAATGGAAGTGTCCCGGGCAACAGCTCAAAGTTATGGTTTTGAAAGCGCTATCGAGCTGACCGAAAATGTGGTCGCGCAGCTATCACCCATAACGGAACAGGATGCGGGTCTGCTGACCAATTTTTTTTCGGAACTCTACCAAAACTGGATTGTCGCATTATATAATAAGGGAAGTTTGCAGGGTGCCGGGAGAGCCTACAGACTTGGCAGCCGTAAATTACCGGATGATCCCGGTATCCATTTGCTGGGAGTTCAACTGGCGCTGGCAGAGAATAACTGGGTTGAGGCCGAAGAACTGCTGGCGGACAGAGAATACCCTGCTTCCTTAAGAGATAAAGTCCAGAATTTGCGAAACCAGATATCAGAGTTAAAAGGTCAGGAAGGCAAAATTGTCATCAATTTTACGCCGGGTTCCCATTTTATACCGGTATCTGGAATTTTAAACCGCGACACCAATCTTAACTTTATTGTCGACACCGGCGCGTCCATGGTCACGATTCCACGCTCAGCCGCGGAATACCTGGGCCTGGCAGTAGACGATCGCAATCCCATGCGTCGGGTGAATACTGCCGGCGGTGTCAAATATGCCCCTGAAGTAACTCTGTCCTCGATTTCCATTGGGGGCTGGGAGGTTAACGACCTTAAAGCCCTGGTTCTGGATATTCCCGATCAACCCGATTTAGGATTGCTGGGACTTAATTTCCTGAATAAGTTTCGCATGGATATGAATACGGAGCAGGGGATCCTCCTCCTGGAACCCCGCTGAATTATGAAACTCTTTTTCCTTATATTTTTTATCGTCCTGGGGGCGTTGGATCTTTTGTATGGGGTGCTTTACAAAGACCAGGTCAGCGTGATGGCCGGTGGGGCTATTGTTGCCATTACCGTTTATATATGGAAGAAAAAGAGATAGGATTAAAACTCTTCAATTATTTCTCCCTTTTCAATGAAGGCCTTCACATTAGATTGGGCATATACCAGTGCCTTTATGGCCGAGGACAGTCTGATGCAAACCGGATCTTCATCTCCGAGCAGCCTTCTGGATTTCTGCAAAATTTTAAGGCCGTTTTCCAGATATTCATTCATCTCACCGAGAATTTCCTTACGTTGGCGATGTCGTTTCCGTTCTTGGGTAATCATCGGCATCAGCCGCTGAATGGAGTATTCAACCAGCGCATCTCTGGGGGCATCAAACCGTCTGGCAGTTTCATCCAGGCTGGAAAGCGTTTTGCGGCTGATGACAAACGTTTTTTGGATGCGGTTTAACGCACCAAACCTCTCCGACTCCATTTCCCGGGCAATCAATTTTAAGGACTGCACATCTTCAATTAAATGATCGAAAAGAGATTTTTGTTTGATTCCCAAATGAACTGCCACAATACTCATTGCCTCTATGGCTCTCTCAGATAACTTAAACGTCGCCCGCACCGATTGCCGGCCCCTTAAATCTTCCGAAGACGGCCGGGGTAATATATCATCGTCCTGCCAGAAAGGTTTCTTGTTGTCTGCCATTGGTGTCACCTTAATATTTATATTTTTTCACCGCAGAGGTGCTAAGTTTTCTATTCTTTCCAGGCGCCTGGCGTCTTTGCGGGGGAATTTATTAAAACTATAAAGATTGAATTGAATTTTCAATTAAACCTTTCCTTAACTAACCGATATTCATTTTGATCAATGTAGTTATACCTGCGCAGGGTATCCAGAATCCAGCCGGCCTTCCATTTTATCCAGCTGCTGTTCCGGGTCGGTGTCTCTTTCAAGGGTTTTGGGATCACTGCGGTCAATCTGACAATTTCTTCAAGATCTAATTCATTGACATCTTTATTAAAAAAGTTTCGGGCGGCCGCCTGGATCCCGAAAATGCCCGGACCGAATTCGATGACGTTTAGGTACAGATTAAATATGCGCTTTTTGCTGAGCCGGTTTTCCAGCCTCCTGGTGATCAAAAATTCCTTAATTTTACGGATAACGCTTTTATCCGTTGACAGGTAAAGATTTTTTGCCAGCTGCTGGGTGATGGTGCTGGCACCGCGTACGTACTTGCCTTTTTGCCAGTTTTTCTTTACAGCCGCTTTTAATTCGGTGAGATCCACCCCCTGGTGCTGGTAAAAGTCGGCGTCTTCAGTTACCCGGATCGCGTCCTTAAAAAGCTTGGGGATTTCATCAAAAGAAACCCACTGCTGGCGAAGGACCAGATTCGTCTGCGACCTTTTGGCCTCCCTATACCTTTGAAGCATCAAAGCGGTTGTTCTGGGATTATTGGTTATTAAATCCCCCACATCCGGCAGGCTTAAATAGATCATCAAGGCGCCGCTAACCACCAGTGCCGGCACCCCAATGACCACCCACAATAAAAGTTTTTTTATGACAGGCCACATGATAGTTTGTTCAACTTGCGCTGTAATTTTCGAACCACCTATACCAGCCTTGCGTATTTCAGGACTTATTTTTGAAAAGCGCTATAACAAGAGATGCACTGAATATATATCTATAGAGGAGTTTTTTCAATCAAATAGAACAAGCCTAGCTATCATCCGGCTGAAAAGAGCGGAGCTGGGGCCCCCAGCTCCGCCCCTATTTCAACCTTTGAGCTATCAGCTATGAGCTGTGAGCTTTTTTAGGCAACTTCTTCATACTCCGCTTCTACCACCTCATCATCATTGCCGGAGGCCGCAGGCCCGGAGGCGTTGGTATGGCCCGGCCCGGCCGGTTGCCCGGTTGCTGGGCCGGCTTGCTGGTACAATGACTGTGCCAGCGCGTGTGAGGCATGGGTCAATGTTTCGGTCAGGCGCTTAATCTCCTCGACATTGTCGCCTTGGGCGGCACGTTTGAGATCGGCGGCGGCGCGCTCGACCTCGCCCCTGGTTCCGGCATCAATTTTATCAGCATGTTCCGCCAGAGTTTTCTCGGTGGCATAAATCAACCCATCCGCTGCGTTGCGCGCTTGGACCAGCTCTTTTTTCCGGCGGTCGTCTTCGGCATGCAGTGCGGCATCGTTGACCAGACGATCAATTTCTTCCCGGGACAGTCCGGATGAATGGGTGATCCGGATAGACTGCTGCTTTCCGGTGGCCTGGTCTTTGGCCGATACCTCGACGATGCCGTTGGCGTCGATGTCGAAGGCTACCTCAATCTGAGGTATACCCCGCGGTGCCGGTGCAATTCCGGTTAACTCAAAGCGCCCCAGGGTCTTGTTGTCGGACGCCATTTCCCGTTCTCCCTGCAGCACATGAACCGTTACCGCCGGCTGATTATCCGCGGCGGTGGAAAATATCTCGCTTTTTTTGGCCGGGATAGTGGTGTTTTTCTCAATTAGTTTGGTCATGACACCACCCATGGTTTCGATGCCGAGGGACAGCGGGGTAACGTCGAGCAGCAGAACATCTCTTACATCCCCTTTTAAAACCGCCCCCTGAATGGCCGCACCCATGGCCACGACTTCATCGGGGTTGACCCCTTTGTTAGGCTCCTGGCCGAAAATATCTTTTACCCGCTGCTGAACAGCCGGCATGCGGGTCATGCCGCCGACCAGGATAATTTCATCGATGTCGCTGCTGGAAAGGCCGGCATCTTTTAATGCTGTGCGGCTGGGCGTCTGCAATTTGTCGAGCAGGTCACCCACCAGATTCTCCAGTTTGGTGCGGGTGATCTTAATCGCCAGATGCTTGGGGCCGTTCGCATCCGCTGTAATGAACGGCAGGTTGATTTCGGTTTCCATGGACGCAGACAATTCGATTTTGGCTTTTTCGGCAGCTTCCTTAAGACGCTGCAAGGCCATCTTGTCACCTCTCAAATCGATTCCCTGATCTTTTTTAAACTCATCAGCCAGGTAATCAACCAGCCTTAGATCGAAATCTTCACCACCCAGGTGGGTGTCGCCGTTGGTGGCTTTGACTTCAAAAACCCCGTCACCGATTTCTAAAATCGAAACATCAAACGTACCGCCGCCCAGGTCAAAGACCACAATCTTTTCATCTTTTTTCTTGTCCAGTCCATAGGCCAGAGAGGCGGCAGTTGGCTCATTGATGATGCGCAGGACATTGAGACCGGCGATTTTTCCGGCATCTTTGGTGGCCTGTCGCTGGCTGTCGCTGAAATAGGCCGGGACCGTAATGACGGCGTCGGTGATTTTTTCACCCAGGTATTCCTCAGCCGACTTTTTAATGTTGGCCAATATAAAGGATGAGATTTCCGCCGGGCTGTATTGTTTGCCCCTCAAATTAATCCGAACATCACCATTGGCGGCTTTTTCAATTTTATAAGGCAACACCCGGATGTCATCCTGGACTTCTTTGGAATCATACCGGCGTCCGATAAGCCGCTTGATGCCGAATACCGTGTTTTCAGGATTGGTGACGGCCTGCCTCTTGGCTATTTGCCCTACCAATCGCTCAGAATTATCTGCCACAGCGACCATGGAGGGAGTGGTGCGGCCGCCTTCGGGATTGTTAATAATCATAGCATCGCCTCCCTCCATTACGGCGACGCATGAATTGGTTGTACCAAGGTCTATTCCAATAATCTTGCTCATGTCTTTTCCTCCTTAACTATTTTAATTTACAGTAAAAAATTTTTAAATTGCAAACTCGTGTCATTTCATTACTAAATAATAATACATATTAATAATAATGCAAATAAAAAATAAATAAATGATATTGACAACACGAAAAAGTTGATTAACTTTGTTTTAAACAGAGCAAAAATTGGATTAGAAGAACAACTATTTTCAGTTGAAAAAAACCAAATACCTGCTAACAGGAGGAATTAAAAATGATGAATTTAGTAAAATGGAATCCCTGGAGAGAAATGTCTGCCATGCCCGACAGTCTGGATCGCTTATTTGACGATCCCTTTTTCCGCCTTGGCCGAATGGCCGAAGACAGCGGCCTGGGTATGTGGAATCCTGCTGTGGATCTCTATGAAAAAGACGATTATGTCATGATCAAAGCCGAACTTCCCGGTGTTGACAAAAATGACATCAACATCGATTTAAAGGACCGGCTCCTGACCCTGTCCGGCGAACGCACGCACGAAAAAGAGACCAACGAGGAAAATTACTACCGTCGCGAAAGGTCCTACGGCAAGTTTCAGCGGACATTCACCTTGCCGGCGGATGTTGATTCCGATCAGATCAAGGCCGAGTTTAAAGATGGTGTATTGCAGATAGAAATTCCCAAACCCGAGGAGAAAAAGGCCAAAAAAGTAACCATCCATTAACCCGGTAAACGCTGTGATTGGGTCAACTGCCCCAAAGGGGCGACATTAATTCATGTCGCCCCTTTTTTTTGTTTCCAAACTGACATATATTGTATAATCCCTTTGAAGGGATTTTGTTATTAATCAATCAGGATGAAGGTCCTCATTATGAAATCTATTTTCAAATTCATCGGCAGCATCCTTGGCGGTTTCTGGAACGGGCTGACAGTTTGTCGCGTGGTTATCGGCAATTTAATTTTTCTGGCGTTGATCATCTTCTTATTATCGATCCTTTTTTACGACCGTGAAAAAGATCTTCCGGACGAAGCGGCGCTGGTTTTATCACTGCAAGGCGATATTGTGATTCAAGAAACCGAGACTGTTTTTTCCGGCCGGTTGTTCGGCGAATCGGCCCGCAGGGAAACCTTGCTCAAAGATGTCATCGACGCCGTCGACTATGCCAGGGACGATAAACGTGTTCAGGTGCTTGTGCTTGATTTACGGGATATGGGTGCGGCTGGAATCAGCAAACTGCAATATATCGGAGAGGCACTGAAGCGGTTTAAAACAAGCGGTAAACAGATAATCGCCGCCGGTGATAGTTTCAATCAGGGTCAATATTATCTGGCGGCACATGCTGATCGAATCTATGTGCATCCCATGGGAGGGGTCTATCTCAACGGATTCGGTGTCTATCGCCAATATTTTAAAACGGCTCTGGAAAAACTGTTGATTCAATTCCACGTCTTTCGTGTCGGCACATACAAGTCGGCGCTGGAGCCGTTTTTGCGTGATGATATGTCTTCATATGCCAGGGAAGCAAATCTGGCCTGGTTAACGGTTTTGTGGGACGCCTTTAAAAGTGACCTGGCCCGGTTGCGAGGTTTGGACGCCGGGAGCATTGATGATTATATCAACAATATATCCGAACACCTTAAAAAAGTTGATGGTGATTCGGCGCGACTGGCATTGGACTACGGCCTGGTCGATGATCTTAAAACCCGGGACGAAGTAAAGGATGAATTAATTCAGCTGGTCGGTCAGGATAAGGATGACCATACATTCAATCAGATTCAGCTTGATGAATATCTGGATGTTATCCGGCCGGAACTCATGCAGACCGACCCGCATAAATCAAAGGTCGGTATTATTGTCGCCAGCGGGATGATTCTGGATGGTACCCAGCCTGCAGGGAGGATCGGCGGGGATACCTTAAGCGACTTAATTCGCAAAGCCCGCCTTGACGACAGGATTTCTGCAATTGTGCTTCGCATTGACAGCCCCGGCGGTAGCGCACAGGCCTCTGAAACGATTCGCAAAGAAATTGAGATCACGAGAAAGGCGGGCAAACCGGTGATAGCGTCCCTGAGCTCGATTGCCGCTTCCGGTGGATACTGGATTGCGTCAGCCGCGAATCAAATATGGGCATCTCCCACGACCATTACCGGATCCATCGGGATATTCGGAGCCTTTTTAACCCTTGAGAAGAGTTTCGATTCTTTAGGGATTCACAGTGATGGTGTCGGCACCACCAAACTGGCTGATGCCTTTGATCCTGCCCGTCCGCTCAGTCGCGAGGTTGCCGATTCCATGCAGCAAATCATAGAAAACAATTACCGCCGCTTTATTCAACTGGTCGCGCAGGGCAGAAATATGGAGGTCCAAGACGTTGAAAAAATCGCCCAGGGTCGGGTATGGGCCGGAAAAACAGCCGGGGAACTGGGGCTGGTTGATAAATTCGGCAATCTTCAGGAAGCCGTTGAAGCGGCCGCCCAACTGGCGGCCATCGAGAAATATGATGTTGTCTACATCGAACAGGACCTGACGGCACGGGAAAAATTGATCAGGCGGCTGAATCAATTTATGATAGAGGCGGTTAGCGCTGCCCTTGGACGGGCCGACCACCCGGTGGTTCAACTGTATGACAATTTCAGCAGGGAGCTGGAGCAGATGATGACTTTAAATGACCCCAGGGGAATTTACAGCTACTGTATGGTCTGTGAAATCCAGTAAAAGCTACATTTTTTAGATAGCTTTTAATGCACTTACTAAAAACAAAAAAAATCCCGGGATAATCCCGGGATTTTGTAATTTTATAGGTTGTTCCAAACGGGCCCTGGCTGTTTTAAATGTCCAGTTCCTTATCAACGGCATTGCGCACATGCTCTTTGAGCAATTTAGCGGCTATTTTATCGGCATCCATCTGGTATGTGCCATTTTGGATTTGATTTCGAAGCTCGGCGACTTTGTCTTCGCGCACGTCCGGAATTTCGTCCAACTTGGCACGGGCTTCCTGTATTCTTTTGGCCGCGTCGGAAATCACAACCGTATCTGTCTTGGTTGCCGACTCTTTAGCCCGGTCGATGGCCTGGTCGGCCTTCTTATTCTCGTGAACCTGGTTTACATAGGCATCAACTTGTATGCCTTGATTTTTACATATTTCCATTGTCGCTTCTCCTCATCTGGATCTCTGTTAATAAGCTTAACTCAGTTCCGAATGTGTGTCAAATTAGTTTTCATTTATATTATCGGTAATTACAGCCTAAACTTTAGCTTTTTTTTAATTCAGGGATACCGTATTCATCAAATAAGGGATCTTCATTCATTAATACTACGCCCACGGGCGATTCCTTAAGGTGGACAAAACCAGGCCGAGATTAAAAGAATTTCCGATCCCTCTGGCGGATTTCAGCCATTAAGCCCCAATTTTTTTTGGAGCCCATTGACATTGCTACGTTGTGGCATTAACTATCATGATATATAATGAATCAGTGCAGCAACCTCCCTCGACCGGCCAGGCTATCTTCACCTCACAAGGAATCTCTTTTGGTTGCGCTTATGATTGTAATTATCGTCAGATATAGTGGTTGTCGAAAAAACGTTCCCTTATTCAAGCGTTTTTTCCTACAACCACTTATACCAGCTGGAATGTTTTTATGAAAAGCGGTATAACTTCTAATGACGAGAGGTGACTACCATGCATAACGAACGCAGAAAACACCGGCGGTACCGGGTTAAAGATAATGTTTTTACGGTGATAAATCCGGACCCCGTCAAAGTTGTTCCAATTATTGATATCGGTATGGGAGGGCTTGGCGTTTATCTGGATGACGGCGCCCGATGGCTGGCTACATCCTCCAAATTGGAAATTATGGTGGCGGATTGTAGTTTTTATCTGGAAAAACTTCCTTTTCAAATTGCTGCCAATGTCAAAGCGTTTCCGAAGGATACCTCCAACCTTATGGATGGACGCCGTTACAGTATAAAATTTGGTAACCTGCAACCCGGTCAAGAGTCCCATTTAAAATATCTTATTCGCCATTACACCGAAAAAGGCTCGCTGTCACGGATCATTCACAGCCTCAGCAGAATTTTGGATCCGATCCGGTCGCCCAAGCCTTCAACCCAGGTTTGCAATACCAGAATCTGGCAGAGCCTGCACCGGCCCTCACTTTGAAGTTGATGCACTGACCGCCGGTTTTTATTGAGAATGATATTGATTGAACAGTTAACTCTAATTCCTTGGCTATGAGCGAATATGATTCTGAAAAACTGACCGTTTTAGATGCCACCCACTGGCTGGCCGGAAACGGGTATCTGGGAAAAAGAAGCAGCGGGGGAAATCTTTCATTAAAAATAGCAAATCAAGACGCCATTGCAATCACACCTTCCGGCCGACCCTACCTTAAAATGGCAGTCGAAGATGTCTGTGTCGTTGATCTTGACGGCCGTTCGCTGGACGGCGATCTTAAGCCTTCCATTGAAGCCGCAATGCATCTTGGCATTTACAAGCAGCGCCCGGATGTGAAGGCTGTTATTCACACCCATCAGACCTATGCCAGCGTGCTTTCCATTGTAAACCGGCCGATTCCGGCTTTATTTGATGAGGCCATCGTTGAAATCGGCCCTGTGGCCGAGGTTATTCCCTATGCCTTTTCGGGCAGTGCCGAGCTCGTGCAAAATGTGGTCGGCAGGCTGAAAAACCAGTGCCACTGTTATCTGATTCAAAACCACGGGGCCCTGAGTCTGGGGTCCGATATGGAGCGGGCCCTGAAAAATGTCGAATTGCTGGAAAATGTGGCCCGGATATATTATCATGCTCTGGCAACGGGTTTGGATGTCGACAAGCTGCCGGATGGTGCAACCGATTACTTTGATGAAATGAGAAAATTGCGGTTTCAACCCTAGCGGGTAGCTCATAGCTGAAAGCTCAAAGCAAAAAGGGATTTTACCCTTAACCTTAAACCATTATTTTCCTGTGCCTGAAGATAAACCTGATAGCAAATTGGTCCTTTCCCATAAAAATGTGATCAATTCCGCCCTTCGCATTCTTACCCCTCGGGATCACTCCAAATATGAGCTTGTTCGGAAATTAAAACAGCGCGGTTTCAGCAGAGAAGATATTGACGAGGCCATCGCATACTGCGAGCAATTTGATTATATCAATGATGAACGAACGGCGCAGGTGTATATCCGGCAGCTTAAACGCAAAGGGTACGGGAAAAAGCGTATACAGCTTGAACTCAACAAGAAAGGTCTGAAAGGCACCCGCATACAGGGCATCCTGGATGAATGCGTTTCTGAGACTGACGAACGGGAAGGTGCCGAGCTCATTTTAAAAAAAAATATCAAGCGCTTTCAAAGAGAAAAGAATGAATTAAAAAGACGGGATAAAATTTATCGTTTTCTGCACGCAAGAGGATTTTCGCAAGGGGTTATGGCGGAAATTTTAAAAAGGTATGGTCAAGTGGATAGTTCGCAAGGGGTCCCTGCAAGAAGATGATTGCATATAAACCAGGGCTATGGTCTATTTAACTTGACAGATCACGCTGTTATTCGTTATAGATAAGAACATAATTCCTGCCTGCAGGCAGATTAGCCCTAAAACCAATTTGCATCTAAATAAAGCCACGAAGGTCAGTTGCTCCGGGTAAAGGAGTAAAGATTTCGTGGCTTTTTTTGTTTAAAGTAGGAGGCTGCCAATGGGCAGGTACCGTTTTTTAATATGTATGGCGATGATCGGTATATTGCCGTATGTTTTTATGCTGTCATCAGCGATGGCTTCAAATCGAATCATAGTTGATGCTGCCGGCAGACAGGTGGAAATACCGCCAACAATTGAGCATGTAATTTGTTCGGGTCCCGGCGCGCTGCGTCTTTTAACCTATCTCGAGGCCCAGGATAAAATCGTAGCCGTAGATGATATGGAAAAACAGCGCCCCCAATTTGACGCTCGACCCTATGCGTTGGCCAATCCCCAGTTCAGGGATTACCCCGTTTTCGGCGAGTTTCGCGGACATGATCACCCGGAGCGAATCCTAACGCTTGATCCGCTGCCCCAGGTGATTTTTAAAACCTATTCTTCCATGGGCTATGATCCGGTGGAGCTTTCCCGGAAAACCGGCATACCGGTTATTGTTTTGAATTACGGCGATCTTGGAAAAAATCGACCTGCTTTCTACAAATCGCTGCGAATCATGGGAAAGGCGATCGGAAAAGAGAAGCGGGCCGAAGCTGTGATTTTCTTCTTCGATCGCATGATCGCCGACCTTGGAAATCGCGTGGCCCGGATTTCGACTGATCGACGCCCGGGCTGTTTTGTGGGTGGTATTGCTTTTCGCGGTCCTCACGGCTTTCAATCCACGGAACCGGCCTATCCTCCATTCACATTTATAAAGGCCCGCAATCTGGCCTGCGAGGCATCATTGGTCGCTAACGCCTTACGCCACAGCAATATTGCTAAAGAAAAGATTGTGACCTGGGATCCTGATTTTCTTTTTCTGGATCTTGCCACCCTTCAGATGGGGGATAGGGCCGGGGGACTGTTTGAACTTAAAAATGATTTGGCCTACCAAAGCCTGACCGCTGTCCAAAACGGAAATGTGTATGGTGTTCTGCCATACAACTGGTACACCCAAAATTATGGCTCCATCCTGGCAAATGCCTATTTTATCGGTAAACTTTTATATCCCGGGCAGTTTATCGACATCGAGCCGGCTGCCAGGGCAGATGAAATATATGTATTTCTCGTCGGCAAGCCGGTGTTTGCCGCTATGCAGGCCGCTTTCGGGAATTTCGTTTTTCGGCCGATTCCATTAAAATAGAGGATATTGCCATGCACTTTGCCGAAGGTTCTTTAAATTCGGAATATTCGCGCTATATCGGTCGCAAAACCGGTTTTATAATTCTTGCCTTGCTGATGCTGGGTTTTCTGATTCTTTACAGTATTTCTAAGGGGGCTGCGAATATTCCACTCATTGAAGTTGCCCGGGCGCTTGCCGGAACCGCCGAATTCAATCAGTTCAGCATTATTGTCCGGCATATACGTTTGCCTCAAGTGTTGGCTGCCACCATAGCGGGCGGCGGCCTTGCGATTGCCGGAGCAGTCATGCAGTCCGTCCTGCGCAATCCACTGGGCTCTCCTTTTACCTTGGGCATTTCCCACGCGGCGGCCTTCGGTGCCGCTTTGGCCGTGATGATATTGGATACGGGGACCATGGCCAGTTCTAATGTGGGCGCGATTACCATTTCCCACCCGTATATTACCACCGGTATGGCATTTCTATGTTGCCTGCTGGCATCAGTTTTTATTGTTGCCATAGCCAGGATGCGCGGGGCTTCCCCGGAATCCATGATTCTGGCGGGTGTGGCTCTGGGGGCGCTGTTTACAGCCGGGACCATGTCCCTGCAGTTTTTCGCCGATGACAATCAGCTGGCTGCCATGGTTTTTTGGACCTTTGGTGATATCGCCCGGGCGAGTTGGAAGGAGCTGGCGGTCATGGCAACGGTGGCCCTCGCGGCGACCCTTTATTTTCTATTAAATGCATGGAACTACAACGCCGTGGATGCCGGTGATGAAACCGCCAAAGGACTGGGCGTAAGGGTGGAACGTGTGCGTCTCCTGGGGATGCTGGTGGCGTCTCTGGTGACTGCGGTGATCGTGTCTTTTTTGGGTATTATCGGGTTTGTGGGATTGGTGTGCCCGCATATGGTGCGCCGCCTGATCGGTGGCGACAATCGGTTTCTGCTTCCGGCAACAGCCCTTGTGGGCGCTGTTTTGCTGCTGGTCTCGGACACGGCAGCCAGGTTGGTGTTGTCGCCTCACCTGCTGCCGGTGTCAATCATTACAGCCTTCATGGGGGCACCGGTTTTTATATTCTTGATTATAAAGGGGCATAGACGATGATTCTCGATGTCAATGGAATCCAATTCAGTTATAACGGACACCCGGTTTTGAATCATCTGTCCTTTAGCGCTGATAAAGGGGAGATTCTGGCGATTCTCGGCCCCAATGGGGCGGGCAAGACCACCCTGTTACGTTGTATGAATGCCATTTTGAGACCATCTGCCGGTGCGGTGATGGTCGAGGATCGAAATGTTCTCAAGTTGAATGCCATGGCTATCGCCAGGCGCATCGGCTATGTTGCTCAGCAGCAAACAACTGGACGAATAACCGCCTTTGACGCTATTCTCATGGGCCGCCGGCCACATATCCGTTATCGTGTTTCAGACCGGGATCTGCGCATCGTAGACGGCGCTGTTAAAAGTCTTGACCTGGGAAAACTGGCAATGCGCACCATCGACCAAATGAGCGGCGGTGAACTGCAAAAAGTAGCGCTGGGACGGGCTCTGGTCCAGGAACCGAATTTGCTGCTATTGGATGAACCAACCAGCAGTCTGGACCTAAAAAACCAGCTGGAAATCCTTAAACTTATTCGCCGGATAGTTAAAGAGCACGCAGTTTGCGCCGTAATGACGCTTCACGATCTTTCCACAGCCCTGCGTTTTGCCGATAAATGCCTGTTTTTAAAAGACGGCAGCATACATGCGGCCGTATCACCGCAAAAGGTTAGTGCTGAAATTGTCAACCAGGTTTATGGCATTGCTGCGGACATTCATTACCACAATGGTTATCCGATTGTCATTCCCAATTAAAGAGAAATGTTCGATGTTAAGATATCATATGTTCAGCCAACCATGTCAACCCAGACAACTCAGCTGCTTATTTCATAAACCCGCGGTTTGTTGCTCGTAAACAGTTGGATATCTTCCAGTTGTTTCGGGGTTAAGCGATTGAATTTAATTCCGGACCCCTGGGTGTCACTCCAGACAATTTCTCCTGATAGAATAATCCGGTCTCGATTGTGCGGCAGGGAAAACATCAGTTTTGAGGATTGGCCCGGCAATCCCTCGCTGCTATCAGCAAAAGCACCGTAGGGGCTGATGTCCAGTATGAAGCAGTTTGAGATTCGATTGCCGATGCTGATTCTGGCATTGATCAGGCAGTCCTTGCGAACATATTTTCTTTTGTCGGCATTGGGCCCCCTGGCAGTAATTTCCTCCAGTTGCTTCATGAGGACCAGGCGCTGGTTGTCTGACAGATCTACGATGAGTTTGAATATATAGTCGACGGTTTTGTCCCGCAATAATTGCTGCAATAAGATAAGCTTTTGTTCTTCTGTCAGTTTGTCTAACAGAAAATAAAGCCTGCTGATGATATCATATCTGGAGGATTCCGCGCTGCGCTCGCGCAGGGCAACCCCTCTTTTTTCACTCAAAAACTGATGTAGTGTGGAAAGCATAATTTCCAGTTCCTGTATTCAGAGCAACAGTAATCCGTCTACTGATCCTATTTTTTAGAGAGCATCTGGACTCGACCGGAGCCTGTAAAGATGCAAAGATCAGATAATATATAAAAATGATTTGGATCGCTATAGATTCAAAACAATCTTTGCAAGATCTATGCAAAATTCCGGGCATTTAATATTTGACAAAATAACAAACAGTTAAGATTAGCTACCGCCTCACAACCGGTTGGAATTGTGAAAACTATTTGCCAACTTCTGGGTAATTTACTTCCTATGTCCCTTTCGGCCGGTCACCACCGCAAATTAGGTTTGCCCATCAATCAAAGCGGTCACCAGGGCCTTGGCCCTTGACTTTAGTCATACTGGGTTTACCCTAGAGTGGATATCAGAGCTTTCAATCCGATTCTTTAAAATGCGAGGCAATATGAACATTTTTAAAATTAATGAACACCAGACTCCATGGGTGAGCACCTTGGGAATTTTGATTTTGGTCCTGTTGACCGGTTGTGCCGGTCAATACGGAAGTTACCGGCGCGATTCCGGCGTGCAGCAATCCTTTGAATCCAATCAGGTACCGGCTGATTATAAGTATTTTTATTACGGACGGGACAACGAGCCCATTGTGATTTTTGGCATTGAAAAAAAATATGAGATGAATTCCCCTATGTGGAAAGAAGTGCACGCCGATGCAACGGAGTTTCGTGATTTGATCACCTGGGTCTGGGGGGATTACGGGTATTCTAAATTCGGTGCCGATATCCTGGATCCCAATGGAAATAAAGTCGGGATTTTATATACAGCGATACGCGAAACCACCGTGAAATTTGGTAATAATAACCAGATCAGCGTGATCCCCAACACCCCGTTTCTCTGGGGACCGGTGGCTGACAGCGGTGGCGGCGTGTGGGCGCCCTAGGGCTACCTATTTGAGTTACTAGTTATTCACTTTTTTTAAAAAGATTTTTCAAAAGATCCTGAGCGCCTTTTTCCAGGTTTTTTCTCAAGGCCTGCTGGATCAGGTCGCCGGTGACCTGTTGGAAGGCGGTTTCGTCTAGGAGGGGTTTTGAGGCCGTGCCGCGGATGGGGACTTTGAGGGTGGTCCCCTGCAGGAATTGATAGGCATCTTTACCGACCATTTTTTTGGTAACCGGAATCTGGGCGATAAAATCAAGGGTTTGGTCAAAGCCGACTGATCCGTACATCTTCAGTTGATAACCTTCAGCATCCAGTGTCATGGGCGACAGCGCGATCCGGCCATTTTTAGCCTCGAAATCGATGTCCTGATCAGCCATACTCAACTGCCGTTCGCTGATACCCATCATGTTCAGAAGTCCGGCCAGAAAAGGCGTGGAATTAAGTTGCACCCCGTTTAGCTTCAATGTTCCGGCAAAGGTTGCCCGGCTCCTTTCTTTTTCTGACAGAGGCCAGCTAAAATGTTTCATCTTCAGGCCCAGCAAGCCTTCCGGAAGGACCGCGTCTTTAAACAGCGGATGAATCGCGGCCAACAACCCATCGATCAAGCCCTGGGTAACCTGGACGTCCTTTAAAATATCAATATTTTCTTTAAACGAGATTACATACGGTTCCTTGCGCAAGTCGACGGTGGGCTGAATGTCCAGTTGACCGCCATTGGCCGGGGATACCAATTTGACCCCGGCGGATGCTCCGGCGACCCGGAGCGGTACGTCATTCGGGGTTAATTTCAGACCATAGGCTTCGATGGACGTCACATGAACCGCACCTGAAAAATCCAGGTGTTTGAGCGGGTCTTCCCAGCGGTCTCCTTTAGAAACCAGTTTGATGGTAAAAGGGGTTGCTTTATTTCCCGAAAAAGCCACCTGGGATTGTCCTGATTTTCTTAAGTAATCGGACACCAGCTGCAAATCCGGCTGCATGGTCCCCCTGGCATCAAGGACCTTGTTTTCACCGACCTGGTTCAGGGTGCCGGCGGCGTTCAGCGCCAGGGCATTGGAATTTAATTCGAGATTGCGGATGGTCGTATTCCTGCCGTCCGGGCTGCGGGTCACATCCGCATTTAAGGTGACTTTCTCCTCGGAGATCGTGGGAAGGGTTTTAGATACCAGTTTGAAGGGCGCCACATTGCCCTGCAGTTTTAAATACTGCGTTTTGGGATTGGAAAAATCCAAATCAAAATCAAAGCGCCCATTTCCGAAAAGTTCAGTCTTTTCGGGAAGTTGAATAAAATCACCATAGCCCTGGGCCAATTGATTCAAATCCAAATCGGCGTGGCCGTTAACCTTCATATTTTTTTGAGCATTGGTCCAGTCGGCAATAGCCAGCTCCGGGATGTGGAGCTTGCCGGCCTGGCTGTCGATATCAACGGGTGCCAGCAGCAGGGATTGGTTATTCAGGTCGATCTTCCCTCGGGTGGTGAGGATGACACGGCTTTCGCGGATGCTTTTGTTGTCCTGCTGGTAGACAAATTTCTGGGTGTCAATCCGGGTATTATCAAGCGCCAGTCGGCCTTCTTTTAAATTTCCGCTGGTTTTAATGGTTGATTGACCCGCCAGCAGGGTTTGAGGAGAGAGAATGTTCAGGTTCTTTAGCAAAGATGACAGCTGTTGCAGGTTGATATCTCCATCCAGTTTCAAATCCGTTGCATTCGGAAAAGAATTCGAGCCTGTGCCTTCCACCCGTTGGGCCGTAACCGTCCCCGATGCCACCGAGGACTGAATACTCAAAGTCGGCTGGAACAGCCTGCTGTTGGCCGCCGCTTGCGCCATCTGGAAATCGCTGGAAACATCCGCACGGACGCTCTGCCTGTCCAGGATGGGACGACGGTTGCGGCTCAGTACAAAGTCATCAATATTTAATTTCAGTGCGGCCTGATTCAGGTTCTCCGTTTTTGCGTTCAGTTGAAGGTTGAGCTTAAGCTTGCCGCTGCCATCCCATTGTTTAATTTGAATAAATTTTCTTAATTCATCCAGAGCCGCTTTCAGATCGGCCGACAGATCAACCCGCATATTGCGCATGTCGCCCCGACCGTCGGCCTCCAAAAAAGAAGAACGCAGGGATAGATTTTCCAGCTGTAATCCCTCCTGGTGCATTTTTCCCCGGGCGTTAACCGTCACCGGTTTATCCCAGGATATTTTGGTGCCGGCGCTGATTCCCTGCAACCGGTCGATGCGGGCGTCGCCGTCAAAAGAGATCCCTGCCCGGGTGGTTTCTAAATTGGCGGTAAGTGCAATCCTGCCGTTTGTTATTTTCGTGCCTTCACGCAGATTAAGGGTTGCTGGAAACTGGGTAAACACTTGCGCCAGATCAACATCGGCCTTGCCGGAAAGATGCTTTTGATCCTCATCGTCAACTTGGCCCCTGGCCGAACCACTGGCCAACGAAGAGCGAAATGTCAGGCTATTTAATGATAAGGTATTGTTGTTGCCGGTGGCCTCGAGGTTGATCGCAATGTCTTTGACTGCCGGGGTGTCGGATCCCAGCGGGCCGCCCCGCAGCTGGAGTTTTTGGATGGCCATCTGAGCGGCCATTTTAAGACTTTCAGCATTGCCGCCGGTTAACGACACACTGGCATTCAAGCGCCCTTCGGCCGACGGGACGCCGGCCCGGGTTGCGATAATGACAAATAGGTCTTTCAGCTCCCAATTTTCGATATTTAGTTTTGAATCCGATCGGATTTTTTGCATATTCAGCGGATCATCTGCGGCCAGCTCCAGGGAGCCCTCGCCGGAAGCGCGACCGCTGCTGTCTCCGGATTCGATAGAAAAACGGTAGGTTATCGGTGTTTTGGGGGCGGGTGCCGCCAGTGTGAGGTCCAGATTTTTGGCGACTGCTTTTTCATTGCCGTCCGCCGTGGCGGTCAATAGGGAACCGTTGGTGATTTTTAATTTACCGTAAAAAGCAGGGATGAAGGTGTCTTTTTTTCCGGGGGGTATTGATTTGGTTGAGGGGCCGGCCGGCGGGGTTTTTTTTGTATCCTGTTCTTCGGCCTTATCTGACAGGAAAAAAACAACGGCAGGATCACTTATCTCAACAGCGCCCAGGCTGCCCCCGGCCAGAATCAGTCCCAGCAGTCCTTTTTGGGTTTTTATTTCAGATACCCGGGCGAAAAGGCCATCAGTCGGGTTTTCATAGACGATACCCCGACCCTCGATACCGCTAAACCAGCTGACAGACCATGATTCCAGCTGCAGCTGACCGGGCAGTTGCTGGTTTAGCTTCCGGATTACAAAAGGCTTAAGCATGTCGCTGGACACAATGGCCGGCAGCAGTGCGATGAATATCGAGGCCACGACCAGCAGGCCTGCTATGAAGCTGATAACCACTCTTGATTTTTTCATGGCAGTTTCCCGGATGATATTTCTCGAACTAGTCTCAATGTAAGCAATCTTGATTGTTATGAACCTGTTTCTATGGGATGGTAAGCATTAGACGCCGAATCTCAAATTTAAAATACTAAATCCCAAATCAACAATCCTTTTTGATTTCCACCAGGCAGCTGTTGCAGGCAAAGGCGCCGCAGGGCGAACTCTCATCTCTGGTAAGCACATTCACGCAGCCGCCGCCATCAATTCCCCTGGAATCCGGTTTGTACCAGGCGCCGGCGTCCAGGCTGGCGACACCGGGCATTATGCGGTCGGTGACCTTTGCAATAGAGCGCAGTTTTCCACGATCGTTATAGACGATCACCACGTCGCCATCGGAAATATTGCGATGCCGGGCGTCGTCGATATTTATCCAGATTTTATCGTCGCTCTTCTCCTTTAAACGGGGGATGTTATCAAACTGGGAATTGACCCGTGTTTTGGCGTGGGGGCTGACCAGCTGAAGGGCGTATTTGTCAACCAGACAATCATGCGGGCCTTCCCAGGGCTTGATATATTGGGGGATGGGAGGAAGCAGGGCATTGTTCATGTCGGCGATTTCCTGACTGTATATTTCGATCTTGCCCGTTGGGGTTGCAAAGGGGTGATTTTGCGGGTCTTCTATCTGGCTGCGAAAAGCTACCCGGGGTTCGTCGAGTTTCATGCGGTGGGCGTCCTGGTGTTGGAATTTCTCATCCGGAAGCCCTGGTGTATTTGCAACCATTTCGTTAAGATATTCCCGGTCCGATTTTGGATTGTAATCTTCCACGCCCAACCGGTTTGCCAGCATGGAAAAGATTGCCAGGTCCGCGCGGGTTTCGGGCAAGGGATCAATGACCCGGTTCATGTAAATATTGTAGGGGCCGCCGGTCCAGGGCGTTCCAATATCTTCTTCTTCCAGAAAGTGCGTCACCGGCAGGATCATATCCGCATAACGGGCCGTCGGAGTCATAAACAGCTCGTGAACGACGATAAATTCAGGTACCTTTAAGGCCCTTATCCCCTTGTTGACGTTTAAAAACTGATTTAAAAGATTGGATCCCACAATATACACCAGCTTGATGTCGGCGGGGTATCCACCGCTTTTGCCGGTCAGCAGGGCATCATAGATTTCGCTCATATGAATTTGAGGATTCGGTCTTTCAGGGACATCAAAGGAGGTTACCAGTGCTCCCAGCTGGATGCGTCCGGCGCCGCCGGCCACATGTCCGCCCTGGATGCCGATGTTGCCGGTCATGGCGGCCAGTGTAATGGCCGCCCGGTGGTATTGCTCACCGGCGGCACTGCGGCCGGGCGCCCAACTTGCCCACAGGGCCGCCGGCTTTCTGGCTGCATATTGCCTTGCGAGCATTCTGATGTCCTCTTCCGGAGCACCGGTTATTTTTTCCGCCCATCGGGGTGTTTTGGGCACGCCATCCGGCTCTCCCATCACATAGGCTTTAAATTTTTCAAAGCCGCTTGTATATTTTATGATAAAAGGGTGATCATAGAGATCTTCGGATATCATGACATAGGCCATGGCGATCAGCATGGCAGTGTCGGTGCCCGGTTTGACGGCAATCCACTTTTTGGCCAGCGCTTTGGCCGATGAGCTGAAGCGTGGATCCACGCAGATTATTTCTGCCCCGGCCTTTTTGGCCCGGGTCAGATAGAACGCCGTATCCGGACCAAACCGGGAGACCAGCGGGTCCCAGCCCCACATAATGATCAATTTGGAGTAGAGCAGATTATCATGGGTGTTGCCGGTAAAAGCGGTACCCAGGGTAGTGCGTGATGCAAACAGGGCGGCTTCCATGGATGTGTTACCGCTGACGACGCTGCAGCCGCCATTCAGGTTAAAAAATCGCCGGGCCGCAATTCCGGTACCATGCAGTGCGGCTTCATTGCCGGAATAATCCATCAGAAAAATGGAATTGACTCCATAGGTAGCTTTAATTCTTTTAATTTCACCGGCCACCGTTTCCAGGGCCTTTTCCCAGGAAATTGGTTCAAACCGGCCACTGCCCCGCTCGCCGATTCTTTTCAAGGGCCGGGTTAAGCGCTCCGGTGAATACACAACGTCCTTCTGGGACAATCCCCGGATGCAGGCTTTTAACCCGGGCCCCCGCTGACTGTCCGTCCGGATGCGGGTAATCCTGCCATCGGCTATATGCACCTTCAACAGGCACCGTCCCCCGCAGTCAAATGAACACGTCGTTGTGATTATTTTTTCATTGATTTTTGCCATGCGTGTTTTATCCCTGAAAATTTCTAAAAAATCAAATCTAATGATCCCTACTTGCTGAAACAGGATTCGGTATTATCATTTGTACAGTTATGCCACTGTAAAACTAAAATCAGATTAAGCGAAAGACTCTTGAAATGATTAATTCATTAGAAGACACCAATTCCAACGACAAGGAAAACAGACGAATCGAAATCGAAAGAAGGCAATTTTCGTACACTCACCATCTACCTGAACGAAGAAACGGAAAAGACCGTCGCCGGGATGACGACAGGAACCATGCTTCCGAAGACAGGCAATAACAACCCCGGGTCACCATGATCCGCTAGCAGCCATGATACCCGTTACCCAACCCTGAACACCAGATAAAGGATCAGACAACTTCCCGTCATGACATACGATATCAAACAATCGTTTCTGAACCGGGCCCGTTACAACGAGCGGGTCAACCGAGAGATGTATGAAATTCTGTCGGTGCTCACGGGCAGGGCTCGCAGGCAAGAAACCGGTTCGTGGTTCCGGTCCATCCACGGAATCCTGAACCACCTCCTAATTTGCGATCTCAACTGGCTCAAAAGATACCGCGCACTTTCGCCCGAATCAGCCGTGTTGAATGATCCCCGGCTGGATCCGCCCAACCTTTCCTGGGACCATGACCTCCACGACAACTTTGCCGGCCTGCGGGCAGACAGGATAATCGTGGATGATAGAATTTGCGCCTGGGTTGAAGAGTTTCCCGTCTCACGTTACGGCGAGGTCTTCGAATATCACGATTCGACCGGAAACGTCCGGCGCGCCGCGGCGGGGGCGGCCTTCGAATTTCTGTTCCAGCACCAAACCCATCACCGGGGGCAGGTCTCCCAGATTCTGGACAGAATGGGACTGTCCAACAACTTCGCGGACAACGTCGCCTATCTTGAGGGCCAATGATAAAATGCCCCAGATGTAACCTCGAACAGGACCAATCCCCTCAATGTGAGTATTGCGGACTTGATTTCAGCGCGCACAGGAAGCCGGCCCGAACTTCAAAGGCACCCGACACAAAACGGATAGCGTTGTTTGCCGCAATTCTGGTAATATCCGGTGCCTTACTTGCCTCCTACTGGTTTACGACTACCCGGCCCAAATCCGACCCAAAACCCACCAGCGTTGAAGATTCAAACCGTCCTGTTCAAAGCACAAAAAACGAAGACCTGCGAACAGCGGCCAAAGAATTAAGCGGAGATGTCGGAATTGTAAGTCAACTTACGGGGGATTCGAACAAAGGCAGTATTATTGCGATGATCGTTTTCAGCATTATCGGAATGGGATATCTGGCCTATGGGAAAAAGAGCCAGCAGCTCTTAATGGTCATTTGCGGCATCGGGCTGATGGGGTATCCCTATTTCATCGACGGCACCCTCCATATCATTTTGATTGGGCTGGCTTTAAGCGCTCTGCCATTTGTTCTAAGTAAAAACTAGCATTGTCTGCAGGGTCCCAAGCATATCAAGTTTATGCATTTTCAAATTCTCTGGCCTGAGCCGTTTGCTCTGATAGGTGTGCTTTAAGCTATCTTTATCAACCCTAAATCTTTCACCCTAGGCCTCTTTTCCATCTTGACACCCCCGAATATTAGCTGTTAAAAAAAGTATCATAGGGTTTGGCTGAAAAATCATTATCCTATTTCTTTTATAGCGGTATTGACCTCCGGAGGAAAAATGTTGTCAAAGTAAAACCCCCCGTCTCCTGATGAGAGCGGGTTTTTTTTGCTTACATCCTTCTGCGCCGACACCACGCCCCGCACCCCACTGGGCGACCGCTTGTCTAAGCGGTCAAGTATTTAGAGGAAGAGAATGCCAATATCCATCAAATGGTTCCCACCTTCTTGGATTCAAATAAGTGCTCAGAATAAGCTCATATATATTGATCCGGCCTACCTTAAGACTTACTTTAAAAATTACCCAAAGAGAATCGAGTTTTCCTCATGGCCTGAACCAATTGATGGACTGCCTGAAGAATTGGAAAAGGCTGATTTGATTCTCGTTACACACCACCATAAAGACCATTGTAAACGAGTCACATTAGAAAGGCTTAGGCGTCCGGATACCTTGGTTATAGCTGCTAAGCGCTGCGTTAAAGAATTAGGCGAGAACATCCAAACGATTAAGCCGGGAATAAGGTTAAGTTTTGATAACCTTGTCTTGGAGTCGGTGCAAGCCTTCAATACCGAACAGGGGCGTTCGACCAAAAAGCAGCACAAGAAAGGAGAGGGGGTTGGCTATCTGATCACGATAGAGGGCAAGACGATCTATCACGCGGGTGACACCGATTTCATACCAGAGATGCGCGAACTCGGGCGCGTAGATTTAGCATTGCTCCCTATGGGTGGGACCTATACGATGGATATTGGCGAGGCCGTGGAGGCAGCCATCGCGATTAATCCTAAGGTCGTGATTCCGATGCACAGATTCGATGCGGATCCTCGAATGCTCGCAGTCGAATTGGAAACAAGGTCGGAAATCAAGCTGATGCCATTGGATATCGGCGAAACTTACTTTTTGGAAGACGAATGTCGAAGGAGGACGAGAAAATGAAAAAGATACCAGCTCCACCGACAGGCCTTGGAATTGAAGATACCCCCGGTGTTCCGGATGTTGTGTCAACGGAAAATTTTTCCTGAAATGATCGGCGACAGAAAAATTATGATACGCAAGTGCTCAGAATCAGATATCAATGCCATATTCGAGACTATTAACGATGCTGCCCTGGCATATAAGGGTGTCATACCGGGTGATAGATGGCATGAGCCGTATATGTCGGCTGAAGAGATCAGACATGAAATCAAAGACGGCGTCGTTTTCTGGGGTTTTGAGCAAGAAGGCTGCCTGGCAGGTGTGATGGGCATTCAGGACAAAGGGGATGTGGCCCTTATTCGACATGCCTATGTACTGACGCGGTACCGCAGGCAGGGAATCGGTCAAAAACTGCTAAAACATCTGGAGGATCTGACAGATAAACCAATTTTGATCGGGACTTGGAAGGACGCCTCATGGGCCATCGAATTCTACTGCAAGAACGGATACTATCCGGTTTCAGAGGAAGCAAAGGATCGGCTTCTTCGCACGTACTGGTCAATTCCGGCGCGGCAAATCGAAACCTCAGTTGTTTTGGCAAACCAAAAAGGGCAAAAAAAAGGGAGAGCATAGAGCCATGGCAAATTTCAGCAAGGCAGAATGGGCTAAAATAAACCGTTTGGGACCGTTAGAATCATTTGGATTGCCGGAGCGGCGTTCGAAATCCGTCGTTATCGGCACCTTTAATATCCGCAAGCTCGGCACTGTAGAAAATCGCAGTCCGCAGTCCTGGGAATTCCTGGCCCAGATCTGCAAACGCTTTGATCTTATCGCCATTCAAGAAGTAATGGACAGTTTGGAGGGGTTGCGCCATCTGCACAAAGCCCTCGGGGATGACTATGGTATGGTGGTCTCGGATGTAACGGGAGGAGTGTTCAATCCGGAGGACGTTATCGGCGGCAAGCGGGGTAACAACGAACGGCTTGCCTTCATATTTAACTGGAAGCGCATCCGCCGGACGGAACTTGCTTCTGATATTTCCTATGATCGAACGGATATTGTCAGCAATCTCTTCCAAAACCGGGTCCAATACTCCGAGACCTGGGAAAAACACCACCATGATGTCGGCAAGTGGGAGGAAAAATGTGAACAGGCCAAAGCCGGAGGCAAGCGCAAGCCCCCAAAGCCGCCGATCGAGTTACCGGCATTTCTGACATTTATCCGCCAGCCGCATTGCGCATCGTTTGAGGTCGTACCCCGGCCGGCAGGACAGCCTTTCCGGTTTCTGGGTGTCAACGCTCATTTGCTTTACGGGACCAATAGAGACGAACGGCGCTGGGAGTTTGACGCTCTCATCGATTGGCTGACGATCCGCGCCAAGAATGCGGAGAAGATGTATTATCCGAACATCGTTTTACTGGGTGACTGCAATCTGGAGTTTGAAGCATTCGACTGGAAACGCGAGGAAATCGATGCCCGCTTGAAAAAGCTCAACACCGAAGCCCTGAAAAGCCAGCAAGCCGCCAAGGTTAATTTTCCCCTGCTCACACCGCACCCCGTGCATGGCGAGCTGCATACCAGCGCCCGAATGAAGCAAACTTACGACCAAATTGGAATTTTTGCCCACGATACCCACTGGCCCTTATCCGATGCCAATGACACCGCGGGCCAGGTCGATCCCGACAGTTTCGATTACGGTGTTTTTAAATTTACGGATCTCTTTGCTCAAGCCCTTTATGGCAAAAGCTTCGCGGGTCTGGTCAAAAGCCAAAGCGATAAGATAATCAAACATTGCGAATTTGACGTGAGCGACCATCTGCCGGCCTGGTTCCGGCTGCCGATCCCGGGGGCGATTGAGAGTAACAAATGATTATTATGAATAACAGGTCTCTGGAGATCTATGAAATGAAAGTCGCAACCGGAGAGACCTGGCGTCTTACCAGCCACTCGCCGCTAACCTGGGATGAGCACGCCCATTATTCTCCGGGTGGGCAGCCGATTTCGACTGGAGCCCGGACGGAAGTCAAATCGCCGGATTGGAAATAAGTTATGGATAATTGGGATCGGGATCCTTCGGTAAGAGCCATGCGGAGGGTTTTCACAGGAATGGAAAAAGCCCTGGAGGATTTCCTGCAGCAGCTGAATATAGATCCGCTAGACCATCGAATCAGGGACTGGCTGGAACAGGCGCTGGCCAAATATGAGAACGCCTGGGGAGTGGCGAGCCGCATGGGGGTGCACATGGATGAAGACAGGGCACCCGCCGTTTATGCCCGATGTCTTCTGAAGGTCATCAGCATGGATGGAATTAAAATTCCTGTAAATATGTTGCCCATCGAAACAGATACAGAGCGACTGATTAGCGAGGTATTCAAATGATTCGTTTGCGCTTATTCGGCCGCTGCCGTATTTATCATGACCCGGTCAGTCCTGTTTTAAAAGCGCCGGCACATATCGGCTGGGACGCCAGGTTTCGCACCATTGATCTCGTCACACCGAGGAGACTCAAGGGCCGCGAGCTGCTTATGCGGACCCGTGGCTGGTGGACCGTCGAACCTTCGGATGTCCGGAATACGGTTGAAGCCCATGGCCAGCTTGTACTGGGCGAAAAAGGCGAGTTGATGGTAGAGTTCACCGGCCAAAAGGCTGTCGACAGCCTCTGCGCGGCACTCGCAGAAAGATTTGGCAATCAAGTGCTCCTGGCGCCCTGAACTAAAACCGGATGCCATCCTTCTTGTCCTGAACAGCTCCTTCAAAACAATAATAAGAAAGGGTGATGGTGATGTCGCAACTTATCGATCAGCCGGAAAAATATTTTAAAGACTTAATCCCTGCGCGGGATGAACTGCTATTGGCATTGGAGGCTGAGGCCAAACAGGAGAATATTCCCATTGTGGGTCCGGTGGTCGGCGAACTGCTGTTTATCCTGGCCGGCGCCACCAGGGCCCAAAGCATCCTTGAGGTTGGCACTGCCACAGGCTATTCGGCCATTTACCTGGCCCGGGCCTGTGAACCGGTCAACGGACGGGTCGTGACCCTGGAACACGACAGTTCCAGGGCATCCAGAGCTCGACAGAATTTTCAAAAAGCCGGCCTGGGGGATCGGGTTGACGTCCGGGTGGCAGACGCTCTGCAAACACTGAACCGGCTGGATGGTGAGTTTGACATGATTTTCATCGACATTGAAAAAAAAGATTACATCAAAGCCCTGCCGGATTGCCATAGACTTCTAAGAAAAGGCGGGCTGCTGGTAGCCGACAACGTGGGCTTCAAAGATGCCGATGAATTTAATCACGCCATAGCCGATCATCCCGCCTGGCGATCCGTATCTCTGTTTTCCTATCTTCCCCTTCATTCTCCTGAGCATGACGCGCTGTGTCTGGCGCTGCGCCTGTAAATTAATAAAGCATTCAAGCAAAAATTGTGATATGAGGCTTGGAAACCACTTCAAGGGAAAGGATAGGAATTTGACGATATACTCAGCCATTGGGTTTTCAGTGGCTATGCTTGTACTGGCGGTCAGCCCGGGACCCGGCGTTTTTGCAACGGTTGCCAGGGCGCTGGCTTCCGGTTTCAGATCGGCCCTGGCCGTTATATGCGGGATTGTTCTGGGAGACATTATTTTCCTGCTGTTTGCCGCCTTCGGGCTCTCCATGGTGGCCCGGGTTCTGGGAAATATGTTTTTTATCGTCAAAATCTGTGGCGGCGCCTATTTGGTCTGGCTGGGTATTAAAATATGGCTGAAAGACCCGGAGACTGCCTCCGAAAATCCGGATTCCGCTACCCGTTCACAGTGGGCAAATTTTGTCAGCGGTCTTTTTATTACCTTGTCCAACCCCAAAGTAATTCTTTTTTATTGCGGCTTCTTACCGACCTTCCTTGATTTGTCTACCCTTACAGTTTTTGATCTGGCAATTGTGGTTGCAATCATTACCGCTGTTCTGGTTGGTGTCCTGGGAACTTATGCTTATTTGGCCAGCCGCGCTCGTAAATTGTTTGCCAGTAAGCGCTCGGTGCGGCGACTCAACCGGGCCGCCGGCAGCGTAATGGTTGCTGCCGGTGTTGCCATTGCCGTTCGATCGTAAAGGGTGCGCTTCTGAAGGTGGATATGAGAACTGCGATTCTGGATCTGGTTTATGTCGGACTGGGAGGATTTATCGGCTCTATCGGTCGTTATCTCGTCTCCGGCGCGGTACATCAGATTTTTCCCGGCGTTTATTTCCCGATCGGTACGGCAGCCGTTAACATCATCGGGTGTTTTTTAATCGGCATTTTGACCGGTCTTGCGGAACTTCGCAACCTGCTCAGCCCGGAGATGAGGATGTTTTTGCTGATTGGTTTGCTCGGGGGATTTACGACGTTCTCAACCTTTGGCCACGAAACCGTTGCTTTTATGCGGGACGGTGAATTTTTACATGCCGTTGGCAATGTCTTGATTCAGGTCATCATTGGTTTGTCGGGCGTCTGGCTCGGCTATAACGTAACCCGTTATATTTGAGGTGCGCAATGACTTTACCAGAAGAGGGGCAGTTACTCCGAATCTTTATCGGAGAAAGCGACAAATACGAAAGGCAGCCCTTGTATGAATGGATTGTTCGCAGGGCGCGGGAATTCGGGCTGGCCGGAGCAACCGTATTTCGCGGGCTGGAGGGTTTTGGCGCCCACAGCCGGGTCCATACAACTAAAATCCTCAGGCTTTCGGCGGACCTTCCCATTGTTATCGAAATTGTCGATACCTCTGACAAAATAGAGCAGTTTATGCCCATAATTGATGATGCGATCAAAGAAGGCCTGGCGACCCTTGAAAAAGCGACCATCCGGTTTTATCGCGGCGGGAAATGATGAACAGCGGTATTGAATTCTGAGAAGGCATCGGCTGGACCTATCGGCGGGATATTGGTGCAGTATCTGAAATTATATAGCTTCTATTTAGTTTAAAATCGAACGCTAATTTGCCAGATATGAATTCAGCGTTGATTCGTGTTGTGGGGTTCGGACTGTGAATCAATGGCCTTGAAGATCTACTGGCCTTTGAGCCGGATGCCGGCGATCGGTTTCACCGGCAATGGCTCGGCTACACTGAATCCCAGGGCATTTCCTCTCTGCGCCGGGAAATCTGCAAAATTTAGCGCGCTATCGCACCGCAACAGGTATTGGTGCGCACGGGTGCCGAGGAGGCCATTGGACGATTGGAGGATTTCCTTCTAAGGATCTGATAATTTTGGATAACCCAACGCTGGCGAAAGCGGTGAGTTTACCCTTGAAACTTTTTTGTGACGTGGAGGTGCCCCACTTTAAAAGAATTTTTTGACTTCTTCTTTTAACACCTTGCCCATGGTGTTGCGCGGCAGTTCTTCTACAAATGCAATTTCTTTGGGGCATTTCCAGTCGTGAAGGTGTTTTTTGCAATAAGCTTGAACCTCGCCGGCGGAAACGTCGGTGTCGGGGCTTTTGACCACAGCGGCTACCACCTTCTCCCCCCATTTTTCATCGACCATGCCGACCACCGATGATTCCGCGACCCCCTCCACCTGGTTGATGACGCTTTCTATTTCTTTGGGAGAAATGTTTTCACCGCCGGAAATGATGATGTGCTTGATGCGGTCGGTAAGATAGTAATATCCATCCCCGTCAATGTGTCCCAGGTCGCCGGTTTTAAACCAGCCCTGCTCAAAAGTATTGGCGGTTTCCTCTGGTTTTTGCCAATAGCCCGGGGTGACGGCCGGCCCTTTCAACCAGATTTCACCGGTTTGACCGGGTTTTACATCAGTGCCGGTTGCCGGATCGACTATGCGTACCTCCAGCGCCGGCAAGGGGATGCCGATGGACCCCGGCTTTCTTTTGCCCCGCAGCGGGTTGGAAAAATTCATCCCGGTCTCCGACATGCCTTCCCGTTCCACCGGTTCTTTGCCGAATAATTTGTGGATGCGCTTAAAGTCTCGGGCCGGCAGGGGCGCCGAACCGGAGGTCCACAAGCGCATATGGGAGAAATCAAATTTTTTGTCACCGACGTGATCCATCAATTTGGCATACATGGCCGGGACGGCCATAAAGACGGTGCAGACATCGGGCCCGTCCTTTTTGCTCAACGTTTCAATTGTCCTGGCCGGTGAAAATTGATCCAGCATGAGCACATGGGCGCCTGCCAGCAACGATGTGTGCAGGGCAAAACAAAGTCCATGCACGTGAAAAAGCGGCAGGGCATGGCAGAGCACATCTGTGTTACTGATCTTCCAGATATTGATGATATTGCGAGCATCATGAACCATGTTTCGTGAGGTGAGAACTGACCCTTTCGGTTTCCCCGTAGTTCCCGAGGTGTATATGATGAGTCCGGGGTCATCCGGGCCAATTTCAACCGGGGAGAAAACTTCAGAGGCAGTGCTAAATAGGTCGATATCCTGATAGGGCTGCCGGCTGTCGATGACCAGGGTGGTGAGGCCGGGAGCTATTTCCCTGATGATTGACTCTTTTTCCGGACCCACTAGAATTATTTTGGCCTGGGCATCTCCCAGCAGGTATTGCATTTCTGATTGCTTAAATCCGGGATTCAGCGGTACGGCCACGGCGCCCATTTTTTGCAGTGCCAGATGGGCAACCACAAATATTAATGATTTGGGGATGAAAAGGAGGACACGGTCGCCCTTTTCCAGGCCCAATTCCACAAAAGTGTTGGCCAACCGGCTGGCATCCCGCTCTAATTCAAGATAGGAGATTTGTGTTTCTGCCCGGCCTTCTCTGAGAAAAGTTATCGCAGGTTTTTTTTTGCGGGTTAAAAATGAGTTTGAAAAACATTCCGGGAGGGGCTCAGCGTACATGATTTTTCCGATGAAATTTTTAGGGTTATTGGATAAGAAAAATGACGGTCAGATTTATACCACTTTATCCTGCCATTTAACCGGATGGGTTTCAACAAAATTCAGAATGCCATTGATTGATACCAATTCATGCTTAATCTTGTAATAGATTGGTATGATGAAAGAATCAGCCAATCTTATGTTAACGGCCCTGCCTACAATTGCGTGCCTGTATAGTGATTGTAAAAAAACGCTCCGATATTTCCGCGTTTTTTTCTATAACCACTAATACCGCTATTCCGGATTTCAAAACATTATTCTGGAAAACGGTATGGTTCTGCGGGCAGCCAGCTCGGTTCCGGTTCAATGGTGGAACCTTTGTCAAACCATGCGACTGTGAGGTGGCGGTGATGACTGAGCCGTTAATCGAATTTAAAAATGTGACCAAAAAGTTTGGCGGCCGGACGATCCTGGATCAGGTCAATCTGAAGATTTATGAGGGTGAAATTACCACCATAATCGGCAAAAGCGGTTCCGGCAAGAGTACGCTGCTCAAGCATCTTATCGGGCTCTTAAAGCCGGACGAAGGCCGCATTTTATTCCGGGGCCAGCCGCTGGAAAGAATGCGGAGACAGGAGTGGGACCAATACCTCGGGCAGATCAGCTATATGTTTCAAAACAACGCCCTGTTCGATTCGTTGACGGTATTTGAAAATGTAGCTTTGCCGCTGAGGCAAAATACCCGTCTGAGCAGAGATCAAATCAAAGTCAGAGTTACAGCCCGCCTGGAGCAGACCGAGCTGGCCGAAGTTGCCCACAAGTATCCGGCTGAGCTTTCAGGTGGCATGCAAAAGCGCACGGCCCTGGCCCGTGCTCTGGTTATTGATCCTAAAATCGTACTCTTCGACGAGCTGACCACCGGCCAGGATCCTGTCCGGCGCAATGCCATCCTGGGCATGATCGTCGAATACAAAAAGAAGTATGAATTTACCGCCATTTTGATCAGCCATGACATCCCCGATGTCTTTTTTATCTCCAATCGCATCCTGGCCCTTTATGACAGACAGATTGTCTTTCAGGGAACGCCCGAAGAGTTTGAAAAATTTGAGCATCCATTGACCGAAGAAATTATGGAAAGTCTTGAAAGCTTGCAGGATGAGCTGACCGGCCTGTATTCACGGAGGCAGTTCAAAGTTCGGTATCAATCGAATTTGAGCCGCAGCAACATGCATGAAACCTATGCCGTCGTACTTTTCACGCTGATTGATCCGGATGCGATCATCGAAAATCTGGGCCACACCGCGTTGCAGCAGGGTATCCGGACCATGGGGCAGTATATCAACAAGCATTTCGGCGCTGTCGGCGGATTTTCCGCCCGGCGCAGCTTTCATCAATTTGAAACCGTACTGCCCTTTTCAAATCTTGAGGAAGCCGGGCAGATCCTGGAAACTTTTACCCGGGATTTTCAGAAGAAAGGACTGGCGGAAATCGAAGCGGCTGCCCGGGCAGTCAAGCCTGAAATTGACTGTTTTGAATTTTCGGTTTATGCCGGGCTGGCCAAAGGACAACCCGACATAGAACTGGAGTCCATAACGGAAATAGCTGAATTTAGGCAAAAACCCATCGGCCGGTTTCAATGTCAGATTAGAACCGAAGGGCCAACAGATTTGAATTGAAAGGAGGTTGTTTTGAAAGATCCCTATAAGCAGCTGGGGGCATTTAGCTGGTTTGAACTGATGACCACGGATGTTAAAGGCGCCAAGAAATTTTACACTCAGCTTTTCGGATGGGAAACCGAGGATATGCCCATGGAGAACATGTCCTATACGATTACGAAAATAGGCGACGAAGGCGTGGGGGGTATTATGCCGATTCCGGCAGAGGCTGAAGGCACCCCTGCCCACTGGGGTGTTTACGTTACCGTCGATGATGTCGACGCCACTGCCAGGAAGGCCGAAGAATTGGGCGGTAAAATCCATGTTCCACCGACCGATATCCCCAATGTCGGCCGGTTTTGTGTCGTTCAAGATCCCCAGGGGGCTTTGATATCGGCCATCACCTACACGATGGATGATTGAGAACCCGTTAAATCAGGCTTTTCTTTTTGAATGATTGCCGGTAGCCTTCAACCGTCATCGTTGTGAAATTTGGAAAGGCCAGTATTTCTTCCAGGGTCAAGTCGGATTCTTTAGCTAAAATTCCGGCCAGCCTGCGAGCAATCTTTGCTTGATCCTCGCCGGCCTTCATCGCGTTTAAAGCAGTGTCGGCGCAATGATCTTCATCGGTTAAAGCGACCTGAATAATCCTGGAAGCCTCGGCGCTGGTACCGCCGTGGGAAAAGAACAGCAGAGCTGGATTGAATTGCTGCACTTTGTCTATGCTTTTTACAATTAATTCCGGATCTGAGCCCGGCACACAGGCAGGCATTCTGCTTTTTGTTTCAGAAAAATATCCTCCCAGCGAGTCGCCGCAAAACAATCCCCGGGTTTTTGAGTCCAGGAAACACAGATGATTGGGATCATGGCCGGGCGTATGGATCACCTCCAACTTTCTCTTCCCCAGGTCGATGCCGGCCCCGTTTTCCACCAGCACAAATCTTTCTTCGGCGATGGCCAGCATCCCGCCAAAGCGGTCATCTGCGTCATCCCCGAAAACCAGTTTTCTATTCTGCAGCATCCGGTCAATTATTGAATCGTCTGCCAAAAGCCTGGCTGCCCTGGGGTGGGCAACTACCCGGGCACGGGGCAGCTGCTGCGCTAAATGTCCGGCCCCGCCGGCATGGTCCGAATGCACATGGGTGGGGATGATATAGGAAAGTTCGTTTATATCATAGCCCAACTGCGCCACTGCCTGCAAAATGTCAGGAATTTGAACAGAACTGCCGATCTCGACCAGGGCCGTTTTTTCATCCACGACAAGATAAACGGTGCACAGGGGAAAAACCTCCGGCCCTTTACCCTCGGGCTTTATCTCATAAATTTTGTCTGCCACTTCAGAAATTAGAGTCATTGTCTTGTCCCAGCTTAATTTCTTCTTTACCCTATCTTTTTCAAATTGGAAATTTTGCTTGACAGCACCAGTGATATTCTCCATTAGTAGCTATCTGGGTCTCATAAAATAATTAGCATGTAACTGCCAGTCAATCTTTAACCATTCATCAATATATGGCCATGAAAGTTCTACTTGTTTATCTCAACAAGCGGACCGATAACCAGAAGTTGATGAGCCCTGCGCCTTTAACCCTGCCGTTGCTGGCAGCCTACACGCCCCCGGATATTGAAATCTCCATCGTTGATGAGGCCTTTGAGACCATAAATTATGATCAGGATGTCGATCTGGTCGCAACCACCTTTGTCCTGCCGTTGGCCTATCGGGCCTATAAACTCGCGCACGAGTTTCGCAAAAGGGGCAAAACAATCGTCTGCGGGGGCCCGCATGCGAGCCTGATGCCCGGTGAAACTGCCATGCACTTCAATTCGGTGGTGATCGGTCAGGGTGATCTAACCTGGCCCAGACTGCTGGACGACTTTAAAAAAGGTCGCTTAAAAAGGTTTTACACAACTGATCAAGACGTTGACATGACGGCCATCCCTTTCGCCAGAAGGGAATTGCTCAACCCCAAAGGCTACAGCATTTTAAATACCTTTCAGGCCACCCGGGGTTGTCCCTATAACTGCACCTACTGCACCACCCATACCATTTATCCTAAATTTGTAACCCCTCCGGTGAAGAAAGTGGTTGAGGAAATAGAGCAAATCGAAGGGGGTCCGTTTCATCGCCGCATGCTTCTTTTCTGGGACGATAATCTGGTCGGCAATCCTGTATGGGCCAGAAAACTGGTTGAGGAAATGACGCCCCTGAAAAAAAAATGGGTTGCCCAGTTAACCTTTACGATCACCGAAGATAAAGAGCTGGTTCGGGCTGCGGCCAAAAGCGGCTGTGTCGGTCTTTTCTTCGGCCTCGAGTCCTTTAATTCTCTCAGTTTGAAGAACAGCAACAAGAAACACAACGTAGTTGAAAAATATAAGGAAGGCATTAAACTGCTTCACGATCACGGGATTTCAGTCTACGCCGGCATGATGTTCGGTTTTGATGATGACCGTAAGGATATTTTTGAAATAGCTCTGGAAAAAGCCATTGAAATGGGAATTGACAACCTTGGTCCAAAAATATTGGTGCCTTATCCGAATCTGCCGCTTTTCGACAATCTGATGAAACAGAACAGAATAATCCATACCGATTGGTCCAAATATAACGGCAACCATGCGGTGTTTCATCCCCTGCAGATGACAGCCGAAGAACTGGAGCACGGCACCCAATGGTTTCACCGCGAATTCCATTCTTACAAATCCATTGCCAAACGATTATGGCAGTCTAAAGCGGCGACCTGGTTTACGCTGCCAATCAACCTTACCAAACATAAAGTTCTTTACCAAAATTCCGAGGGCCATCCTATTTCAGCCAATTGATGCCAGGCGTTCTTCAGCCCGTTTTAAAAATCCATCGGAACCGCAATCTTTGAATACCTCAATGGCTTTTTTTAAAGCAGTCACCGCTTTGTCCTGGCAGCCTTTACGGCCGCACAGTTCAGCATAGAGGGCATAATTTCTTCCTAAATTCAACAGCGTGCCATTATTGCTGTCTGCTTCAATGGCTCGGTTGATCCAACTTTCGGCTTCTTCCAGGCGCTGATCATCTGAATTTAAGAGAACTTCTCCGATATTTCTGCAGATCCAGCCATCCCATATCCTGGCTTTATTTATATCCGCATAACCAACCATTTTGTCCAGATCAAGGCCTGAATCCCTGTTGATCATTTTTATCTTGGCTATTGCGGATTTGGAAACATTTTTCCAGGATGGAATAATCTGGTTGTGTTCTAAAATATCGATGGCCTCTTTGTAATTATCTTCAGCCTTATCAAAGGTTCCCATTTCAAAATAAGCTTCACCCAGAAAAAAATGGGCCAACCCGTGAAATACAACCAGCTTGATTTTTTCGCAAAATGCGCGCCCCTCGGTCAAACGTAAAACAGCCTTTTCAAAAAAGCCGCAACCGTAGCAGGCGATGCCATGGCAGACTGAAGCCATTGCTTTTGAGAAAATATCGCCGCTTTCGTTGGCACCCTCCAGAGCCTCACTGCTGGTTTGATAGCTTTTATCAACCCGGCCTTTAAAAAAATAGATAAAATAGCTCAGGTTGCTTTTAATAATGGAAACACCCCATTGGCTGTTGGCAGCCTGATTAATCTCCAGGGCCTTTGTGATATGGGTATCGGCCTTTTCAAATTCACAATTAACCGATCTGACGACGGCCAGCCAGAAGTTTGAGAAAAGGCTTGATACCATATCATTTGACTCCGCTGAAATGGCTAAGGCCTCTTCCAGGTTTTTAAATGCCGCTGGGAAATCTTCTTCGACCATATATTTATAGGACCCGATGATGGTATATATTTGAGGCAGCCTGCGCCTATACGCCATCTTTTCCGCCAGTTCGACAACCGGCACCACGGCGTTATTCGCTTTTGCATGAAAACCGCTCTGAATGGAATACAGCCCTAATATCGTCCTGGCATCGATGATTTCCTTTTTAACAGCCTCGGTTTGACCCAATTTTTCAAGACAGTCGACTCTTTTTTCGGCGTAGTCAATGGCATCAGCCAGGGAGGCAGCTTTCTCAGCCGCCCGCTCCGCCAATCTTGAAAATTTGGCGCCTTTTTCATAGTTCCCACTTGAAATAAAATGCTCGGCCAGCACACCATATTGCCTTTCGATACTGTCTTCGGACAATTTTTCTATAGCGTTGCCGATTGCTTCGTGAAGACTTTTCTTTATACGGGTTAATATAGAATCGTAAACCACCTTGCGGGTTAAGGCATGTTTGAATATATAATTGGATTCAGGAAACTGCCCTCTCTCATAAACAAGCTCAGTACCCTTTAAAAGGGTCAGGTGGGATAATAATTCCTGTTCCGTTAGGCCCGTCACCTGCTTTATCAAACCATAGCTGAACTCCCTTTCGATCACCGACCCAGTCTGCAATATGTCTTTGGCGCCTTTTGGTAAAGAATCCACCCTGGCCATAATGACATCCTGGATTGTTGAGGGGATCGTCATATCCTGAAAGTTTTTTACCAGACAGTATTTTTCGGCTTTTTTAACAGCCAGTTTGAGATCTTTCAGGGATTTGACAAATTCCTCAATAAAAAAAGGAATCCCTTCGGTCTTTTCCAAACTCAGGCTTTCTAGATTCCTCTCCAGTACCCTGGTGCCAAAAATATGATAAACCATCTTTAAACTTTCCCGATTGGAAAGCCGGTTTAAAGTAATCTCGCTGTGATAAGCATTATTCTCCCAGGGGCAGGCATATTTCGGGCGGTAATTGAATATCAAAAAGATCGTGGTTTTTGCTATTTTCTCCAGAAAATATTTAAGGACTTCCTCGGAACTTTGATCAATCCAGTGCAAATCCTCAATGGCGATGATCAAAGGACGAATTTCGGCGATCTTAAGGACAACCAGCTTCAGCGCATCAATGATACGGTCTTTCCTTGCCTCGGTACTCATGGGAATGGCGTCTATTCCGCTGTCTTTGACGGATAAAAGCTCAAGCAGATAGGGCAGGGTCGAAACTGAGTCCACCCCCATAGACTTCAAGAGCGCTGCGGTTTTTTCCTTAATTTCGTGCTCGCCATCTTTTTCCTTTATATTGATGATAGATTTTAAAATGTCGATGATCGGATGGTAGGCAATACCTTTGCTGTACGAAAGGCATTTTCCCTCCAGAAACGTGGTGTTTTCGTTGCTGACGCCTTTTTTGAATTCGTATAACAGCCTGGATTTGCCCCCGCCGGCCTCGGCCACGATGGAAATAGCACGACCGTGTCCTCTCTTTGACCTATCAAACCCGTCTATCAAAAGCTCGAGTTCGCGCTCCCGGCCCACAAAGGGGGTGAGGCCTTGGTCGGCGCTGACATCAAACCTCGATTTTCTATCTCTGGGAGCGATGAACCGGTAAATCTTAACCGGCGCCCTCTTGCCTTTAATCATTTTCTCACCCAATGCCTCAAACCGAAAAAATCCCTCGGTGAGCCTGAACGTCTCTTCAGACACACAGATTGTTCCCGGTTCGGCCAGGCCCTCCATCCGTGAGGCTAAATTAACCGTATCGCCCACAGCTTTGAATTCCAGGCGCAGATCATTACCGAGGGTTCCGACGACTACCGGGCCGGTATGAATGCCGATTCGCATTTTTATGGGCGGTGTCTTGTCCCGGTGTTCTTTCATCCTATCGCTGAACTTGGCGATTTCTTTATGGATGGCAACGGCGGTACGAACGGCTTTTTGGGGAGCATCTTCCAGGGCAACCGGCGCACCAAAAAGAGCCATAATTCCATCACCGGTCATTTCATTGACCACACCTTCGTAGTCATGGACTTTGTGAATTAGAATTTCATAGACCTTATCCATAATATTGTAGGCCTCTTCGATACCAAGGGTTTCTATCAATCCCGTAAAACCCTCCATATCGGCGAACAGCACCGTGACCTGCTTGCGCTCCCCTTCAACCCGGCCCTTTTGCGAAAGGATTTTTTCCCTCAGGCCTTCAGGCAGGTATTTTTGGATGTTTCTTAACTTTTCATCATAGGAGAGCTCCCTGGGGATTTGCCCGGAAGGTTCGATCAGCTTGAAACCGCATTTTTCACAAAATTTGCTTGCAGGTAAATTGAGATGATGGCAGTAGACACAGGTGAATTCCAGTTTGTTGCCGCATTCAATACAGAAGTTCGCCCCTGCACGATTCTGCACGCTGCAATTCGGGCATTTCATTGGTGTGCTCCCATGATGAATAATTGCTTCTAACTGGAAATGAACTGAAGATAGGATAATTTTTTTATATAAAATTTGAAATTCGAAGTCAAAGTTAAAAATTTGTCCAATATTATTAAAGTAGGAATTCGAAATGTGAATTAAACCTTGCAGCAATCAGGATGTTGAATTATACCGCTTTTCATAAAAACATTCCGGCTGGTACAAGCGGTTGTAGGAAAAACGTTTGAATAACGAAACGTTTTTTGACAACCACTATAACAGAATGCAAATCAGGGATTGAAAGGAGCTGGGTTGGAATATGACAAGTAAGATTACCGTCGAGGAATTGAGAAAGTTTGCGGAAGCCTATGTGGCGGGGGAACCAGGTCGGCTGGGAATCGAGGGATGGTGGCAGACACCGTTGCTGGTTACAGCCCCTGTTGATTCTCGCTTCGATCAATTGCCGCAGATTGCCGCCGATGACCACGTGCTGCCAAAAGATTTACTGCCGGGGGCCCAATCGGTAATTGTTTTTTACATACCGTTTAAAAAAGAGTTGATAAAAGAAAATCGCAAAGGTGATCGGCCCTGTCGCAACTGGGGCCTGGCCTATGTCCAGACGAATGATCTGATCGGGCGGCTGACCCGGGCAATGGGGGATTTGTTAACTGAGAGAGAATTTAAATCGGGTCTGACACCGGCGACCCACAATTTTGATGAAGTTAAATTAATGGCCCGCTGGTCCCACAAACACCTGGCGCATCTGGCAGGCCTCGGCCGGTTCGGTGTTCATCACATGATGATTACACCGGTGGGTTGTACCGGGCGCCTGGGAAGCCTGGTGAGCGAGGCGGATCTGGGTGATCATCCGCTGATTGAAACCCAGGAAGCCTGCCTGCTCAAAGCCGGCAAAGAGTGCGGTCAATGCATCAAGGCCTGCCCGGTGGAAGCCCTCAGCGAGGATGGCTTTGAAAGGCGGCGTTGCTGGGATCGACTCACTGAAAACCGGCGAACTCTGGACTATTTAGCAGATCTTCCTGCATCAACCCACGTATGCGGCAAGTGCGCAGCTTTGATGCCGTGCAGCTTTAAAAATCCGGTGGCGGATTTGGATGCGGGTAAGTCAAACTGGGAAACAACGTCCCCTAAACGATGAAGTTAAATTAATAGCGCACTGGTAACATTGACAAACGCTATTTAGATCTCACTCTAAAGTCAGAAATAATGCGCACGGTCTGAACTGGATAAGGACCATCCGGGCGCAACTGATTTAAGACAGAGCAAGGAGGAACCGTCATGCAAGCATCAAAAACACCCCTGGCACTTATTGTCGGCGGCTCCAGCGGCATGGGCAAGCAAACAGGTTTGCGCCTTCTCAAAAGGGGGGCAGCGCTTATGCTTCTGGCCCACAATCCGACGAAACTGGAGAAGGCCAAAGCCGATTTGGAAGCACACGGGCCGGTTCAAACTGTGCCGGTCGATCTGTTGGACTGCCAACAGGTCGACACTTTTATAGGGCAGTTGAAGCAGGATCAGCGTCATATTAAATACCTGATTAACGCTGCCGGCTCGTTCAAGCCCACCCGGTTTTTGGAGCACACCAAGGCCGACTATGACAAATACCTTAATTTAAACAAGAGCTTTTTTTTTATTACCCAGGCGGTTGCAGAGAACATGAAACTGCATGGCGGCGGTGCCATTGTGAATATCGGATCGATGTGGGCCAAACAGTCGATCAAAGCGACACCGTCATCCGCTTATTCGATGGCCAAGGCCGGTCTGCATTCATTAACCCAACATCTGGCGATGGAACTCGCCGAGTATAACATCCGTGTAAACGGGGTCTCGCCGGCAGTGGTGGTAACACCGATTTACGGTGAGTTTATTGACCCGGACAAAATCGAGGAAACCCTCGCCGGTTTCAACGAATTTCACCCGATCGGGCGGGTGGGCCGCGCTGATGATGTTTCAGCTGTGATCGATTTTTTGCTTTCAGATGAAGCCGGCTGGGTCACGGGTGCTGTCTGGGATGTTGATGGCGGTGTGATGGCCGGTCGAAACTGATGGTGAGCGGGATTAATTAAAAGCCTCGTCGGGTTTGTCAATGAAATCGAGCAAATTAGTAAAATATGCTACCCATGGCGAACGGAAGGCATTTGTTTCCCCGGGTATGGCGGCGGCATGGCCCATCTGTTTGGGGTACCTGCCGATCGGCCTGGCATTCGGAGTTTTAGCCCAGAAGGCGGGGCTGTCACTGCTGGAAATCGGCCTGATGTCTGTTCTGGTATTTGCCGGCAGCGCCCAGTTTATCGCCGTGTCAATGCTGGCGGCAGGTGCTTCGTTCTTTTCAATCGTGGCAACAACGTTCGTTGTAAATTTACGGCATTTTCTGATGAGTTCGGCCCTGGCGGTTTTTTTAAAAAACACCGACAGAAAAAAGCTCTCTTTTTTTGCCTATGGAGTGACGGATGAAAGCTTTGCCGTCAATCTTTCCAAATTCAGGGACTCCCGGTGGGATTTGAATTCGGCCCTGGTGACCAATTACACGGCAAATTTTACCTGGATTATTACAACGGTGCTTGGGGGCATTGGTGGCCAATTTATTCCAGCCCATGCCTTTGGCATTGATTATGCCCTGATTGCCATGTTCATTTGTCTGCTGGTATTTCAAATCCGGGGTATTATCTATGTCATCACTGCCATCATTGCCGGTATATTTGCGGTTTTCCTGTCGATCTTAATACCGGGAAATTCTTATATTGTTATCGCATCCATGATTGCAGCAGCCATCGGTGTAGTTTTAAAAAAGACGGTGGGTTCTGGAAAGGAGCGATCGGATGGTGTCTAAAGAATATCTGGTGGTCATTCTGGGTATGGGGCTGGTGACTTTTCTGCCGCGCTGGCTGCCGCTCATTTATCTTACCAAACGAAGTCTGCCCTCATGGCTGGTGGAGTGGCTGGATTTTATTCCGGCGGCCATATTAAGCGCTATTTTGCTGCCGGCATTGGTCACTGACAGCGCCACCCGGTCAATTGAGCTCTGGCGCCCCGAATTCATCGTCGCCATCGCAACCTTTCTCTTCGCCATCCTAACCAAATCCCTGGGCGGAACCGTCATCGTCGGAATGGTCCTCTTCGGCCTCGCAGAAAAATTTTTATTATAACAAATTGCAAT